>Ga0364867_10359_pt3 | contig 11606 bp, 7 predicted proteins | sample ExccelAu500001D4_3_FD_206915 | JGI IMG/M metagenome (GOLD analysis project Ga0364867, IMG submission 206915) | Enriched cells from Trout Bog Lake Hypolimnion, Wisconsin, USA - BchlTB.Aug13.5000.01.D4 | ecosystem: Environmental > Aquatic > Freshwater > Lake > Hypolimnion/Profundal zone | place: USA...
GGCTTTTGCACCGGCCTTTGGCGATTGCCGAACCGTTGACCGGTGAACTTGAGTCCCATTTCAAATCCCTCAGCGACGAAGCGCTTAAAGCTGATTTGAACGACTTGAAAAATGCCTCGGGCGGAAATGTCGCCATCGATGATCTCCCGGAGGCCGCCAGGGCCGTTTACGAGCCACGCGGACTCCCCGGCATCGAACTCAAATGCCGGGATCACACGGCATCCATCCGGAACGACTGGGTGATTTCGAGCTTCAGCTTTTTCAAGGCAGGCCTGCACGAGGAACAGCCGGACCGCGACAGTGTTGCGCCCCCTCGCAAAGAGACGGCCTCTGGCAAAGGGATGTCCCAATTTCCCGGCGGATCAAAAGCCGGCACCTGTTTGCATGAGATTTTGGAAAAGCTGTCCTTTCAGGCCAATGACGAGGAGATCCTGAAGCTGGTTGACGAGCGCCTGCCCGCCCATGGACTGGATGGGGAAGGCCATGCCGAGGCCGTTCAGCAGATGTTAAAAGCCTTGCTCCACTTCCCGCTCGCGGCCGGCCGCAGCGATTTCACCCTTTCCAACATCGCCGCCACGGACCGGCTGGCCGAGCTCGAGTTTTATTTTCCCATTCAAAACGTGTCGCCGGCCCGGCTCGAGGATTTTTTCAGAAACTTCGGCTGGTCTGCCGGCGTTCCCGCCCGGCTGGAGCGGATGGCATTTGATCCCGTCCAGGGATTTTTGAAGGGCTTCATCGATCTGGTCTTCCGGTTTGAGGGCCGCTATTACCTGATCGACTGGAAATCAAACTGGCTCGGCAATGATCCCGAGGATTACACGCCCGAAGCCGTCAAGGCGGAGATGCAGCGACAGTCTTATTTTATCCAATACCATCTGTACGCAGTGGCGTTGCACAAATACCTGGCGCTGCGAATTCCCGATTACAGCTATGACCAGCATTTCGGCGGCAGCATTTACCTCTTTCTACGCGGACTGGATTCGTCCCACCCCGAGCGCGGCGTGTACCGGGACAAACCGTCGTTTGAAATGATCCAGAAACTTTCAACCCTGCTGGAGGGCCAATGAACACGCCAACCGCTCCCGTCACCACCGCTGTGTTCGCCCCCATTGACCGGCAATTTGCCGCCTTGATGTCGCGCCTGTCCGGAGATTCCCCGGAAGTCAAACTGGCCGCGGCGCTGGTGAGCCACCATCGGCGTCAGGGCAACATCTGCTTTGATCTGGATGAATACGGCATCAATCCCCCGCCTCACGAAATCATCCAGGAACTGGGCTGCCCTTCCTGGCCGGAGAAAGCGCAATTGCTCCAAAGCCTCAAAGCGTCGCCGGTTGTCGGCAGGCCCGGTGATTTCACGCCGCTGATTTTAGACGGAAAGGACCGGCTTTATCTGCATCGCTACTGGAAATACGAATCGGATCTGGCCGCGTTTGTCAGCCGTTTGAGCCGGGATTGCCCCACAACCGCAGTCGATGCAACCAGCCTGAGACAGGGGCTGTCGGATTTGTTTCCCAACTCGGATCCCTCGGAAATGGACTGGCAGAAGGCGGCGGCTTTCGCTGCGGTGCGCCGACGGTTCTGCATCATCTCCGGCGGGCCGGGCACGGGCAAGACCCGGACCGTGGTTATTCTGCTGGCCTTGCTGCTGGATCAGCAGCCCGCGATGAGGATTGCCCTGGCAGCCCCCACCGGAAAGGCGGCGGCCCGCCTGCAGGAATCCGTCAAAAGCACCCAGGCCGGCTTGAATTGCTCAGCAGCGGTCAAAGACCAGCTCCCGCACGAAGCCAGCACGATTCACCGGCTTCTCGGGGCGGTTCCCGGCTCCGCCTATTTCCGGCATAATGCGGACAACCCGCTGCCGTTTGACGCCGTGGTGGTAGATGAGGCCAGCATGGTGGATCTGGCCTTGATGGCCAAGCTGGTCGAGGCCATTCCCCCAACGGGACGGCTCATTTTGCTGGGCGACAAGGATCAGCTCGCGTCCGTGGAAGCCGGAGCCGTTCTGTCCGACCTCTGCAACAGCGGCACCGTGCGCAAATATTCAAGATCGTTCGCCCGGGAATTCCAGGCCTTGACCGGACAAAGCCTGCCGGAACCTGATCGGTCCGACCGGGAGACAGAACCGGGGGACTGCATCATTGAGCTCAGGAAAAACCACCGGTTTGGTGGACAGGGCCGGATTTTCGAGTTAAGCCAGAAAGTTAACAACGGCGATTCCCGGGGGGCTTTTGCCGTGCTGAGCGAATCCGATCCATCAACCCGATCCCAGGTCGCCTGGAAAGCGCTGCCGCCACCGGCAAAACTCAAAGAGGCCCTGGAGCCGGTCATCCTTTCCGGATACGGGGACTATCTTCGCGCCCTTCGCGAATCCAATCCACCGACGGCCCTGAACGCATTTGGCCAATTCCGGGTGCTGTGCGCCTTGCGAGGGGGACCGTACGGGGTGGAAAACCTGAACCGACTGGTGGAGGAAATCCTGGCCGGGGCCGGGTTGATAGAAGCCCAGGGGCTTTTCTATGCCGGGCGACCGGTGATGGTGACCCGGAATGATTACAATTTGAAACTGTTCAACGGCGACATCGGCCTGATCCAGCGCAATGCCCAATCAGAGTTGCGGGCCGGCTTTGCCGGCCCGGACCAGGCGGCGCGCGAATTCATGGCCTTGCGCCTACCCGAACACGAAACCGCCTACGCCATGACCGTCCACAAAAGCCAGGGATCCGAGTTTAAAAAAGTGCTGTTCATCCTCCCGCAGGAGGACACGGCGGTCTTGTCCCGCGAGCTGGTCTATACCGGCCTCACCCGGGCCAGCGAAAAAGTGGAGCTGTGGTCGGCCCCGGAGATTTTCCAGGCCTCCGTCGAACGGAAAATCAGCCGCCGCTCGGGCCTCAGAGAATCCCTCTGGCCTGCGGGGGCCGCCGGGGAGGCCGCCGGGGAATAACCTGTTAAAAAGAAAAGCAACTTTCACTTGCCGCCCGTTTCCGAACGGCGATTCTGTTGGGATGATCGATTCTGCTTCCGAATTTGCGCCACCCGCTCCCGACAGCGGGGCCGGCGCCCCTTTTAAGAAATCACGGCGACCCAAAGGCGAGCGACGGTCCTCGGATTCAGGGTCCAGTGTTGACCGCCTGCCCCCCCACGCCATCGAGGCCGAACAAGGCGTCCTGGGCTGCCTGCTGCTGGACCCGAACCGCTGCGTGGGCGAATGCATTGAAAAACTCAAGGACAACGGCAAGCTGGCCTTCTACGACCTGCGGCACCAGACGGTCTATGAAACCCTGGTGACCATGTCCACCGCCATGGAGCCCATCGACCTCATCACCGTGCAGCAGCACCTGAAGGATCGCCAGCTCCTGGACCCCATCGGCGGGATCGCCTATTTGAGCCAGCTCCAGGACGCCGTGCCCAGCGCCGCCAACCTGAGCTACTACCTCGACATCGTCCGGGAAAAATACGTCCTGCGCAAACTCATCCAGACCTGCACCGGCGTGGTGGGTAAAATCTATGATTTCGAGGGCGACGTGGATGAAATGCTCGACGAGGTGGAGAAGGAAATCCTGCAGGTCAACGAGTCGCGGGAGCAGACCAGCGTCACGCCCGTCAACCAGCTCGTGCATGAGGCGATTGCCACGATTGAGAACTATTTCGGCCGGCAGGGGCAGCTGGGGGGGATTGCCACGGGGTTCACGGATCTGGACAAGATGACCGACGGGCTCCACGGCGGCGAAATGATCATCATCGCCGCCCGCCCTTCGATGGGCAAGACGTCGCTGGCCATGAACATTGCCGAGCACGTGGCGCTGGAGCTGAACCTGCCGGTGGGCGTGTTCAGCCTCGAAATGAGCGCCGCCTCCCTCATTTTGCGCATGCTCTGCTCCCTCGCCCAGGTCAACATGCGCAGCATCCGGGACGGGTTCATGAGCGAGTCGGATTTCCCCAAACTGATGAACGCCTCCGGGCGGCTCGCCGGGGCCAAACTGTACATTGACGACACGGCCGGCCTCTCGATTTTGCAGCTGCGGGCGCGGGCGCGGCGCATGACCCAGCAGCATGGAATCAAGCTGTTTGTCATTGACTATTTGCAGCTTCTAAACTCTACTGCGCGCCGTGCGCAGGACAACCGGCAGCAGGAAATTGCCGATATTTCCAGCGGCATCAAGGCCCTGGCCAAAGAGCTGAAAGTTCCAATCATTGTCCTGGCCCAGTTGAACCGCGAAATCGAGAAGGACAAGAACCGGAAACCCCGGATGAGCGACCTGCGCGAGTCCGGCTCAATTGAGCAGGATGCGGACCTGATCGGACTGTTGTACAAGCCGGACGCCGGCGACGACGAGGACGGCGGTGGCGCCCAGACCGAGAGCGAGGGCGTGCCGGTGAATCTGGTGATCGCCAAGCAGCGCAACGGCCCGACCGGGGATGTCAATTTGACTTTCTTGAAACCATACACGCGCTTTGTAAACGCGTCCAAATTTAGTGACGAACACGTACCGACCGGCAGATAACAAATGAAATCCATCATTCGACCCCTGGGTGTTTCCCTCGTTTTGGGCTGTGCAACCGCATCCTGGGCGCAAAGCACCGGCCCTGTCATTGACCGCGTGGACGTCAAATTCGTCGGCCCCTCGACGGTAAGCGAGGACTTCATCCGCTCAAACATCAAGCTCAAGCGCGGCGCCAGCTACCTCCCCGGCTCGACCCAGGACGACGTCCATTCGCTTTACGGCACCGGCCAGTTTTACAATATCCGCGTCTCGGTGGACCAGGCCAATGACGGCGGTGTGGTGCTGACCTACATCGTGCAGGCCCGCCCCCGCGTCACCGACATCAAAGTGGAGGGCAACCACGAGCTGAGCGATTCCAAGCTCAAGAAAAAGATCACCGTGAAAGTGGGCGAACCGCTCGATGAACAAAAGCTCTTCTCCGACGTTCAGGAGATGAAGAAGCTGTATGAAAAATACGGTCTGGCCGGCACCCAGGTGAAATACGTCCTGAACATCGAGGAAATCACCGGCCACGGCACCGTCACTTTCCACGTCGAGGAAACCCCCAAGGTCAAAATCACGCACGTCTCCTTTCTCGGGGCCACCGCCATTCCCCAGGGCGACCTCCAAGGCGAAATCAAGACCAGTCGGCGCCGCTGGTATTCCTGGATCACCGGCAGCGGCTATTTCAAGGAGGACGACTTCGACCACGATCGCGAGCATTTGGTGGATTATTACCACAACCACGGCTATCTGGACTTTGAAATCAAAGACACGAAGCTCGAGCACCCCACACCGAACACGATGGCGGTCAAATTCTTCGTTTCCGAAGGCCGCCAGTACAAACTTGGTGCCGTCAAATTCATGGGGGAAAAGATTTTTTCAGACGCAGAAATCATCAAAGGCCTCCGCGCCACCCATGCTTTCGAACATGCCAAGGGGAAGCTCGGTGTTAACGGGCTGCCGATGGATGTCGGCAACGTCTTCAGCCCCGACGGCTTGACGAAAGATCAGGAAGCGGTGCAGGATTTCTACGGCAGCAAAGGCTACATTGAAATCTCCCAAGGCCGGGCCCTCCGCATCGTTCGCATTCCCAACGTGGAAAGCGGCACGATTGACCTGGAATTCCACCTGGATGAAAGCCAGAAATCGTATGTCCAGAAGATTGAGATCCGCGGCAACCTGAAAACCAAGGACAAAGTCATCCGCCGCGAACTGGCCATCGCCCCCGGCGATTTGCTGGACATGGTGCGCGTCAAGATGAGCAAGCAGCGCCTGGAAGGCCTCGGCTATTTTGACAAGGTCGAAACCAGCCCGGAAAAGACCGACCCCGACATTCCCGGCCGGAAAGACCTCATCATCAATGTCGAGGAGCAGAACACGGGCAACTTCTCCGTCGGTGCCGGCTTCAGCACGGTGGATTCCGTGGTGGGCTTTGCGGAAGTTTCCCAGTCCAACTTCGACTTGTTCAAGCCGCCCTATTTCACCGGCGGCGGCCAGAAAATGCGGGTGCGCGTCCAGCTCGGCAGCCAGCGCCAGGACTATGAAATCTCCTTCGTCGAGCCCTGGTTCCTGGACCGCAAGCTGTCCCTCGGCGTGGACCTTTTCCGGCACCAGCTCAATTACGAAAGCCCGAACAACATCTACGACGAAACCCGCACCGGCACCAAGGTCAGCCTCACGCGCGCCTTGGGCAGCGATTTCCTCATCGGCAGCGTCCACTACACCCTCGAAGACGTCGGGATTGGATTGAACAGCGGCTGGCATGATCAAATTCCAGACACTGCTAGCTGGTACGCCCCAAATCCGCTTGATGCCAGAAATGTCCCTCATGACATTCTGAACCAGGTTGGCGACCATTTATTTCAGCGCATTGGCGGCTCTCTCGCCTACGACACTCGCAATAGCACACAGCTCCCCAATCACGGACAAAGAACCGAGTTTTCGTCCGAATTGAGTTCTGGCGATGAGACGTTCTATAAAATGGAATTAACTTCCGCTTGGTATTTTCCCGGCTTTTTCAAGGGCCATGTGCTTGAGGTCGTTGGACGCACCGGTGTGGCCCAAAGCCTTGACGGCGCTGATGTGCCGTTCTATGACCGCTATTATTTGGGCGGCATGTATTCCCTGCGCGGCTACAAATTCCGCACGGTGGCCCGATACGAAACTCCGGATCCCAACGCTACGTCTGTAGCACAAGATCCCATCGGCGACGACACCTATTGGTTTGGCTCACTTGAATACAGCGTGCCGATTTTTGAAAAAGACGGCGGGGTCAGCTTAAGGTTCGCCATGTTTTACGACATCGGTGCCCTTGGAGCTGGTCCTTATGATTTCTCCGGGAATTACAGCGACGACGTTGGCTTGGGCTTGCGCCTGAATATCCCCCATCTCGGCCCGCTTCGCTTGGATTACGGCATTCCCATCACCCACGATCAATACTCGGACGGCAGCGGACAATTCCAATTTGGCGTAGGCTTTACCCGGCAATATTAAGATGAAACTCCTTTTAAAAACGTTTTTTGGAACCGGTCTGGTTCTGGGACTGACAACGCTCGGCCTCTCAGGGCAGACCTCAATGAACTTGGGCAGGCTGCCCCTTCATTTTGAAGCAATTGAAGGCAATCAAAGCTTTCTGGCACGCGGATCGTCCTCAGAATTCCTGATTAGCCCAACCGAATCCCGATTCATCCTCTGCAAGACAAACGGCGAGACCGCTTTTGCAAGCATGGTTTTGGGTTCAGCCAATGCCAGCGCTCATATCGAAGGAATGGCAGAGTTACCAGGCAAAGCTAATTACCTGATCGGAAACAAGCCCGAGTTGTGGCAAACCAGTGTGCCACTGTTTTCCCATGTTCGCGTGTCCGATCTTTATCCGGGCGTGAGCGTTGTTTATTACGGCAACGAACAACAGTTGGAATATGATTTCAATCTGGCCGCCGGAGCCAACCCCGATCTGATCAAACTGCAATTCAAGGGTGCCCAGCAAGTCAAAGTTAGCTCCCATGGCGAACTCGTCGTAAGCCTCAACGGCGGCGAGGTCATCCAGCATACGCCCGTGGCTTACCAGACCATCAATGGCGTCCGCCAGGAAGTTGCTGCCGGGTACAAAATTCTGGACGACCATACCGCAGCCTTCTCCCTGGGTTCCTACAACCATACGGAACCGCTGGTCATTGACCCAATCTTAAGCTTTGCCACCTACTTTGGCGGAAATAACAGTCAAATTGCTCATGCGGTGGCTTTAGACAAAAGCGGAAACATCTATATAGCGGGAGAAACACTTTCCACAGCAATTAGTAATGGTGTACCCTTTTCGACAATTGGCGCCTACCAGACAAACTTTCATGGCGGAACTTATGCGGGAGATGCCTTCGTGGCAGAATTTGACAATACAGGCAGTAATTTGGTGTATTGCACATACATTGGCGGGAGCAGCGAAGACAGAGCTTTTGCGATAGCAATTGACAAGAATGGCAATGCTTACATTGCAGGTAAAACTTATTCATCAGACTTTCCAACAACCAACCCTATTTTTGGGTATAAACCAGGACTATTTCCAGGCTATTACGGTTTCGCTTTTATCACTGAACTCAAATCGGGGGGATCAAATCTAGTCTACTCTACTTTTTTAAGCGGATATTTGGCAGACGCTGGAACAGCTATTGCAGTTGACACAAATTGCAACACGTATGTTGCAGGTTATACTTGTTACACAGGTTTTCCCACCACGGCAAACGCTCATCAGCCCAATTTAGCTTGCCCTCCCAACTTCTATTACAACCGCAATGCTTTTGTAGCAGAAATAGCGCCCAACGGAACCAGTCTAAATTACTGTTCCTATCTTGGTGGCACTAACTATGACCAGGCCATGGGCATTGCCGTCGACACGAACGGGTATATTTATGTGACGGGTTTCACCGCCTCCACCAATTTCCCGACGATCAATGGCCTGACCAATTACACGCAGCTCAACGGCTCGAACAGTGCCCCGCTCACCTACGATGCCTTTGTCTGCAAGTTCTATCCCCATTTTACCAACGCGGTCTATGGCACCAACATGACTAATTGGGCTCAGTATTCGACACTTCTGGGGGGCAGCAGCAGCGATCAGGCGACCGGCATTGCCACAGACGGCTCGGGAAACGCCTATGTGGCGGGGTTCACGACGTCCTTTGACTTCCCTAACACCACCAATGCGCCGGCCGGGCTCAGCTCATTCGTTTCGCAGAACAGCGGCGGGACGATTTTTGTGACCAACGCATTTCTTGCCAAGATTCAGTGGAACGGCACCAATAATTATCTGGGCAACGCCATCCTTGGATTTTCCACCCCTTTTGGCGGCACCAGCAATGACGTCGCAAATGGAGTGGCGCTGGATGCCTCCGGCAATGTCTTTGTGGTCGGCTCCACCACTTCCACCAATTTTCCCGCGACCACAAATAATCTTTTTGGCTCACTCAGCAGCACCAATTCCGGCATCTGCAACGCCTTTGTGACGGCCCTTTCCGGAAACGGCTCGAACCTGATTTATTCCACCTACCTGGGCGGGAACAACCTCGACTACGGCAACGCCATTGCCACAGACACCGCCGGGAACGCTTATGTGGTCGGACAAACCTATTCGACCAATTTCCCGACCTATTCCGCCACTCAGAATACCCTCAACGGCACTTCTGACGCCTTCCTGGCCAAAATCCTGCCCCAATCCCCGCCGGTCCTGACGGCCAATTTAAAAACGAATGTCCTTTCACTTTCCTGGCCGATGATCGGTCAGGCCACAACGAACTACCTCGGCCTCCAGGCCAGCACGAATCTGCTCGGCACCAACTGGGCCTTCTCTTCCCAATCTCCAGTGCTGACCAACAGCGCCTACGTCTATACCGTCGCCACCACCAACCCCGCCCAGTTCTTCCGGCTCCATCTGAAATAAGCGCGGTTTTTTGCTCGCGTCGATTTGAAAATCTGCTTTGCTCTGTCGTCATGAAAAAATTGAATGTCGTCCTTTTGACTTTTGCCCTGTTCGCCGCCACGGCCGTTTCCGTCCAGGCGGAAACCAAAATCGCCACGGTGGACATGAAGAAGCTGTTCACCAACTATTGGAAGCGGAAGTCGGCCGAGGCCCTGCTGGACACCCGCAAGGTGGAGCTTCGCAAGGAGCTCAAGGACATGGCCGAAGGCCTCGAAAAAGCCCAAGCCGACTACAAGAAATTGCTGGAACAGGCCAACGACACCGCCATTTCCGCCGATGAACGCGAAAAACGCCGGCAGGCCGCCACGGACAAGGTCAAGGAAATGAACAGCTCCAAGCTCGCCCTGGAACAGTTTCAGCGCCAGGCCGAAAGCCAGCTGGCCGACCAAAGCCAGCGCATGAGCGCCAATATCGTAAGCGAAATCCAGAAGGTTGTCGCCGAAAAGGCCAAGGCCGCCGGCTACACCCTCGTCCTCAACACCACCACGGTCGAGGTCGTGGTGTACAGCGATTCCACCGTAGATATCTCCGATGCCGTTCTGGCCCAGCTCAATGCCGGTGCCCCCATCGACGTGACCAAGCCGCTAGCAACGCCGGCCGGAACCCCCAGCCAGCCCTAACCGAATTAATTTAAATTCACGCTTGCCCTGAAGAGCACAAATGGGTAAGTTTCGTGCTCTTTTTTAGAACATTATTGATTTATGCGACGCCCCAAAGGTATTAAGACGAAAAAATCCGTGGCCAAACGGTTTAAGATCACCGCCACCGGCAAAGCCATCCGCTTTCCAGCCGGCCGCCGCCATCTGGCCCAATCCAAAAACGCCAAACGCCGCCGTCGTCTCGGCAAGGCCAAGGTCGTTGACTCCACGGATCTCTACCGCATCACCCAGAGCCTGCCGTTCAGCCACTGATCGGCCCCATTCAACCCCTTAACGATTTAAAATAACATGCGCGTTACCAACTCCCCCGCTTCCCGCAAACGTCGTGGAAGAATGCTTACCGCCGCCAAAGGCTTCCGCCTCAAGCGCTCCAAACTTTACCGCTATGCCTCCGACGCCGTGGACCATGGCCGCCAGTACGCCTATCGCGATCGCCGCGCCAAAAAGCGCACGTTCCGCTACCTCTGGCAGATCCGCATCAACGCCGCCGTCCGAGAAACCGGCCTGACCTACAGCCGCTTCATTGAAGGCCTCAAGTTCGCCAAGGTTGAGCTCGACCGCAAGGTGCTCGCCGACATCGCCGCGACGGACGCCGTCGCCTTTGCCGAAATTGTCAACGTCGTCAAAGCCGCGCTGAAGAACAAGCCCGCCGCCACCCTGGCCAAGGCCTGAGAAATTACAAATTCCGGATTTCTAATCGCGAATTTATAGTTTGAAATGAACGGGCGGACTTCATAGTTCGCCCGTTTTTCTTTTTTACTGTCCCTCCCGACCGCTAACTTCTAACTTCTGCCCTTAAATTATGGCTGGATTTCTCGACGAAATTGAACCGCTCAAGCAAACGGCGCTGGCGGAATTAAAAAACGCGGCTGACCTCGCCGCCCTGGAGCAGGCCAAAGGCGCCTGGACCGGACCCAACGGCAGATTCACCGCCCTGATGAAGCAGCTCGGCACCCTTTCCAAGGAGGAAAAGCCCGCCGCCGGCAAACTCATCAACGCCGCCAAGGTCGAGCTCGAGGCCGCCCTCGCCGCATGCCGCGAGGCGCTGGAACTGAAAGCCGCGCAGCCGAAGGAGCCGACCGATTTCACCCTACCCGGACGCCGACGTGCCCTCGGCAAGCTCCACCCCCTCACCCAGGTCACCGACGACATCGTCCGCGCGTTCCGCAAAATCGGCTTTGCCGTCGCCGACGGCCCGGAGATCGAGGACGAGTACCACTGCTTCGACGCGCTCAACACGCCCGCCGACCACCCCGCCCGCGACAGCCAGGACACGTTCTACGTCGCTCAACCCGGCAACTCAGAACTTAAAACTCAAAACTCAAAACTGCTCCGGACCCACACGTCGTCGGTGCAAATCCGGGTGATGGAAAAACAGCCGCCGCCGGTCCGCATCATCGTGCCCGGCCGCGTGTACCGGCGCGACAACGCCGACGCCACGCACAACCCCACCTTCCACCAGATCGAGGGGTTGTATGTGGACCAGAACGTGAC
>Ga0364867_10745_pt2 | contig 11484 bp, 7 predicted proteins | sample ExccelAu500001D4_3_FD_206915 | JGI IMG/M metagenome (GOLD analysis project Ga0364867, IMG submission 206915) | Enriched cells from Trout Bog Lake Hypolimnion, Wisconsin, USA - BchlTB.Aug13.5000.01.D4 | ecosystem: Environmental > Aquatic > Freshwater > Lake > Hypolimnion/Profundal zone | place: USA...
GTTAAAACATTAGAATAATTATTGTTCCATTGTTGCAAATAATCAGTCATTTTCTTCCCTGTATTGAAGTTAATAGTTTGAAATTGGGTGGATAACCCATTTTTGCATTATGGGATGGAAATCATTCTTTTGTAGTCCAAAAAACAAATTAACCTCACTATGTCTGAAATAAGTGAACTGGAACAGTATTTTTCAAGGTTCCGCAATCAGATTATTGGAATACAGCAAACTTTTGATTCTCCTTATGGAGAAAAGGGGATTGTGTATGCAGACTGGACAGCCAGTGGCCGTTGTTACCAGCCGATAGAAAACTGTATACAGCAGGAAATGATGCCATTTCTGGCCAATACACATACGGAGACAACTGTTACCGGCACTTTAATGACAAAAGCTTATGAGCAGTCCAAACTGATTGTAAAGCAGCATGTACATGCAGATGCTAATGATGTACTTATTTTCTGTGGCAGTGGTATGACGGGTGCAGTGAATAAGTTACAGCGGATTTTAGGGTTAAGAATGCCTGAAAGAATAATGGATTATGTGAAAAAAGAACAGTTGCCGGATGCCCGCCAGCTGGAAGAAAATGTGGTAAGTATTCACAATTTATTCAGTGAATACCTGCAACTGGATGAAACCCTGAAGCCCATTGTATTTGTAACCCATATGGAGCACCACAGTAACCAGACCACCTGGCTGGAAACTATTGCCAGTGTGGAAATTATTCCTTCAGATGAGAATGGGAATGTAGATCTGGACTGTTTCAGGAATTTACTGGAGAAATATAAACACCGCACCAATAAGATTGCGGCCATTACCGGATGCTCCAATGTAACCGGGATACAGACACCCTATCATGAAATTGCTAAAGTTGTACATGAATACGATGGTTTATGTTTTGTGGATTTTGCCTGTTCTGCACCTTATATTGATATAAATATGCATCCGGAAGAAGCAGGTACCCACCTGGATGCGATTTATTTTTCACCCCATAAATTTTTGGGAGGCCCCGGAACTGCGGGTGTTTTAATCTTTAATAAAAAACTGTATAAAAATATTATTCCTGATCAGCCTGGCGGGGGAACTGTAGTGTATACCAACCCCTGGAAAGTACATGAATATATAACGGATATAGAACACCGGGAAGACGGTGGCACCCCTCCTTTTCTGCAGGGTATTAAAGTGGCATTGTGTGTGAAACTGAAAGAAGAAATGGGCGTTACGAATATGTTGAAAAGGGAAGAAGAATTACTTGAAATTATTTTCAGAAGATTTGCTGCTATCTGTAATATTGAAATACTGGAAGGCAATAATACCAAAAGATTAGGGGTTATATCCTTTATAGTGCAGGGGGCACATTATAACCTGGTGGTGAAATTGCTTAACGACCGCTTTGGTATACAGACCAGGGGTGGTTGCGCCTGTGCCGGTACTTATGGCCACCTGTTATTGCATGTAGATGAAATAGAATCGTACGAACTGCTCAATTCCATACACTCCGGTAACTTATCCTGCAAACCCGGCTGGATCAGATTATCAGTACATCCAACACTCACCAATGCAGAAGTGGAATTTATCATGGATGCCATTGAGTTAACTGCAAAACATTTCAGGGAATGGCAAAAAGATTACCAGTATATCCCTGAAACAAATGAATACAACTGCATACATGAAACCATGAATGCGGATAAAAAAATTAATGACTGGTTTCAATGCTGTGAAGTATAGTTAAATTTTCTGTTCATTTAATTTTAAGAGCAGTTCAAATTAAAATTTGAACTGTTCGTCATTTTGTTCCTTTTCCAGAGCAATATGTTTTTAGCTTTAATCTCATTATAAGAATAATGATAACGAGGTTTAAAATTCTAAAAACAGGCTTTATGATTTTGACTGCACTTGCTTTTCAGAAATCTGTTGCACAGGTAAAAATAGGACAGCATCCTAAAACACTGGAGCCTGCTGCCATACTGGAATTGGAGAGCCCGGAGAAAGGGCTTTTACTTACCCGCTTATCTGATACATTGCTGATTAATCAGTTGAATCCTCCGGACGGGATGCTGATTTATTATACAGGAAAAGGTCAACAAAATATCATGGTTAGGAAACAGCATCAATGGACAATGCTGGTAACTGGCGATTCGCTTTCCCAATACCTTGGAAAAATTGCAAACGGACTGTCCAGGTCCGGTGACAGGGTTTTACTGGGAGGTGAATTGATAGAACCTACGAACCTCTATACCTCTGCAGTTAATACATTTTCATTAAAAGGACTTAGTGAAGGAAACATAAAAGACAGTGTGCTGGTCTCTGAAAGCAATACCGGTATTATCAAAAAAATTGCAAGCAATTCATTGACTGTAAAAGGAGCAAAGATAAAATGGAAAGCAAAGGAAGGACAATTGCAGTTTAACACACCTAAGCCTGTTACAGACCCTGACAGGATCATTGTATTCAGGAATGGCATACTCATCGGATTTACTGTGGTTGATGAAAATACGATTGAACTGGAGCAGGGAATTAACTGTAATCTGAATGATGAAATTCAAATCATACAATATTATTATTAATCAAAATTGAACACTATGAGAAAAAATGGTTCAGGATTTATTTCCAGGGTTTTGGCAGGTACAACTGTATGTATTTGCCTCGCAGGCTATGCTGATGCGCAGAAGAAAATAACCTCTGTTATTGACAGTAAGGGAAGTATTAAGAAGGTGCTGGATTCAGCCAGTTCACTCCTTGATTCCGCTCATAACGGGTTGCATCTGATCGATAATTCCAAAGTGGCATTGGGAGGAGCCCTGATAGAGAAAACTGTTTTAGCTACAAGCTCTAATGAAGATTCAAAAGGAAATGTACTGGAAATCGCAATTGGTAAGCATGAAGGTGATTCTATGCGGATTACCGGTCTTAAAAGTGGAAAGCTGCAAACGGATAGTATTGTGGTAGTGAATGGTGAAACAGGCCGGCTGGGTTATGTTGAAGTATCGCAACTGGTGCAAAGCGGGGAGTATACAGATACCATAAAAAATGTAATTGAGTCATATACTTTTGATCCTGCAGGCTTTCCTAAAACCGTGTCTAAATTATGGGTCTACCGTAATGGGGCAAAATTAAGTGCCGGGGATTATTTTACGAATGATGCCGGAAAGATCGGTCTGAGTACTGAAATGGGTAAACTGATCAGTCCCGGTGATATCATCAATATTCAATGGGTGAAATAAAGTGCCTGCTTAATGAAAAAGACAATTCAAATACAATATCTGTTTATGTTGTATAGCATGATTTCTTTTTCAGGAATAGCACAGGTTGTCATTTCACCTAAAGGAGATAAAATTATATTGGATAACTCTAAATGGGAGCAGGTGGATAATCATATTTTCAATAAGAATTCCGGTAATGTAGGTATTGGCAATGCTTCCCCCACTGCAAAGCTTTATATTGATACTACCGGTAGTAGGGATGGTGCTGCGGCTTTGAAAATACGGTCTCCTTTCAGCGGGTCAGTGACGGATAGTATTTTAACCTGGAATGCTGCGGATAGTAGTGTGCGGAAGGTAACAACAGGTTCTTTGAGGAAGATGCTGACTGAGATCAATATCCATGCTGCTCCTTTTTATACATTGACAGCTGAGGATGAACTGCTCATTGAAAATACACCTAATGCACTGATACAGCTGCCAGCTGTGGTAAAATCATTTAAACCCTACCAGGTAAAGAATAACAGTAATGGCTTAATAAGGATAAAGGGGAGTATTGACGGTGTGAGCCAGACACTTTACCTGGATGAAGGGGATTATATCTGGGTAGTGGGTTATAATAATACCTGGTACAGTATTTACAATCATTGTTCGGATGATCCCATGCTGGGAATATTAACAGGAGATAATCTGAAAAGTTACCGCCTGGCAGACCTGCAATCTTTAATGGAAGTTAAATTAAGCCAGCAGGAGAAAGATAGTTTGGCAAATCCTAAGTTGATGAATACGTATGGACTAACCAATTCAGATTATACATCTGCAAATGAAAAAGTGCAGTTGTCAAGTAATTATTTAACAAACCGGGATACATCGGGATTGTTTATAATGCCGACAGGACAGAAAGTTTATGTGATCCGAACAAAATGCGCTGCAATTGCTACGATTACTTATGGGTTGGTTGACCTTAATAAGCCTTTATTAAATTACCGCACAATCGGATCCTCAAATACAGCAAATACTGATGCCTATATTTTGATAAAGGGAGGCTTTTCAGTTGGGTTTAATGCAGGGGTTGCAGTTTCTACTTCACTGCCTAATTTAATGGGTTACTCATTTACCAGAGGAGCTATTTATCAGTCACAATTAGGTGGTACTGTCTACTTTTCCGGGAGCAGGGCCTGTATTCAATTCTGGGGTAAATAAAATTAGATGGTTTGCTATGAAAGCTTTAATCTTTTGCTTGCTCTCTTTTGTTCTCTATTCCATTTGTATTGCCCAGTATGGTATTTCACCTAAGGGCGACAGGGTGCTGATTGACAGTTCCAAATGGAAATTAAAAAATCAGAGCCTGACTTTAAAAACATCCGGCAATGTTGGAGTGGGAACCAATAAACCAAGTTCTAAATTATTTATTGATACAGCAAGGTTAGCAAAGAATATTCCTGCATTAAAAATCAGGTCGCCCTTTTCGGGTTCTGAAACAGACAGTATACTAAGCTGGCAGGGATCAGATTATAGTGTACGAAAAATAAGGCGGGCCAGTTTACAACAGTCTTATGCTACTGTAACAGTTCAAAACAGTAATTATACCATTACTGAAAATGATGAAGTAATTATACAGTTAAAAGAAAGTACCACTGTAACACTTCCCGCTGTAATAGCCCAGAAAAAATATTACCAGATCAGTAACCGTAGTCCCAGGCCGATACAGATCAGCGGAAAGATTGATGGTAAAGATCAGCTATCCTGGCTGGCACCATCCGATTATATCTGGGTGGTGGGTAATGGAAATTCATGGGTAAGCCTCTATAATAATATGGCTGCTGATATTATGGGACTGATATTGACGGGCAATAACCTTACAAGCTATACAGCTGCTGCAAAAGATTCTTTGATAGAGATGAAATTAAAACCTGAAGAGATAGCCAGGTTATATTACCTGAATAAATATGGCGATCTGATGGATGAAGATTTTGTAACACATGTGGATGTATCACTCAGTTATGTCAGTAATATTCCGGGGCCAAATGTAACCCTTGCACCTTCCAGTGAAAGGACTTATGTAATCCGGACCCATGCGATTGGATTGGGCAAAAGGTCCTATACCATGACTGACCTTAATTCCTTACCCAATCTGTTTCAGTATCAGATTATTTCACTGTCTTCCATTCCTTTACAGAGTGACAATTATGTAGTAATTAAAGGAGGTGTAGCCTGCGGCTTTTCCGCTAAATATGGCATAACGGTTAGTACATTCAATAATAAATATGGCGGAGTTTCTGATACAGATTCTTTATATGTACAATCGGGTCTGGGAACCAGTGCTATGAAAATGAAAGGAAGAGCCTGTATTCAGTTCTGGGCAAAATAAGACTAATGCTGAATGCCCTGGATATATTAAACTGACAGTAACCAATCGCATCTTTATGAATGAAAGAATAAAGGGTAATAAAACTTATAGTTTGATAGCTGTCACCATCATTTTTGTTTTTTGCCACCAGAAACTGCATGCACAGGAAACGGATCACTTATATATCAGCCAGGCTACAGATAGTTTTTATGTAGCCAATACCCATAAGACGGATACAGTGGCTATTTATGGAAATATGGAACATAATGGTGTATTTGGAACAACAAAAGGTGCTTATATCTTTTTCATGGGTAGTAGATGGCAAAACAGCAGCAAGGCATTATTTGAGAATTTTATTCCTAATAATCCTGCTGCTAAACCATCTGATGGGGGTGTATTCAATATCAGTAACCGGTGGAATGCACTGCAGGTTATAGAAGGTGGTTATCAGAAAACCACACAGACAGGTCCTGTATTCCCCAATATTGTATTTTCCAATCCTTATCCTGTTTGCCTGGATGCCAGCGACCTCGCTGTTTTAAACAGCATACAAATGGATACCGGAAAAGTATACCTGTATTTGAATACTTATCAGTCGCTCGTATTGGGGGGCGGCAGGCTTAAGCCAAAAATTCTGAACTATAACCGGAATAAATTTTTTGTAACCGGGGCAAAAGACAATGCATTCCGGTCGATGCTTTGTTACAGAAATATATCAGCCAATGACAGTATCGTGTTCCCTTATGGAGCAACAGCAAATAGTTATACACCTGCTGCCATTATTCATAAATCTGAGGTAGTTGCCAATTATCATTCCAGTGTTTTTAATGGAGTGTATACATTGGGAGGAACAGGAGATCTGATCAGCGATAGTAGTTTTATTCCCAAAACCTGGTATGTATCCACGCCTGATAATGGCCAGGCTTCCTACCAGTTAAACCTGCAGCATTCCCTTTCTGATGAATTTCCGTTATTCACCAATTCCAGAACCAATAGTTTCATCAGTACCTATAATGCCGGTAATGGATGGGATAGCCTGGTGGCGTATCCGCCTTTTGTGAATACCGGCCTTCATCCATCAGATCAGCAGGATTCCGATTCTGCCTTTTATCACTGGCGTATACTCAGCCGCATTATAGAAGCTGATAAGGGCAACTATTATACCAAAAGGGTGCTGGAAAAATATAATAATGCAGGCATCCGGTTGTATAAATATGCAGTAGGGCAGCCAGAAGCAGTTTCAGATGGCAGTTATAATCTGGTGTATAAAATAATCCTGTATAATGCCGACCTGCGTGCATTTAAAAACCTGGAAATATATGATAACCTGGCTGCAGCTTTTCCACTTGTTTCCGGTTATAAAGTAACTGCGTTATATGCAGTCAATGGTTTAGTAACAGTTAATCTGCATTATGATGGCCTGCAGGATACCTTACTGGCCACTGCCCCGCAGATCAGTACCATGTTATCGGATACCCTGTATTTACTGCTCAATATTCAAGCTCAAAACAGCAGTAAAATGAGTTATGATAATACTGCATTTGCCAGTTATCAGGGAAGTAATGGCAGTACTTATTCGGTTGCCAGCAATACTGCTTCAGTAGCCCTGAAACCTGTTAAAATCAGAATACCCGAAGGGTTCTCTCCTGATGGGGATGGTATTAATGACAACTATGTAATTGAGCACGGGCCGGATCTGTTGGTTTCATTAGTGGTATATAACCGATGGGGAAATCTGGTATACCAGAATAATCAGTACCAGAATGACTGGGATGGCAAGGGTAGCCATAATTACCAGGGCAGGGACCTGGAGGATGGTACCTATTATTTGCTGATTACGGTAAAAGACATCCATGACCAGACGGAACAAAAGCTGGTGAAATTTATTACACTCAAAAGAAATAAACCATAGTATACATGAATACGGATACTTCCTTTATAATTAATTAACCTGCTAGCAATGTTCAGTTAACATTGTACAAAGAGTTTTGCTGGTCAACTTATTTATGTTCAGTTATAAGATGAGCATGATTCAACTCTTTACTGTGGTTAAAAAAATAGTACTCGTTTACCTGCTGTTTATTGTTTGTTCCAATACTTGTTTCAGCCAGTATAAAACAGAAAATGTGGTAATAGTTACGATGGATGGTATGCGCTGGCAGGAAGTGTTTACGGGTGCTGATTCTGCACTTTTATTTAATAAAACATATTCAAGGGATATCAATGGAACGGCAGAAAAATTCTGGGATACCTGCAGTAATAAGCGCAGGGAAATGTTGTTTCCTTTTGTATGGTCAGTAATAGCAACGCAGGGCCAATTACATGGCAACAGAAATACAGGCAGCCTGGTTAACGTGGCCAATCCTTACCGGTTTTCCTATCCGGGATACAATGAAATATTTACAGGTTATCCGGATACAGCAGTGGATTCCAATGATAAGATCATTAATAAAAACAGGAATGTGCTGGAATTTATCAACCAGCAGCAAGGTTATACCGGAAAAGTAGCCGTATTCAGTACCTGGGATGTATTTCCTTATATCCTCAATAAATGGAGAAGTGGCATTTATATGAATTCTAATGATGACCTCATTGACAGCACTACAGATCATTCCGGTTTATTGAATGATATTCAAAACCTTTCTTCCAAACCCATCGATGTAAGGCTGGATGTACTTACCTATATTGGTGCCCGCGAATACCTGAAAGTGAAAAGCCCTAAAGTATTGTGTATTGGTTTTGATGAAACAGATGATTTTGCCCATAAGGGTGATTATGAGCAGTACCTGAAAAGTGCCCATTCTCAGGATGCCATGATAGCTGATTTATGGCATACGCTACAGTCCCTTCCCCAATACAGGGATAAAACCACCCTCATCATCACCTGCGATCATGGCAGGGGGGATAAGATCAAAGATAACTGGACAGACCACGGCGATGAAATCATGGAATCCGGCGAGATCTGGATGGCTGCAATTGGCCCGGATATGCCTGTTACCGGGGAAGTAAAACAGCCTGAATTGATTTACCAGAAACAACTGGCACCTACCATTGCAAAATTAGTTGGGTTTGATTTTATCAATACGCAATCAGTCAATGCACCTATTGCCGGATTATTAAAACCTCAATTTACTGTACCGGCAGACCTGACTGTCCGGGCTTATTCATTGATTCCTTAAGTTAAAAGTTTACTATCTCAAAATAGTAACAGAACCACTCATTACCGATCTCCCATTTTTAGGATTAATTACATAATAGTAAGTGCCTATCGGCAGGGGTTTCCCTTTATAAGTTCCATCCCAGGGGATCGAATATCCTTCTGAATAATAAATAGCCTGCCCGTCCCTGTCAAATACCTGTATGGTGCAATCCGGATAACTGTTCAGGTATTCAATTACCCAGGTATCATTAATGCCATCCCCATTGGGAGAAAAAGCATTGGGTATTACCGGGGTTAATAACACCGTTACATGCACTGTATCGGTTACCGCACAGTTACCTGCACCGGTAAGTTGCAGCTGGTAAGTGATATTGGTTTGCGGACTGGTTACAGCATTGGCAACAGTGGTGCTATCCAGATAAGTAGCCGGTGTCCATAAAAAACGGGCACTGTCTGCATAATACTGCGGGGTAAACCGGTAACTGCCTCCCTGTAATACATTTACCTGGCTGGCCATGCTGAGGTGCGGGTAAGGGTAAATGGTAAACTGTTTGATACTGGTATCACTTACACAACCTTTGGTATCAAAAATAAACAGAGATACTGCATAGGAACCAGAATCTGCAAACTGCCGGTATGGGTTTTGTAATGAAGAACTATCACTTTCTGCCAGGTACCAGTGCCAGGATTGAATACTGCCATTATAAGCATAGGAAGAATCATAAAAATAAATTGTATCCCCCATACAAACCCTGTTACTGCTATACGTAAAAGCCGCTTTAGGTTGCGGGAAAATGGCAGCAAAAGTTTTTGTAATAGAATCAGTGCAATCATTTTTACTGGTTACTGTAAGTGTAACCGCATATTGCCCTAAAGCACTATACTGGTGTACCGGGTTTTTTAAAAGAGAACCTGCCGTGTTATAGGCATCACCAAATTTCCAGGCATAGGTAAACAAAGCAGCAGTGCCATCCGTAATGGTGCTGCTGTCTGTAAATTGTGCCAGTCCAGCGGGCAGGCATACAGCTGCCGGCATGCCAAAATTAACAGCTGGCAATGGATGTATTTGGATCACTTCTGTATCTGTTTTGCTGATGCAGCCGCTATCTGTTGTAACAATTAAAGATGCAGTATCACTACCTGCTGTTGTATAGGTTTTTGAAAATGCATTTCCGTTGGTATATACAGCACTGCTGCCATCCCCAAAATTCCAGCTCCATTGTGTGATATGACTGTAATTAGCCAGGGAACTGTCTGTAAATACAATACTGTTTAGCGCACAATCAGGTGTACCAAACCCCCATCTGGCCACGGGGGATGGCCAGACAGTAATGGTTTGGCTTGCAGAATCCCTGCAACCCGCTGTGGATATAAACAAGGCCTGCAGGGTATCTGTACCAACGCCGGCTTTAATAGTAGTGAAATAACCGGCATTGCTGATGCCATTGCCTGAATAGTAGAAATTACCGGAAAGATTAGGGTTTGCCTGACTGGCCTGGGTAATCTGCCTGCCAGATGCATCGTCACAAATACCTGGAATGGTGGTGAACTGTACTACCGGACTGGCAGTAAGTGTTATCACCGTGTCTTTCAGGTTTACACAGGATAGCCCGGAATAGGCTAAAAAGTGCAGGGTAAAATTCCGGGTAACCGCTGTAAAGTTCGGATAGAGATGCGCATAAACAGCTCCGGAATCAGGTGGAGGGATAGAATCAAACAAGGTGGGATTATTTACATAGTCCCAATAAATTTTCAGCCAGGTAACCGACCCGAAATCCACCGTTGATAAATTGGTGATCTTAACAGAATCGTTACTGCATTTGGTGGACAGGTTATTCAGGGTAAACCTTGCATTGGGCACCGCTCCGTTAACTGTAAGTATTTCAGTGGTACTGTCGGTACATCCGTTAGCAGAAGTCACTATTTCTTTTACCCGGTAATGCCCCTGTGCTGAATAATGGTGCAGTGGGTTCTTGGCTTTTGAAGTATCCGGATACATTACAGAGGCAAGGCTATCCCCAAAATTCCAGTAATAAGTAAAGCCGGTGGATTGATCCGCAATAGTAGTGGTATCCGTAAACTGGGCATGCGCATCAGTAAGGCAAAGTTCCGGTAAGGCAAATCCTGGTACAGGTAGGGGATGAATGGTTAATACTTTAGAAATTGTATCACTTTTACAGCCCAGTGCAGATTTCACAGCCAGTTTTACGGTATCATTTCCCCAGGTGGGGAATATTTGTCCGATAATACTATCCTTATTGGTTTGCAGGGTATTGCCATTGCCAAAAATCCAGTACCAGCTGACTAAACTGTCTAAATAAGTAGTGGAACTGTCTGAGAAATATACCTTATTTCCCAGGCAGGATGGGGTACTGTATTTAATCCGGGCAATCGGCAATGAGTCTACCATCAGTGTATCATAATTAGCAGCAACCGGCACTGCACTCATCACGCAACTGTTGGAATCTGTGATGCTGATGGCAGAATAAATGGTTTTAGAAACTGGTGATGCACTAAAATTAGTAGGTGATGCTGATATGTTTGTAAGGGTGTCATTTTGCTGCTGGTTATTGTAAATAAAAGTCCATGGTGCTGTACCAGAAAGACTGAAATTTACTTTTTTACTGCTGCCATAACAAACCGAATCCAGCGATTTGGTAAAACTAACGGTAGGTAAGGGATGTACATTTACGGTTACACTATCTACCGATGTGCCGCATCCATTGATATTTGCTGTTAAATAATATACACCGGTATTGTTTAATTGCGCTTTGGAA
>Ga0364867_10836_pt1 | contig 11387 bp, 8 predicted proteins | sample ExccelAu500001D4_3_FD_206915 | JGI IMG/M metagenome (GOLD analysis project Ga0364867, IMG submission 206915) | Enriched cells from Trout Bog Lake Hypolimnion, Wisconsin, USA - BchlTB.Aug13.5000.01.D4 | ecosystem: Environmental > Aquatic > Freshwater > Lake > Hypolimnion/Profundal zone | place: USA...
ACCAGGACCCGTCGGAGAGTAGAATCGGGATCCCTTGCAGTTCCCGCTGTCCAGCATACGGTCCTGAGTCGGTTACAACCCATGCTGAGATCGGCTTGCCGTCCAGCGCATTTCCCCCAAGCTGATTCCCATTCGCGTCGACCTGGGGCTTCGTGTGGACCGGTTTACTGTGTCCGTCAACCCACACGACGTTCACGAGGTCTCTGTGCCGTGGCTGAATCGGCATTTGGTACGTCACGAAGGCTGCGGTGCCGCCCGAGAGGGCGATCGTGGCATCGAAGAACTCCGAGGTTACGGACGGGAACTGGAGTTCGCTTTCGCTATGAACGGGACGGCCAGTCACCCCGGTGTAGGGGTTGACCAAGAAATTCGGATCGCCGACGTCGATAAGCCTGAAGTTGGGTTGGTAGCTCATCTTCGTAACATTCGGTTCCGATGCGCACGGCGCGGGATATCCGAGCCCCATGCTTCCCACCTTGAAATCCAATGGAGTGGAGTCGGCAGGACAGATCACCAGTTGGGCACTCTTCTGGTAAGGCTGAACCGATTGAAACGACGTCAGGATACAGGGCTGATAGCTTGAATCGAACGACATGAAAAACGTTATCGGAAACGTTCCATCGTTATCGGATACGTACAGAGAAGTTGCCAGCCCCATCTGCTTAACGTTGGAAAGGCATACGGTCTGTTTAGCTGCCCCTTTCGCCTGCGCAAAAACCGGGAACAGGATCGCCGCCAGAATTGCAATGATCGCGATGACGACGAGAAGTTCGATGAGGGTGAAGGCGCGCTTAGCTCGCATAAGTTCCTCTTGCATTGTTCGCTCCCAAGCCACCTGGCGGTTGAGGTGATTTCCGATGACCCCGTTTCACCGACATGCGCAATCATCCTGCGTCGCCCAAACTTAAGGCATCGTGGGCAATCGCCGCTCGGCTCAGATTGAAGCCGGGATGCCAACGCTGGTCGGCGTCCTTGGTGTTGTAGCGCTGTGCCTCTGGGCTCGGTCCTACTTCTCCCCCGTTGACGTCAAACCGCGGGATCTTGGGCTCACGTTAAGCCATCCGACGAAAGTCGCCTCCGCAGCAGGATCCAGTTCGGCAGTTTCGATTCCGTTACCGGCGAATTCCGGTTCGAGTCAGGCGGTACCAAATCTGCCCGGCGATTGGAGCTGTTTCCGGGGTCCCGGGCGGGACAACATTGGTCCGCCCGGTTCGACGATCGCCTCCTCAATCGAGGATGTCCATCCCGTTTGGCAGGTCGGCGTAGGCGAAGGCTACGCCTCTCCCTGTATCAAGGATGGGCGTGTTTTCCTCCTGGACCACGATTCATCGACTGAGCAAGACGTCCTCCGGTGTTTTGCCCTTGGGACCGGAACCGAACTATGGCGAACCGGATATACCGCTGTCGTCAAGCGAAATCACGGCATCTCAAGAACGATCCCCGCAACGGATGGGAAGGCCGTAGTGGCCCTCGGACCGAAGTGCATGCTCCTTTGTGCGGACGTCCTGACCGGAAAACCGAAATGGCAGATCGATCTCGTTGAGAAGTTCGGAGTCACCGTTCCTGAGTGGTACGCAGGCCAATGCCCTCTGATCGACGGCGACAAAGTGATCGTCGCGACCGGCGGGAACAGCCTCTTCGTCGCCTTCAATCTCGAAACGGGAAAAGTCGTCTGGCAAACCCCAAACCCGAAGGGCTGGGCAATGACGCATTGTTCGATCGCACCTACCGCCGTCGGCGGAGATAAATCGTATGTCTGCTGCTTCAATGCGGGCGTGGCCGGTATTTCGGCTCTGAACGGAAAGCTGCTTTGGGAGACCGACAAGTGGACCGTTAACACGGCAACTGTGCCCACACCGGTGCCGGTCGGCGACGGGCGTATCTTCCTGAGCGGGGGCTACAACGCAGGGGCACTGATGATACGTGTCTCCAAAGCGTCCCCTCTTTGGGCGGTCAAAGAAGAGTTTCGGCTTGGACCGGAAGTCTTCGGTTCGGACCAGCAGACGCCGATCCTCTTCCAGAACCGCTTGTATGGCGTTCGACCGGGAGGCGAGCTCGTTTGCCTCGATCTCAACGGCAAACTTCTATGGACATCGGGCACTGCGGGGAGATTTGGAACCGCGCCATATCTCATCGCCGACGGGAAGATCGCTCTCCTAAACGACCAAGGGGTTCTGACCATCGCCGAAGTGAGTGATAAGGCGTACAAGCCGATCGGCTCTAAGCCCGTGTTGAAAGGACCCGAAGCTTGGGGCCCAATGGCGTTGGCCGGAAATCTTCTCCTGGTTCGCGACGCGAATACTATGGCCTGCCTGAGGATGGGAAAAGCATGATCGAAAACGAGTCCAACAAAATCTCGCGATTGGCTCTGTTGAGGGCTGGCGCCGCCGGAATCGGCGGGATAACCCTTCTCAGCTCGCTGGTCGGTTCAGGATGCGCGTCCGAAAGGCTCGTCGGAGCCGAAGGTCCACCAAAGACAGATCCCAAGTTAGTGAAATACCGGGAGGTCTCTCGCTTCAAGCCGGGATTTCATTGGCTTCGCGGAGTTTGCACCGATTCACGATCGATCTGGGTCGCAGGAGACATGGCAATACGCGAGTTCTCTGCGGAGGGGCAAGAAAAGACGAGTCACTCGCTCACTGGCACGGCCAAAGCGGTCGCATGCACGCCCAGAGGCGCACTATTTGCCGCGACTGACGATCAGGTCGTGCCGCTGACTTCAGGAGCACCGTGGTCAAGCCTCGGCCCGAGAGCGAGAGTCGTATCGATCGTCGCCGACAATAATCATGTCTTCGTCGCCGATGCGGGCAATCGGGTTGTGACTTCGTTCGACCACGGCGGACGCCGGATTAGCGAATTCGGCCAGAAGACAGCGGACTATCCGGGCTTGACCGTGCCGAGCGCATTCATTGGAATGGCGCTTCATCCCTCGGGAGACCTGATGGTCTCGAACATCGGCCAACACCGCGTCGAACGACACGGGCGAGACGGCAGATTAGTCGAGGCTGTCGGCGAAGCCGGCATGGGTATGGACGCTTTCTGTGGCTGCTGCAACCCGACCCACGTCAGCATCCTTCCCAACGGCGATATCGTCACGAGCGAGAAAGGGCTCCCGCGAGTCAAGGTTCTCAGCCCGGATGGGACTTTGAAGTGCGTCGTGGCCGGGCCGGAGCAGTTTCATTCGGAAACGCTCGGACTAGCAACCGCAGTGATGGGCGAAAAGATCCTCATACTCGACCCATGGGAGGGCGCCGTGCGTGTTTTCGCACCGGTATAGAATGGCAACTTTCGACCCTTCCCGAAGAGAGTTTTTCCGCACGGTGGTGAGATGGGCTGCCGCTCCGGCAATGATCGGAGGCGCGGCGGCGATGTCCACAAGAAAGGGCGAAACCTGCATCAACAATACGATCTGCCGAGGTTGCGGTGTCGTTGCGACATGCGGTTTGCCGCAGGCGCTTTCTTTTCGAGATGCCACCCAAACGGAGGAGCGCGATGCCGGAAGATCCTAAGCGGACGCGCCGCGAAGTACTTCGCGACACGGTAAGGCTCTGCGGACTGGCGGGAGGCGCATTCGCCCTCGGAGGTCTTGCGTCTCGCGCCGAAGCGGATCAGACCGTGTGGCAAATTGACCCCGAAAAATGCACGGAGTGCGGCCTCTGCGCAAGTGCTTGCGTCCTTGATCCTTCCGCCGTGAAGTGCGTTCACGCCTACGCCCAATGCGGCTACTGCAAGTTATGCTTCGGACTGTTCCGCGACAAACGCACAGGCAACGCAACTTCGGCGGAGAATGTACGCTGCCCAACCGATGCGATTAGCCGCACGTTCGTCGAGGATCCGTACTTTCAAATCGCCGTCGACGAGAATCGGTGCATCGGGTGCTCTCTATGCGTAAAGGGATGCCATCAGTTTGGCAACGGGTCGATGTACCTGCAGATTCGCCACGACCGCTGCGCGAACTGCAATCAGTGCGCGATCGCAAACGTCTGCCCTGCCGACGCGGTAGTACGCGTGCCTGGACATAAGCCTTATATGCTGAAGAGGCCCAAGTCGTGAAGTTGCGTCAAGCAGCAATCGGTCTCCTTGCTCTACCTGCCACCTTGGCCGCGCAAACGGCGGATCAACACTCTCAGCCTCCGCCGCAGTTTACGGACTATCGGATTCCGATGGAACGCGCCGCACTCCCAAGAGACGGTTCGTTTCAGTACCTCGACTTGGCGATCCTCGCCGCAATGTTGTTGGTCACCGCGTGGATCGTGCTGAAGCGAAGGTCGCGAAAGGAACTGAACGTCGTTTCCGCTTTTGCGCTCGGATATTTCGGTTTCCTGAGGCTCGGCTGTGTTTGCTCGATCGGCTCCATTCAGAACGTAGCGTTTGCGATCACCCACAGCTCCTACCGACTCCCCACTGCAGTGGCAGGCTTCTTTATTCTGCCGCTCATCGCAGCTCTGTTTTTCGGCCGCGTCTTCTGCGGAGGCGTCTGCCCGATGGGAGCGATGCAGGATTTCCTTCTGTTTCGCCCTATCAAGATTCCAGCGAAATGGACTGCGGCTCTCGAAATGGCGCCGTCGATCTATCTTGGCGTTGCCGTTCTGTTTTCAGTCACCGGTACTGCATTCGTCATCTGCGAGTACGACCCGTTCGTCGGGATGTTCCGCCTTCACGGACACTTCTTGATGATCCTCTTCGGCGGTGCCGTTCTTGCACTATCGCTTTTCGTCGGACGGCCTTACTGCCGATTCCTCTGTCCCTATGGCGTACTCCTCCGATGGAGTGCGCACTTTGCGAAGCACAGCGTTTCGATCACTCCCCAAGAGTGCATTCAGTGTCATCTGTGCGCCTCGGCATGCCCGTTCGACTCGATTCAAGCTCCTCAGCCAATCTCTGTAAGCCGGACTGCAACACGCCGCCAGATCGGGAAGTGGATGATGCTCGGCCCCTTGCTGATGCTCACACTCGCAGCAGTTGGTTGGCGGCTATCCCCATTCGTCGCTTCGTGGGATTCGCGAGTTCATCGAGCACGCGTACTCCGCAATGCCGAACTGCATCCAACGCCGGTTAAGACCGTCCTCGCCGACGCGTGGGATCGACATCGCCGCACCTCACAGGAGGCATATCGAGAGGGAGCAGCGGTTGAGAGGCAGTTTGAGATAGGAACCCCGCTACTTGGGGCTTGGATCGGTCTCGTGCTCATGCTCAAAGCACTATCAACATTGCGTCGTCGCCTCTCTGCCGACTACATCGCAGATCCTGGATCGTGCGTGAGCTGTGCGCGGTGCTATTCGGCTTGTCCGATTCCGAACCGATCCTACGAGTTGCCTTTGTTGCCGATTCACCCGGCATCACCTAGCGAAACGAAAGAACCGGTCGGAGGTCCCGCATGACCCAATGGGCGAGCGCGATGCGCCGATGTGCCTGGCTGTCGGCTCTTTTCTGCGTCCTCATCCTAAGTGGGCTCGGATGGAACGCCTTTGCGAGCCGGGCAAGCGACCCTAACCCACCCACTCGAGTTGACGATCTGGTGACCAGGATCAACCTCGATCCTGGAAACAAGCAGTTGCTATCCGACTTGCGCCGTCAAGACGACTGGCTTCGCTCCTCCTATTTCCGCAGCGTTCGGTTCGCCCAAACCGGATTCGTACTGCTGATCATCGGAGTCGGTTCGTTCCTGTTGTTTGCGAAAGGCGCAGACAAGCTCCGCGCCAAACCGATCCAACCGGACCCAACCGCGCCGCAAAGGGCTGTTGAAGACGCCCTCGCTTCCCAACGAGTGGTTCTCTCACTCGGTCTCGGTTTGGGTGGAGTATTGGCGCTGGTTGCAACGCTTTCCCGACACGACACGGTCGCCGCGTACGTGGATGGAAAGCCTCTGCCGCAGGTAACACCGGTCGCACCCGACAAACCGCAAGGTCTCCCTACCGCGAGTATTGCGGCGGCGGCTCAGACGCCAACCGCAGTCGCAGCGACACCGACGGCAGTTCCCATATCCGGCGCGATTCCTCTCGGTGGAACCTCGTTGACCCAACTGCCGATCTCCACGACGGTTCAACCCTCCCAGCCGGTTAAGCCGACACCGACGGGCAGTACGACCGCCAAAGTCGCACTCGCCGACGCGTCGGGATGGGTCAGCTTCAGGGGCAGTAAGGCGGGGAATGCACCGAAATGGACGGGACCGAACGACTGGGACGTTCCAAGCGGCAAGGGTGTACTTTGGAAGGCAGACGTACCGCTTCCAGGATGGAATTCGCCGATTGTCAGCGGCGGAAAGGTGTTTCTATCCGGCGCCGACGACAAAAAGCGTGAGATCTGCGCTTACGAACTTACGACTGGAAAGATGGTCTGGCGGCTGGCGATACCGGTCTTGGCTGGAACCGCCTCGGTTAAGCCGTCCTCCGATGCAGGATATGCGCCCAGCACGATGACCACCGACGGCAAGCGAGTCTTCGCTGCATTTGTCGATGGCAACGTCGTTTGCGTGTCGACAGACGGCAAACCGGTTTGGGGCAGGAAATTTGGTCCACTGGACAACTCCTATGGGTTCGCCTCTTCGCTCCTGATGTCGGGTGGAAAGCTCATCGTCCAGATGGACCAGGGATCCTCACCCGAACAGGGAAAATCGAAGCTGTACGGATTGGACCCGGCAACGGGCAACTCGGTATGGGAGACGGCCCGGGCGGTATCCGCTTCGTGGAGCAGCCCGATTGGGGTTCAGTTCAACGGAAAGCCTGCGATTGTGGTGGTAGCCGCACCAGGCATAGCTCTATACGATGCGGCAACTGGCGCCCAGATTTGGCACGCCGAAGGACTGTCGGGGGAGATCGCCGCAAGCCCCGCGTTCGGCGATGGGCGGTTCTACATCGGGCAACAGGGTTCGGTTCTCATTGCAGTTTCGGCGCAGGATGGGAAGGTTCTTTGGAACACGTCGGATCCGGCATTGCCGGATATCAGCAGCCTCGCCTTCGCGGGCGGTTTGGTATTCCTCAACACCTCAGACGGAACGGCTTCCGCCATCGACGGCGCGACCGGAAAGATCGTATGGGAGAAGCGGTTGGAGAAACCATCGCGCGCATCTCCAATCGTGGTCGGAGACTGCGTCTACCTCGTCGGCACCGACGGTGTTCTCCGTGTCTTCCGAGTCGGCCGAACGTTCGCGCTGGTCGGTCAGCATCGCCTCGGCGAAGCTGCCCAAGCCACACCTGCATTTGACGGCGGGCGGATGATCGTGCGCGGCGAGCACCACCTGATCTGTATAGGTGCGAAGTGAGCGCCGTTTCCGCCGATCCAGTTGCCGAGACGGTCGATCGGCTGATTCGGGAATTTGGCGACAAACCGCAACAGCTCATTCCGCTGTTGCAGGGAGTTCAAGAGCAGTTTCGGCACCTACCCGACGAGGCGCTTCGTCTTATTGCAGCGAAAACCGGAATCCATCCGGCGGAAATCGAAGGAGTCGCCGGGTTCTACTCCTACTTTCGCAGAACCCCAGTCGGCGAACATCTTGTTCGCGTCTGCCACGGTACTGCATGCCACGTACGTGGCGCCGACCTTGTCGAGGACTCGCTGCGACGCCACCTCGGTATGTCAGCGTCCGATGAGACGGACCCAACCGGAAAATACACACTGGAGCGAGTCGCGTGCGTCGGTTGCTGCTCGCTGGCGCCCGTTGTCGTCGTGGATGAATCGACGTTTGGCGGTCTCAATGCTGAAACTGCGCCCCGGGCACTTCTGATCCCAGTGACGAGGAAGATCGAAGGGACTCATCGCTCAACGAGATTGCGGTCGGGGTCGATCAAACTTCGGATCGCGACTGATTCATGTTGTGCGGCGTGCGGTTCGCTCGAAGTTCGCCGAGAACTGGAAGCTGCAGCAGATCGGTACGGTTTACGTGGATCGATTGAGACGGTGTCATGCACCGGAATTTGTCACCAAATGCCGATGTGCGAAGTTATCGATCCCGATGCCGGCTCCATTCGATATACAAACCTCGCTCCCAACGAAGCTGATTCAATTGTCCGACGCCACCTGAAAACGAATTTTGCCGGGCATGTTCGGTCCGGGATTGCGGGGTTACTCGATTGGCTTTCGGAACCGACCGGCGAGGACCTACTCGAAGAAAGAAAAGATCCCCGCGATCCGATGCTCTGCGAGTTCATCAAGCCCCAACTTCGGATTGCGATGGAGGGGAACGGAGTAACCGCCCCTCTCGACCTCGACGCCTATCGTGCCAACGGCGGTTTCGAGGCGCTCCTCGCGCTGAGAGAGGCGAACGACCCCGACGCCGTAATCGAATCCGTTCTGAATTCCGGACTCAGAGGACGCGGCGGGGCGGGATTCCCAACCGGACGTAAGTGGCGCGCTGTCAGCAACGCTTCCGGTACTCCCAAGACGTTGATTTGCAACGGCGACGAAGGCGACCCCCGGCGCGTTCATGGATCGGATGCTGCTTGAGTCGTTCCCTTTCCGAGTCCTTGAAGGGATGCTGATCGCGGCATTCGCGATGGGTATCGAAGACGGCATCTTGTACATCCGCGCCGAATACCCCCATGCCGTCGCCAGCATTCGCAAAGCTATCCAGATCCTGGAATCCGAAGGTCTCCTCGGATCTGTTCGCCTGCGAATCGTCCGAGGTGCGGGCGCATTCGTGTGCGGAGAGGAAACCGCGCTAATCAGTAGCTTGGAAGGACACCGAGGAACGCCGAGAGTCAAGCCGCCATTCCCCGCCGAATCCGGCCTTTGGGGCAAACCGACGTGCGTGAACAACGTCGAAACGTTTGCGCTCCTTCCGTGGATCTTCCGTAACGGCGCCGATCGATTCGCCGCGATCGGAAGTAACTCAAGCAAAGGCACCAAAGTGTTCGCGCTTGCGGGAGCAATAAGGCGCGGAGGTCTGATCGAGGTGCCGATGGGCACCACTATCCGTCAAATCGTCGAGGAGATCGGAGGCGGTGTCGGCGAAGGCCGTACGTTCAAGGCGGTTCTGATCGGAGGTCCGTCCGGAGGATGCGTTCCTGCTTCGCTTGCCGATACTCCCGTCGATTACGAGGCGCTTCAGTCGGTAGGTGCGATCATGGGTTCGGGCGGCATGGTGGTCCTCGACGATCGATCCTGTATGGTCGACGTCGCGCGATTCTTCATGTCTTTCACCCAGAACGAATCGTGCGGGAAGTGCACGATGTGCCGAGTGGGAACTCGCCGAATGAAGGAGATTCTCGATCGAATCTGCGAAGGTCGAGGCGAATCGGGAGATCTCGAACACTTGGAGACTCTAGCCACCGCCGTGACCCAAGGAAGCATTTGTGGTCTCGGGCAGACAGCGCCAAACCCGGTCCTCTCGACTTTGCGACATTTCCGATCGGAATACGAAGCCCACTTGGAAGGTCGTTGCCCCGCCGGTCGTTGCATGAAACTGATTCGATACCGCGTTAACGAGAAATGCATTGGATGTACTCGCTGTGCCCAGGTCTGCCCAGTCGACGCAATCCAGTTACGCCCCCACGAACGTCACCAAATCGACACCGTCAAATGTGTTCGGTGCGACATGTGCCGCCAATCTTGCCCAGAGGAGGCGATTGTCATTGAGTGAATCTTCGATTGAACTAAATATCAACGGCTCTGCAATCGTCGTTCCGGCGGGATCGACGTTGCTAGATGCCGCGCACCAAGCCGGTATCGACGTCCCAACCCTCTGCTGGCTCCCCCGTGGCGGAACTTGGGCGAGTTGTCTGCTTTGCAGCGTTGAGATCCAAGGGATGAAGCGCCTCGTCCCCTCTTGCGCTACTCCCGCCCAAGCCGGACAAGTCGTCTTTACCGATTCCGAAAAGGTCACGCGACATCGAAAGATGGCGCTCGAGTTGCTGTTGAGCGATCATGTCGGAGACTGCGTAGCGCCTTGCCAATCCGGTTGTCCAGCCCACCTCGATGTCCCCGCGATGAATCAGGCGATTCTGGACGGGGATATGGCACGGGCGGGGGAGATCGTCAAAGACACAATCCCCCTTCCGGCGACGTTAGGTCGAATCTGCCCAACCCCTTGCGAGGGGCGCTGTCGACGGAAGTCCGAAGATGGGGCACTTGCGGTCTGCCTTCTCAAGCGGCACGTCGGCGATCACGAGGTCGAGTTGTCCAGCCCATACATCCCCGCGGTTGCACTCCCTACGGGAAAACGGGTTGCCGTGATTGGTGCGGGACCGGCGGGACTATCCGCCGCCTATTTCTTGCTTCGCCATGGGCACGCGGTCGAGCTTTTCGATGAACAGGACGAACCCGGCGGCGCACTCAGGTACCAGATCCCCGCCGATCGTCTTCCGCGAGAGGTTTTGGATGCCGAGATCGACGTGATCCGAAAGATGGGAGCAGTTTTCAACCAGAACATCCGGGCCGATATCCGTGAGAAGAGAGCGCAATACGATGCGGTTGTCGTCACTATCGGAACCCTGACCGACGGGCAAACGCCAGAGGGGCTCGAACGCGCCAATCGAGGGCTCAAAGTGCAGAAAGGAACGGGCGCGACATCGCTGGAAGGAGTCTTCGCCGCTGGTGGAGCGGTTGCTCCTGGAAAGATCAGCGTCAGATCGATCGGCGACGGACATTCGGTTGCGGATAGCGTTCACACGTACTTAACGGGTGAGCAGCCCGCCTCCTTCGTGCCGTTCAATCTGGAGGTCGACCGGTCGAACACGACGTTCGTCAAGACTCGCCTTCAGATGGCAGACCGGCGCCCACGTACCGTTCCAGCACACGACGGGCTAACCGACGACGAAGCGAGAGAGGAGGCAGCCCGATGTCTTCAATGCGGTTGCGCCAAGGTGGAGTCCTGCGTCCTACGTTCCTTGGCCACGCGGTTCGGCCTGGACGCATCCAAATTCAAAGGATCGGATCGGCCGATCCGTATCGACGATAGCCACGATGAGATCATCTTCGAAGAGAACAAATGCACCTCATGTGGAATATGTGTGCGCGTTGCGGCTGAATACGGAGAGACGATTGGCCTGGCGTTTAAAGGGCGGGGGTTCGACACGCGCGTCGGCGGCCCCTTTGGAGAGCAACTTGCGACGGCACTTAAAAAGGCGGCACGCGCCTGTGCAGAACAGTGCCCAACCGGTGCACTATCGTTGAGGCGCGGCATCGTTCCAACCGTTAGGAGCGATAATTGAATCTGCGAGCGCTGGACTTATGCAAATCGTTCGGCGATCGCAAGGTGCTCGCCGGTGTCGATTTAACCATGCAGCCGGGCGACGCCGTCTCAATCGTCGGTCCTTCCGGATCTGGGAAGTCGACTCTGTTGAACATTCTCGGGTCGTTGGAGAGCCCCGACTCCGGCCACATAGCGTTGGGAACCGTTCTCGTAACCGGGCTCAAAAATCGAGAATTGGAGCTGTTTCGGTCCAAGTCGG
>Ga0364867_10839_pt1 | contig 11361 bp, 14 predicted proteins | sample ExccelAu500001D4_3_FD_206915 | JGI IMG/M metagenome (GOLD analysis project Ga0364867, IMG submission 206915) | Enriched cells from Trout Bog Lake Hypolimnion, Wisconsin, USA - BchlTB.Aug13.5000.01.D4 | ecosystem: Environmental > Aquatic > Freshwater > Lake > Hypolimnion/Profundal zone | place...
TTATTTGCGGGCAAAACTTATTTGCACAAAATTTTGATACTGTAACTTATAGGCACTTGCTGAGAACAGACAAAAAAAAGTTTATTTCGTATGCAAAGTCTGTGCAGCTCAGCACAGCTTTTGATACCTCGTCCGAAATGTTGTTTGCCCGAACGGAAAACGTTATTTACGCAAAGCCAACGGGTACAAAAAGCGACAATGAATATTATAAACTTGCGTTGAGCGTGTCAACAAGGAATAAAGACAACAATAAACTGATCTGGAAAGGTGCAACCGAAAACCCCCAGAAGAAAGGGACATGGACCGACAAGGAGTATATGTATCTGGAATGGGACTTGGAAAATCCCATATCGAAAGTAATGTGGTATAAGGTAATAATCTTTAGGAAGAAAAAGTAGAATTGATACAGGGTCGAAACATTTGAGGCTTCCCCTTATTGGTCGGGATTTGTAGGCGATGGAAAATATGATTGTAAGCCGACACTTCAAACCTTTGAAATAATCAACTAACTGACCAAGGTTTATAAATCCTAAAAAAATTCCCCCAAAATTTGCGTAGTTAAATAGCTACATGTATATTTGTAGTCAAATCGCTACATAATGAATTTAAGACGAGACGTATTTCAGGCCATAGCCGACCCGACCCGAAGGGCTATATTGCTGTTGTTGGCCTCACAATCTCTAACAGCAGGCGCGATAGCTGCAAACTTCGACACCGCACGACCGACAGTTTCCAAGCACTTACAAATACTCACCGAATGCGAGTTGCTTAAACAAGAGCAAAACGGCAGGGAGGTCCACTATCATATTAACGCAAAAAAAATGAAAGAAGTAGCCGAATTCATCGAACCCTTCCGCCAAATGTGGGAGGAAAGGTTCAACAAATTAGAAACGATCATGAAACAATATCCACACTAATTATCAAATGGACACTAATTATCACGAATTTTTTCGAATTACACGAATTCGCAAGGTTCAATTCGTGTAATTCGAAAAAATTCGAGAGCATTCGTATGAAATAGTATTCGTGTGATTAAAAATATAATAATATGGAACTAAAAACTAAAGTTAATGCCGAGGATGGCAAACATGATTTAGTAATTACCCGGGAATTTGATTTGCCGGTGGAATTGCTTTTTAAGGCCCATGCCGAACCAGCCATTATTGAGCAATGGATGACTAACCCTTATGCCACAGCCAGGGTGCTGAAATTTGAAGCTAAAAAACACGGGGGTTATCAATTGGAGTCGACCGATGCCGAGGGGAAAGTGGTGTTTCGTTCAAATGGGGTAATTCACGAGTTTAGCCTTAACAAAAAAATAACAAGGACGTTTGAATTGGAGAATGCGCCATTTGGCGTTCAGCTGGAGGTGTATGAATTTGAAAAACTTACCGATGGCACCAGCAAACTAAACATGCATGTTATATACGAGTCGGTTGCACAACGTGACCAATTGCTAAAGCTACCCTTCGCTCAGGGCTTAAACATGGCGCATAACCGGATAGAAGAACTATTTAAAACCTCAAATAATTAAAAAAATGGAAAAAAGTAAGCTGATTTGGTATTGGATAATTACTGGAATATTATCCCTTTGTATTTTTTCGGGCGGATTGGCCCAGGCCTTACAGGTAAAGGGAGTAGTGGAGGGTTTTAAACCGCTCGGCTACCCTACCTATTTTATTTCGATCATCGGTGTTTGGAAGGTATTGGGCGTTATCGCGATATTAATCCCTAAATTCAAATTACTTAAAGAATGGGCATACGCGGGCATATTTTTCGCCATGACGGGCGCGGTAATTTCGCATATCGCCAGCAATGATGTAAGGGTACAAATAATAGCGCCGATTGTATTTGCCATTTTTACCGTGTTATCGTGGTATTTGAGGCCGGCTGATAGAAAAATTACTTCAGTTAATTAAATTCAGAAGGGGTAAAAGCTGAAAACAAAAAATTGATTATTTGTGTAATTATTACGATTTATGTAAAACGTAAACGGACCTAAAATAATTCATACATGAGCCACACGAACCCCAAAGTTGATTTCTTTTTTAATAAAGCCAAACAATGGCAGGAAGAATATGAGCGGTTGAGGACAATCGCGCTTGAATGTGGCCTCTCCGAAGAATTAAAGTGGGGTTGTCCTTGCTATACGTTTCAGCAAAGTAATATTGTTTTAATACATGGCTTTAAGGAATATTGCGCATACCTGTTTTTCAAAGGTGCTTTGTTATCCGATCCTCATGCCATTCTTATACAACAAACCGAGAATGTGCAGGTGCCGCGTCAGGTGAGATTCCGAAATGTTGAGGAGATAATGGAGCAGGAAGCCATACTGAAAGCCTACATTTATGAAGCCATTGAGGTAGAAAAAGCCGGACTGAAAGTGGAACTTAAAAAAACTGCCGACTATAATGTCCCGATAGAATTTCAAAGTAAACTGGACCGCATCCCTGCTCTTAAAGCCGCTTTCGAGGCATTAACACCTGGAAGGCAAAGAGGGTACCTTTATTATTTTTCGCAACCCAAACAATCCAAAACCCGCGAGGCCAGGGTTGAAAAATATATACCGAAAATTTTGGATGGGAAAGGTGTGGATGATGAATAACCCAATCGGGACAAACCAAAGAATTTATTAACCAAAAACAACATAACAATGGCAAGCGTATCAATTTATTTAAACTTTCAGGGTAATGCCGAAGAAGCATTTAACCACTACAAAAAAGTATTCGGAACAGAGTTTTCCAATCCGCTGATGCGGATGAAAGATGCACCACCGAGGGAGGGCGCACCAGCGCTATCGGAAGCTGAGCAAAACATGGTAATGCATGTGGCCCTGCCCATACTTGGCGGTCTGCAAATAATGGCGACCGATATGCTCGAAAGCATGGGACACAAACTGGTAGAAGGCAATAATTTCACCATCAGCCTAAATCCCGATACAAAAGAAGAGGCCGACAGGTTATACAGTGAACTATCAGAGGGCGGAGCTGACGGCGTGCCACCGCACGACGAATTCTGGGGTTATTGGGGCACCTGCAAAGACCGCTTCGGCATCCGCTGGATGTTCAATGTGATGAAACAGTGGTAGGATTTTAAAAAACGTTTAATGCCGTAGGGGCGACCCTTGTGGTCGCCCTGGTAAGCGACAAGTAGCCGCAATGCAATGTAACCGACAGGAATGTGCTGGGTATGCAGGCAAGTAACCACAATTGCAATATAACCGACCGCAATGTGCCCGGTATGAAAGGGGCAATCACAAGATTGTGTTGCAGGATGTAAAGGGCGACCACAAGGGTCGCCCCTACGTTAATGAACGGCTGCAACCGTTTTGCGTTGCATTATTGATGGACATAAATATATTAAATAGACCGGGCAGGCAGGCCTGAAAGTATACACTGACTTAAACGAACTAACAAATCAAAAGGGTCATGATTATTTGAAACTCACAGACGGAAAATGGAAAGAGTCAAAAAGCAACGAGGACTAAAGCGTTATTATAAAAATCTTACCATAAAAAACGACGTTTATAAAATTGATTGGTTGGATCAAGGGAACCCGGACACCTGGGTCTATAGCTGGCATTTACACTTCGACCAGAAAGGATACGGCAACAATAGTTTCAAAAAACGAAAGCCACACTTAGACAAGCTTTTCAGGCATTTTGATATACTCGTTGACAAGACTAAAAACATAAAAACCAATTTTCAGCTTTACGCGATTTTGGTCGACAAGCATAGCAGAAGCGATGCGTTATTTTTGCACACGCCAAATCCAAATAACAGTCAATTTCCATTTAAAGTTGCCAATTTAAAGTTGACCACAACCTTGACCAATAAGCCGTTAAACGAGTATATTGGTAATTTAGTGGGTTACGAGAAAAGATACGGACAAGCGGCTGAAGCCTTTTGCTTAATATTCGAAGAAAATATAGAACAAGCATTTTGATATTGGTTAAATTGCAAAGGTAAAGTATGGTTTATTTTGGAGATAAATTGAACTTTAACAATGGGACAAAGAATCGGTTATTATAGGAATTATCAAAAAAAGGGACTCAAAGATATAATCTTTGAGAATTTTGCTCCGTTCAGAGAATGGTATTTGGACAGAGAACAATCTTCACTGGAGGACTTTGATGAACAGTTTGGCAACGAAACAATAAAAAACTATTTCAAACGAGACCCTGACTTTAAATTCGACTTTCACAAACTCGACAAAAAACTAATTGATGAACTAGTTTCGGAGTTTATTGGAGTTTATTGGGACTTAACATTCAGTGAAAATAAAATATTCGAATTTTTTGGTCCAACGATGTCAACGTGGCGCTACAGGGCGAGTTGCGAAATGGTTTTGAAAACGAATGATGAACAGTTTATCAGACTTTGGAATTATATTATAACAAAAGGACGCTCCTTACGCAATAACGCAGATTTCGACAGTTATACCAACGAAGATAAAATCGGTTTTTTAGCTTTTGACGAACAAAGAGTTTTAAAAGCTAAAATTGAAACATATTTTGGGAACATTGAACAAATAAGGCAGAGGTATTTGACAGACCACGAAATATTACAAAAACAAAAACCCATTGAAAATTCGAAAAATGGTGGCTATTCATTCCCAGGGCACAATCCTAAAAGTGCCGGACTTGAATATGTTTTGGACGTATTAAATGAAATGACAGCATACGAAAGTGAATTGATAACAGTTATTGAGTAAAAAACCTACCTATGGTAGTAGTTAGTGTCAGCCAATTTAAGACGCTTTCGTTTTAATCGGCAAAAAATCAATGAATTTGAAAACTTGCATTTTAGTAGATTTACAGAACAATAAACAAAAGCAGTATGCTTACCACTATAAAAGGATATTATGATCAGGGGTGTATCGTTCTTGAAGAAATTCCACCTGTTGACACAAAAACAGAGGTGATGGTTACTTTTCTCACCAGTGAAACAAAAAAAACAATTCGGTAAGCGCAAGTTGGGTGGATTGGAAGGTAAAGTAACATTACCAAATGATTTTAATGAATCCCCGGATGACTTAAAAGATTATATGTAAAACGAGATTTATTAATAAATGAACCCTCAAGTCAACGACTTCTTCACCAAAGCCGAGAAATGGCAGGCAGAAATGCAAAAATTACGATCCATTTGTCTCGACTGCGGGCTCACCGAAGAGCTAAAGTGGGGGCAGCCATGTTACACCCTTCACAATAGTAACGTGGTTATCATTGGCGAATTAAAAGAAAGCTGCGCGCTCAGTTTTTTTAAAGGGGCCTTGTTATATGATGCAGAGGGTCTTCTGATTAAACCCGGGGAGCATACACAATCCGGGCGCTGGATTAAATTTACCTCTGTTCGGGAAATAGTGGAGATGGAACCCATCCTCAAAGCCTATATTTTTGAAGCCATTGAAGTGGAAAAAGCCGGCATGAAAGTGACCCTTAAAACAACTGCCGACTACATTGTTCCCGAAGAATTTCAAAACAAATTAGATGCGATGCCCGCCCTCAAAACTGCTTTTTATGCGTTAACGCCCGGACGGCAAAGAGCTTACCTGCTGCATTTTTCGGCACCCAAACAATCCAAGACCCGCGATGCAAGGGTCGAAAAATGGATACCGCAAATTCTTAGTGGAAAAGGGTTAATTGATTAGTTTGTTTGAGTAGGAAATTAACCGGCGTAATTAATACATTTGTTAAAACCTTTAAACCCATGCATGCACGTTTTTTTGCTACCTTCTTCTTCATAACCGCCGCCATGCCGTTTAAAGCGTCTACTGGAAAGCAATATGTCGCAATTTCAAGCAGCGCAACCACACCACTCATCCATAAAAATATCAATACCGACAGCTTGAAAAATGCGCTCAAGCAGAACCTTCATTTTTTCACTAAATACCTGCTGCACGGGCACAACGCAGTTATTCGCCATTATATGCAGAAATATCAACGTGATAGTTGCTTAATAATCACCTATAAAAACAGTAGCTTAAAGGCCGGGTTCGAAGGCGTTAAAACAATAAAAAGTATCCGCGTTAATGAAAAGGCCGATACGATATTTGTGATGCCTCCTTTTAATGTTTGTGACGATGGAGATTCATATTGCTTTTATAATAGTGCCTTACCACGACTGTATACTGATTCATATTGCTGCCATCCAGCAAATTTTTTTGTATTGCCAGATATAGATGAAGATGGCATACGTGAAATAGGTATCTATTATTCATCTTGCGCCAGCCGTTTCAAAGCGTTAGTAATTTACAGCCTGAAAGGTGGACGTTGGAAAGAAATTGCTTCCTCAACCTTTGATACCTTTATGAGAGATCCGGAGAAAACCCAGTTCAGTACACTTGTCCGAAAAATATCGAAAGGCAAATTCAAAATATGTGATTTCGCTGATGGGGAAACCCAATGGAAGACAGTAGCGATCAAAAGGTAACTTGATTGTTATGTTCGGGCACCAATCCTGGAACCTGCGCTCTTGGCCCCGTCCATCCAGTCCATATTATATTTATTTATAATTAATATATTAATTATAAATATACTTACTACCTTTAGCCATGTGTTTTAATCACATCACCAATAAAAACCACCTAAAACTCAAAACCATTATGAAATCACCTAAATTATTTATCGCAGCATTGCTGCTGTTGGCATTGGCCTCCTGTAAAAAAACACCAATTGCAAATACAGCTACGGTTTCAAGTACCGAAGCGTCTAAACTTATTGGGAGCTCGCTCTTATACGGTTCAAATGGAGTGGCCAGCACATTTTCGGACGCGGTAGACGTAGCCGGCTCGCTTTCACTAAGTTTAAGCAGCACAGGGGTTGCGGGAATCCGCCCCAAAAACATTAACAGCCTTTCACTTAACAACGCGGGCACCACTCCCAGACAACTTCAATGCGGAACAACATTAGCAGACAGCCTTTTCCGGGAGGGAGCAGTGGGGGCAGCCGATTATTATACCTACAATACAATATACAATTTTACTTTAAATTGTAATAATAGCGCGCCCGACAACATCACCGCTACTTCAACATTTCAGGGCGACTATATTGGGATTTATGCGATATCAACCGACACAGGCAGCTCAAGTTTTAAGGTATCAGGATTACCATCAACAGACACAGCACTTGTTTTTACGGGCACTTATAAACGGTCAGGGGCGTTTCAATCAAAGGTTGACACTACAAACCACGGGAACTACAATATTACCGTAACCATAAATTCGCTTAGCTGGACAAAACCAGCAGTTACACATCTGGCGGGTTATACGCTTACAGGCGGAACCGGCACGGTTAGCATTACCGGTTATGTGCCTAAAAAAGGAAATTTTAGTTATACAGGTACTTTGGTGTTTGGCGGCGGTGCTCTTTATACAGCCACTTTAACCATTGGAGGTACTGTATATACAATTGCGCTTAATACAGGGATAGTTACTTTAAAAATTTAAAGTTTAAATAAATGCGGGTGATTTTTGGTTTTTTTAAAACCGGAAACGCCCGTATTTTATCAAACGAAAGTTTCTTTTGGGGCGAGGCGTGTGCTTAAGCCGGAAAGAACTTTTTTCCTGCACGGATATTCGCCCTTTAACAAGATTTCGAATTTGCGCGGAAACAAATAGATGTTAAGTTCCCTAAATTTGTTTTCTCAAATGATTGATGGCGAGCTCTTTTAAATAGCCGACGTTGGTTACGGGAATATTCATTTCTTTTGCCGTGTCGTCCCAATAGCGGAGGCGTACAATAAGTTCGGCATCCGGATTTAATTCAAAAGCCTTCGCTTCGTTCTGGTTCATCACACCGCCCTGAAATTCTAAGGTAGCCTTACTGGCATCCGAAAGCTTATCATAATATTCAGGAAATTTATACGTGAGGTATCTCTTCGCAACAACATGTCCCTGCACCAGGTTGGCAATCCGTTTTGAGAAACCGCGCTCCAGCAAGTAGTCCGCACCTAATTTTTCATGATCCATATTGCCCATACCATCCATACTACCCACTTCTCCGGCATCTGCGCACAGATGGCCAATATCATGGAAGAAGGCCGCTAAAATAACCTCGTCGTCATAACCCTCCCTTTCCGCCAACACTGCCGCTTGCGACATGTGCTCTAACTGAGAAACCGGCTCTCCTATATAATCTTCATCGCCAAATTTTTCGTAAAGCGCGAAAATTTCATTTACTACGGCGTCGTGGTTGCGAATTGAGATATCCATAATGTTTTGTTTATTACAAATAAACCGAATAGATGTTAGCAAATTGTTACCCTTTGGGTAGATTTTGAGACTGCCATTCAGAAACATCAACTAATGAATCGAAAAAACAAAAAAAAACGGTTCCCTAATTCCGGGAACCGCCTCAACCTTTTTATATCAACAAGCTAATTATTGTACAAGTCCTGCGGTACTGTAATTAGCGGGCACCCAAACATATTTGGTGCCATTAGCGCGGAGGTGGCCTATTCCCGGAAATGAAACATGGTCGGCAGCCACCCAGTAGCCATTTTTTACGGCCTCGGCGAAAGCTTTTTTACGGGCCTCGGCGGCAGCTTTCGGGTCCACGTCAAATTGTATAGTTACCGATGGGTCTTCCAACTGAACCTCGCTCGCATGCATAATATCTCCCCAAAATAGCAGCTTTTGCCCTTTGCTTTCTAAAGCAAAAAAAGTATGACCGGGTGTATGGCCCGGACTGGCAATGGGACTTATACCGGGGAATAATTCTGCACCATAATCGAACGTTTTTACTTTGCCTGCTTTGAGGTATGGCCCCACGGTTACTTCGGCATCGTGATAGTAAGATTTTAAGCGCTCGGGGACATTTTTTTTATTTTCTTCATTAAACCAAAAGTCGACTTCGGGTTTACTGATATAAATGATAGCATTCGGGAACGCCAATTTATCGCCATCCATTAAACCACCGGTATGATCGATGTGGATATGCGTGAGCAGCACCGCGTCGATTTGACCGGGACTATATCCGGCATTAATCAAGTTTTTTGATAGTTGCCCCAGGCTTGGGCCATAGTTGCCAGCCGTACCTGCATCGATCAGGATGAGCTTGTTATTGGCTTTAATGAGGTAAGCGTTTACCGATGTTTCTACCGTGGTTTGCAGGTAGTTTTGCGCCAATAGTTTATCGATTTCGCCGGGTTTGGTATTGGTAAGCAGTTTTTGCAAGTCGAGCGGGATGGTGCCATCGGAAAGGGCCGTCACTTCAAAATCGCCAACCTGCATGCGGTAATAGCCAGGCTGGGCCGTTGTAGCGTTTGTTTTGCTTTGCGCAAAAGTGGTAAGTGTAGATGCGCATAAAATGCCGAGCGTCGCGATGATCGCGATAGCAGGCAATAGAATTGTGTTGATTGACTTTTTCATGTTATTTTATTTAAAGCCAAAAGTGTAGATAGGAGGGAAGCACGCGAAGGACATTTGTCACTTTGATTTGGTGACAAATGTCACAGACGAAGGTCAGTAAAGGCGACTTAAAGTCTCGCGCGATAGGCCCAGGTAGGAGGCGATCAATGATTTCGGGATGCGGTTAAACAAATGCGGGTACTGTTGAATAAAGTTTTCGTAACGATCTTTCGCGCTGCCCATAATCATTATTTGCAGGCGTTTTTGAAGGGAGATATAACCCAAATTTGCCTTTATCGCCTTGAAGTGTTCGAACTTCCACATCTCGGCACCCAATTTTTCGCGGTTTTCGAGGCTGATACCCAACAATTCGCAATCTTCGAGGCAATCTACATTAATAGTGGCTTTCGAACGTTTAAAAAAAGCTTCCCTGTCGGTAATCCACCAATCTTCCACACCAAACTGAAAAATAAATTCTTTGCCCGTGGCGCTGTCGGCAACAAAAGCCTTGAGGCAGCCCTTCAGTATGAAATATTCATATTTAACATAATCGCCCTCTTGGATCAAAAAAGCATGTTTTTTTATTTTTTTGGGTACGAAATGAGATAGTATGTAGGCAAATTCCTCGTCGGTGAGTTTACTGATGGTTTCTATATGGTCCCTTAATAGTTGCGACACGCTGGCGATTGTTATTGTGCTTAATTCATACGAATGTGATAAAATTAAGCATGTGTTACAAGTTTGCCGGGTTTTCCGAAACCATCTCCGGCTTAATATGACTTCCAGCTAACAACGTCAGTTGTATTTGTCGAGGCCGTTCGGGACTGATCTGTAACTGAATAAATTATCATCTTATCCAATCATTTTTAAGCATGGGTTAAAACATTAATTCTTTATTAATTAATTTTTAATGACCGACGGTAAATTGCCTCCATTACCAATTATACTTCAGCCTCCTGAAGATCATTAGCCGTATTTAATTATGCAAACATTTGTTTTAAGACCCCCTTAACGCCGGAAATTAATCCGATAGCTATTCTTTTATACACAACCAATATAAAACCAACTATGAAAAAAATTAACATGATAATTATCGCTGCTCTTACAATTATGGTAATGAGCTGCAAGAAAAATACTTCCGAACCATCAAATATGGTCGGAAAAGTCGCATTCAGGTCAACAACAGCTGCATCTTCACCAGGAGATGTTGTTGGGAAAATAGTTGTTGGCTACCAGGGATGGTTCGCGGCAACAGGCGATGGCTCGCCGATGAACGCGTGGTGGCACTGGTCCACAAACCAGGCGCAAGCCCCGTCGCCAAGCAACCAGGGCTTCAAATCGTGGCCCGATGTGCGCGACTATACCAGTACTTATCAAACAGGCTATGCTAATTTGAACAATGGGCAGCCGGCTAAATTGTTTTCGTCTTTTACCGATCAAACAGTAAACATGCAATTTCAATGGATGCAGCAGAACAATATCGATGCGGCAGCATTACAGCGGTTTAATCCGAATGGCTCGGAAGGACCTATTCGCAACGCAATAACCGCGAAGGTTAAAACTGCCGCCGAAACCTATGGCAGAAAGTTTTACATTATGTACGACGTAACCGGGTGGACCAATATGCAGTCGGAAATAAAAACCGATTGGACCAACAACATGTCGGCTTATACCTCATCATCAGCTTATGCAAAACAAAACGGGAAACCGGTAGTGTGCATCTGGGGTTTTGGTTTTAACGATTCCAATCACCCCTGGTCAGCTTCCGTATGTTTGGACGTGATCAACTGGTTTAAAGGCCAGGGTTGTTATGTTATTGGAGGTGTGCCAACACAATGGCGTACGGCGCCATCAGGGCAAGATTCCCAGCAGGGCTTTTTGGGTACTTATTCCGCTTTTAATATGATTTCTCCCTGGATGATCGGCCGTATTGGCAACAACAGCGATGCTGATAATTATTATACCAATGTGAATACACCCGATCAGGCGTACTGTAATAGCAATGGTATCGAC
>Ga0364867_10842_pt1 | contig 11341 bp, 11 predicted proteins | sample ExccelAu500001D4_3_FD_206915 | JGI IMG/M metagenome (GOLD analysis project Ga0364867, IMG submission 206915) | Enriched cells from Trout Bog Lake Hypolimnion, Wisconsin, USA - BchlTB.Aug13.5000.01.D4 | ecosystem: Environmental > Aquatic > Freshwater > Lake > Hypolimnion/Profundal zone | place...
CATCTCGCTCTTTGAAGGTCTGCCTCAAAGAAAGAGAGATCCTACAAACTCTAAGCAAGTCTCCTACGCGATCTCTTTGGGTCGCTGGTGGTACTCCACCCTAGCTTCGCAGCCCCTCGTCACAATCAGTATGAAATATCCCGGTTTAAAAGGCTCTGTTACACTTTCATCCTGAAGGGAGATATGCGTTAAGGAGTGAGTTCAGCAATAGCCTCAATTTCTACGAGTGCTCGTTGAGGCAGTTCCTGTACCCCAATAGTACTCCGAGCGGGATAGGGTTCTTCAATGTACTGTGCCATGATTTCATTGATGAGAGAAAAAGACTCCATGTTTGTGAGGTAGAGTATAACTTTAATAAGCCGAATATTTGTGGCGGTGCCTCCATAAGCCTTAATAACGGCTGCCATGTTTTGAAAAGCACGATGCGCTTGCGCACTCATCCCCTCCTCAAGCATCATGGTTTCTGGATTGATGCCAATCTGACCAGAAAGATAGAGCAGATTGGCTGATCGCACAGCGAGAGAATAAGGTCCAAGGGGTTTGGATAGGAGCTGAAGGGGGATTTTTTCTAAAGAATCTTGGGTGGTATCGTTCATAACAAGGAGCATATTGATATCCGGGCTCAAAACGTTCATGAAAATTAAAACAGAAAATTGAGTTTTTTAGAAAATAAAAAGAGCCACGCCTTTCGACGTGGCTCTTTATTAAATAAGGGACTTGATGTGTTAGGATTTCTAGTAATCCATTCCACCCATACCGCCCATTCCGCCCATACCACCTGGTGGCATAGCAGGAGCTTTTTCTTTTTCAGGAACCTCGGAGATAATCGCCTCGGTTGTGAGTAAGAGTCCACTAATGGATGCAGCATGTTGGAGTGCGCTACGGGTTACTTTGGTTGGATCAACAACACCGGCCTTAACAAGGTCAGTGTATTCACCGGTTGCTACATTGTAACCATCGTTGCCTTGTCCTTTTTTAACTTCTTGGACAATAAGTGCTCCTTCTTTTCCAGCATTGGAAGCAAGCTGACGAAGAGGATACTCAATAGCCTTGCGGATGATTTCAAGACCAACGAGTTCATCGCCTTCAAGCTTGATGGTGTCAAGAATTTTTTGAGCACGAATGAGAGCAACGCCACCACCTGGGACGATACCTTCTTCTACTGCTGCACGAGTAGCATGAAGAGCATCTTCTACACGAGCTTTCTTCTCTTTCATTTCGGTTTCAGTAGCAGCACCAACATTGATGACGGCTACTCCACCGGCAAGCTTCGCAAGACGTTCCTGAAGTTTTTCGCGATCGTAATCACTTGTTGTTTCATCAATTTGACGACGCAGCAAGGAAATACGTCCTTGAATGTCAGCGCTCTTTCCTTCTCCTTCGACAATGGTTGTGTTTTCTTTGTCTACGGTGAGGTGTTTTGCACGGCCAAGGTCTTCAAGGGTGATATTCTCAAGCTTGATACCGAGATCTTCTGTGATGCAGCGACCACCGGTTAAGATAGCAATGTCTTCAAGCATTGCTTTACGACGATCACCAAATCCTGGAGCTTTGACAGCACAGATTTGAAGAGTTCCGCGGAGCTTATTGACCACGAGAGTTGCCAAGGCTTCTCCCTCGACATCTTCTGCGATGATCAAGAGAGGACGACCACTCTTAGCTACTTTCTCAAGCAATGGGAGAAGATCTTTTAAACTGCTGATCTTCTTTTCATGAATCAAGATGTAGGCGTTATCGAGGACAACTTCCATCGACTCTGCATTGGTCACGAAATAAGGAGAGAGATAACCTTTGTCAAATTGCATTCCCTCCACAACATCGAGACTAGTCTCAATGGACTTTGCTTCTTCAACTGTAATGGTTCCATCCTTGCCAACTCTCTCCATAGCATCAGCAATGATCTGTCCAATTGTTTTATCCCAATTCGCAGACACGGTTGCCACTTGTGCGATTTCGGAACTATCTTTGACTTTTTTGCTGATACGAGCAAGTTCGCCAACAATAGCATCAACAGCTTTTTGAATACCACGCTGAAGAGAAGTGGGGTTAGCACCTGCTGTAACATTCTTGAGTCCTTCACGGAAGATTGCTTCTGCAAGAACTGTTGCTGTGGTTGTTCCATCCCCTGCGATATCGCTAGTTTTGGAAGCAACTTCACGAACAAGTTGAGCTCCCATGTTTTCATAGGGACATTCGAGTTCGATTTCTTTAGCAACGGTCACACCGTCTTTGGTGATTGTAGGACTACCAAACTTTTTGTCTAAGATCACATTGCGACCTGAGGGTCCGAGTGTCGCCTTAACCGCCTTAGCGAGTTTTTCAACACCACGAAGCAATGCGTGACGAGCTGCCTCGTCGAATTGTAGTTGTTTTGCTGCCATAATAATTAATTAATGATTTAAAATAAGTTGTTTATTGTTTCGTTGTTTAAACAGGATTAACCAATGATACCTAAGATATCATCTTCACGCATAATCAAGTAAGATTCTCCGTCAAGTTTGACTTCGGTCCCACCATATTTGGAAATGAGGACGACATCTCCTTTCTTTACGGTGAAGGGAACGATTTTACCTTCGTCATCATGCTTGCCTGTTCCCAAAGCGATAACCTTTGCTTCCTGTGGCTTTTCCTTAGCCGTATCAGGGATAATAATACCGCCTTTTTTTACTTCTTTCTCATCGATCGGCTGTACTAAAACGCGATCTCCGAGGGGTTGTATATTTACTGCCATGTGTTTATTTCCTCCGTGTTTATTTTGGTTGGTTGATGATCGCCGTACTACGGCTGATTAAATGTTTAAGATATGATGAATTGTTAATTTTTCTTTTTATCCTCATCCATGATTTCAAATTCTGCATCCACAATATCTCCCTCTTTTTTGTCTTGAGCATGAGAGTCTGGATTACTAGATGAAGTTTCAGAAGTTGAGGAACCCGCACCCGAGGTAGCGGAAGCTTTTTTATAAAGTTCGGTGCTAATTGCTTGGAACTTTGTTTGTAGCTTATCGTAGGCTGATTTGATGGTCTCGATATCAGAGCCCTTGAGAGCTTCGCGAACGGCAGCAATATCGTCTTCGACTTCCTTTTTGGAATCTCCATCGATCTTGTCACCTAATTCAGCGAGCTGCTTCTCGCATTGGTAGGCAAGGGTGTCAGCATTGTTACGAATTTCGATACCTTCTTTGGATTTTTTATCTTCTTCGGCGTGTGTTTCAGCTTCACGCTGCATGCGTTCTACTTCTTCTTTGCTTAAGCCGCTGGAACCAGTAATAGAAATTTTCTGTTCCTTGCCACTGCCAATATCCTTTGCAGTCACATGAAGAATACCGTTGGCGTCAATATCAAAGGAGACTTCAATCTGAGGGACACCACGCGGAGCTGGTGGAATACCATCGAGATGGAAAACGCCGAGCTGCTTGTTATCACGAGCGAGAGGTCGTTCCCCTTGCAATACCTTAATTTCTACACCAGGTTGGTTATCACTATAGGTGGAAAATGTTTGTGACTTTTTCGTTGGGATGGTTGTATTACGAGGAATCATCGCTGTGGCCACACCTCCTGCCGTCTCAATAGAGAGCGTTAGCGGCGTAACGTCGAGCAACAAGACGTCCTTCACATCTCCACGAAGAACACCACCTTGAATCGCTGCACCGATAGCCACGACTTCATCGGGATTAACCCCTTTATTGGGCTCTTTGCCAATAAGTGTGCGCGCTGTGTCAATGACTTTTGGCATTCTTGTCATTCCTCCTACTAAGACCAGTTCACTAATATCGCCGGTTTTCCATCCTGCGTCTTTTAAACAATCTTTAACTGGCTGAATAGTGCGTTCGAACAAATCATCAGTGAGTTGCTCTAACTTGGAACGAGTTAATTTTTTCTGGATATGTTTCGGACCTGTTGCATCTGCAGTCACGAAGGGTAAATTGACTTCGTATTCTTGAGTAGAGGAAAGCGTAATTTTAGCTTTTTCTGATTCTTCTTTGATCCTCTGAACGGCATCGGGTTGTTTGCTGAGGTCAATACCGGATTCATTTTGAAACTCTTTAATAATCCAATCCATGATTCGGTAATCCCAATCATCACCACCTAAGTGAGTGTCGCCATTGGTACCACGTACTTCAAACACACCTTCACCCAGTTCGAGTGCTGAGATGTCAAAGGTTCCTCCACCCAGATCGTAGACGGCAATTTTTTCATCCTCTTCTTTGTCTAGGCCATAAGCCAAGGAAGCTGCTGTTGGTTCGTTAATAATACGCAAGACCTCGAGACCTGCAATCTTACCGGCATCCTTGGTGGCATTACGTTGTGAGTCATTAAAGTATGCCGGCACTGTGATGACAGCCTGGGTAATTTTCTCACCTAATTTTGCTTCAGCATCTGCCTTAAGCTTGGCAAGGATCATTGCTGAAATTTCAGGCGGCGAAAAGGTTTTAAGTTTACCTTCTACCTCGACTTGAATATGAACATCGCCATTGGCAGCTTTCACTAGCTTATAGGGAACTCGATTTTGTTCATTGCGAACTTCATCAAACTTCATCCCCATAAAGCGCTTGACCGAGGCAATGGTGTTCTGTGCATTCGTGATAGCTTGACGTTTCGCTGCTTGCCCAACGAGACGTTCACCACTCTTAGTAAAAGCAACTACAGAGGGAGTGGTGCGGGCGCCTTCTGAGTTTTCAAGGACTACAGGTTCAGAACCCTCCATAACGGACATGCAGGAGTTCGTTGTTCCTAAGTCAATTCCTAGTATTTTGCGTGAGTTTTTAGACATACCTTTCAAGTAGCAGATCTCATGCCAGTTTTTTATACTTTTGTAAGATGTTCTCTAAAAGTAGAATAAATTATATCTATCATGACAAGAAAGATAACCCCTCTTCAAAATGGGTTATTATGACACATTTTAATGCTTAACAATGAGTTCTTTTGTCTCATTTAGAAATTTTTTAGCGATCATTTTAAAGAGAGGGGTGAATTCTTCAGGGTGAGAAGCGAGCCATTGCTCAAGGATGGAGATTGAAAAAAAAGCACCGGTTTCAATTTCCTCTGGATCTAAGATAAAAGGGCCTTCTGCTATACCGAAAAAACATTCTACAAATTCTTGTTCAGTCTGCTCACTGGCAGCAAAGCGACACAATGGCTTTAAGTCGATACTTGCTTGTAACTCTTCGTGCAACTCACGGCGCGCGGCCTCTAAATAATTTTCTTGCGCAGCCACATGCCCCGCGACACTCGAGCACCAAAGACCAGGATGAGTCTCCTTACGCCACGAACGCTTTTGCAGAAAGAGCTCCCCCTTAGCATTGAAGATCCAAATGTGAATAGCTCGATGCATGAACTTATTAACATGGACCAAACCTCTTTCTTCTTGACCAATAACTTTATCGTCCTTATCAACAACATCAAAAAATTCTTTCCGAGACCCACAGGAAAGCGGGGCAATGCGATTGACTAACAAGGACCACTCTGCAATCGATAAATCTTCGCCGCGAATGGTGGGAGGACGGCCTAAATCGTCCATGAGAGAACGCCATTTAAGAGAGTCAATTTTTAATAAAGAACCTAGTTGTTTACGCCTTGAAGAGAACCCAAGGCGAACCGTTTGAGAGAAAACATCTTCATCACAAGGAGAGATCTCAGCTATAGGACGCGGGGTTATTTTTACAACAGCTGATTGTACAGCAGGCCGTGGCCAAAAAACATCAGGAGGTACAATGCGTATTTTTTCCACACACCACCGGCGCCCTAACAAAATAGTAAACGCCCCATAAGCAGGATGAGAAGGCAGGGCAGTCAATCTTTCTGCTACTTCGCGTTGAAGCATCAGAACGAAGCTACACGCGGGTGAGAGAGCTGCTGTGAAATGAGAAATAATAGCAGTAGAGGCACTATAGGGAAGATTTCCAAGCACTTTAATAGGTCCATATCCATAGAGTTCTCTTAAATCAATCTTGGCAGCATCTCCCTGCATCACGTGGACGCGAGGTCCCTCATAGCGAGACTGTAGCTCCATGACCAAACGATGATCTCGTTCAATGAGTGTCATACGAGATACAGGAGAGTGATAGATATGTTCTGTCAATGCTCCCATGCCGGGTCCTACTTCGACTAGATGATCACCAAGCTTAGGCGCAATATCATCGACAATAGCGCGAGCCAAATTCGAATCCAAAAGAAAATTTTGTCCTAACATTTTGCTAGGACGAACTCCGAGCTCTTCCAGCCTGTTGCGTAGTGCTATTTTTGACATAGACTTTACTTGTAAAAGGAGCAAGTAAGAGAAGCCAGCTTAGAAGTAAAAGAAGATATTATCTCATCCATTCTCATTTATTCACAAGTTACTCACATTGTGAGAAACATCTTTAAAAACAGACTTCCTTCTTTCTATTTTGTCATTTTTCTCTCATTTTTCTCCACTATTCATGATCACTTATTTTACCAATTTTCTTGATTGTCCACTGATTCTAGCGTGTGAAATCATTTTTTTCTTAATAGCACTCTATATGCTTTACGGATGGATTGCCTATCGCGTCTCGCGCAAAGCTATTTTAACCAAGGGACCCTTCACTAGCTGGGATGCACTCATTGCACTCCTTCTTAGCGGATGGTTTCTGAGTGTGATCGTGAGCTCACTAGGCAAAGAAGAAAATATTTCCCTGTCTCTCATTCTTTTTAATGTCGTTATTTATTTTTTCATCGTGGGAGGGATTTGCGCCTTTCTCTCACTACGACATCTCTCGCCTACAACACTTTTTGGCCTAAGACCGACGCATCCACTCAAAATCATTAAACAAGCCTCTCTATGGTTACTCGTCACCTACCCGCTCATTATGGCGAGCCAAGGAGCCATCGAAGTCCTCTTTGCCAAAGGCGACAAAACACAGTCTGTGGTGACTTATTTTCTCCATCATCACGCTTTTCAAGACCGTCTTGTCATTATCATTATGGCTGTGATTGTGGCTCCGTGTGCAGAAGAGTTTCTCTTTCGTGGATACCTCTACAGTGTCTCAAGACGTTTCTTAGGCAGGATTCCTGCAATCATGGGAACTTCCCTTTTGTTTGCAGCCGTTCATTTAAATCTCCCCTCGATGCTCAGTCTTAGCTTGCTGGCCGTGATGCTCTGCTTGCTCTATGAGCGCACCGGATCACTCTGGTCAAATATTTGCGTGCATGCGATGTTCAATAGCATCTCTATTGTAATGCTCCTTCTTTTTCAAAAAGATTTATTATGACGGAAGATTCTCTTCTTGAAATCATTCGACAAGAGTTACCAATCAACCATCCCTCTCTTATTGTGGGAAGTGGTGATGACTGTGCCATAGTGAAACCACCGTCCAAAGGTCACTCACTAGTTCTCAAAACAGATGCAACGCTCGAGGGTATTCATTTTACCCAAGAAACAGATCTGAGCGCCATCGGCTGGAAAGCTCTCTGCCGTCCTATTAGTGATTTTGCAGCGATGGGTGCTATTCCCCAGCATGCGTTAGTCACGGTCGCTGCGCCTCCAGCCTGGAGTAAAAATGAATGGCGCGATCTTTCTTGTGGCATGGGGAAAGCCGCAAGAACCTTTAAGATCACCATTGTTGGAGGAGAAATTACACGGTCTCCGACAACCCTCTTTATCTCAGTCACCTTGTCTGGGATCACAGGACCTCGTACGCTACTGCGCAGCGCGGCACAACCTCATGATCTGATCTGTGTCACCGGCAAGCTCGGTGGATCATTTCAAAGCGGACGTCATCTTACCTTCTTGCCTCGGCTCTTAGAAGGTCAATGGTTAGCGGCACAATCAGGTGTCCACGCCATGATGGATCTCAGTGATGGTCTGGGCAGCGACCTTCCGAGACTTGCAAGAGCTAGCCAATGCAATTTTTTAATCGAGAAAAATAACATACCATGCCATGAAAACTCTTCCACGCAAGAGGCGATCACTCATGGTGAGGATTACGAACTGCTCGTAACCATTGATCCCAAAGCATGGCTAAAACTCCATGCTGATTGGAAAAATAATTTTCCAGTATTAGAGCTCACACCCATTGGAACCATTACATCTCTAAAGACCACTGCAACTCCGATGCCTCCTGGATTTGATCATGTAGAGGATTCCAAACGACCTCTGTAAAGAACTCTCCTCTCTGCTCAACTTAGCTTTGCTGCTGCTTTCTTTGAGCTTTTTGCTTTGAGCTCTTCGATCAAGATAGTGCGCGCGGCGATACATTCATCAATATGATTTCGTAAAATTGTACTCATCCCATTCAAGCTACGTGGAGCAGGAGCCTCTTGAAGTATCAACGAGCCTTTCGATTGGTTTCATCCATTCGTTTGTGTTCTTGAAGAGAGTGATGAAGCATAGTCTTTATTGAATACTTTCTCTATATACGGAGAAACATGTTCAGCAAAATTATTGAGATCCACTGGAAGCTTATGATCGTGGAACTGAGTTTCTTCTAAAAAGTCAGTGCTTGAGATACAAAAGTCTTTTAATTTCTAAAATCAGTCAATGCAGCCACTGTCTTTGCCCAAGCATCTTGAGTAGCAAAAGAGTTATTTACATCAATAGCACCAGCTATAAAACCGACTCCGGCAGCACTTACAAAACCAGCTACAACACCACCTAGAGAACCTAATCGAACACCAAACTCACGACTTATGGGAACACCGAATCAAGCACCAACTTTAGGAGCTACTTCAGCACCCATTTCAGCACTAACTCTAGTAAATGGAACAACAACCACATGAACATGCAGAATGGCGTATAGAGCAGTCAATAGACTTGCTATTCCAACTTGGCTACCACACGCGCTAGAGTTTCTACTCCTAAGGCCTAAGGAGAGAGTCAGCAAAATAGAGAGATTATTTTCCGTTTATAAGCGTAGATCCATCGCTCTTTCGTCACTGGAATGTAAAAAAAGATGATCACTCGAAGTAATAGGAGAATTTGGCAAGGGTGATAAAAGAGAACCCTCTCATTTGATATTTCTTTGAGCAATCAAGCTGCTTGTTTGGTTTTTTCCTCATTAGACAATTTATCTAACTTCGCAAAAGCCGACTGTAAATCACCGATGTTCATTGGTAAACTCTGTTGATCTTCACTCAGCAAGCTAGGAAAGCACTCAGCTGCAATATTCTTTCCATAATAATCTTCAAAGGCCTCGAAGATCATTCCTCTCACTTAACTGTTTTCTTGAGAGCTGGGAGTGGTCTTAGGAGAAGAGTTAACACTATTTGTATTACTTTTTATCCCCACAGGAACAAAGGAAGAGATGATCGTGACAACATCTTTGTTAGGATCATCATTAGGAACAGTAAAGCTCAAGGGAGGTTCAGTCTTGTTGAGAATCAAGTTCTTGCCTTCCAAAGATATGTCTGAATTAGCTGATGCGAGTGATGTGTAAGAACCATATGGATCAGCAAAATTAAAACATCTTCAAAGATCCATTGTATTTCTACTACGCTCATTTGAGGCCAGGAATGATTGCAAATATAAAATAGCATCACGGATTTCTTGATTTTTTGTTTGTAATGTCTGAATTGCACTTTCAACGATTTTGCGTGAGTGGGGCACCTGTACAACAGAAACCCCATGCAAGCAAGAATTCTCAAGACCTGGAGCTACAATATGAGAAGAAGAAATTTTTTCACAAATGGTCCCTGGAGGGCGTGTTGTTTGAGAAGATTCTACCCAAACAACAGCAACACTACTACTTTTTGATCTGCTTGAGACGTCACACCCTCACCACCAGCATGAATGACAGGGTTTTACTTGTATCATGCACATTCATAGACTTTCTTTCTAGAGCATCCTTGAACTTATCTGCAAGAAGAAATGCACTAGAAAAGCTAGATTGCTTGCAGTCCGAATATTTTACTTGTTTCTTTTTGCTGATAAGGTTCCTTATCTTTGCTGCTGCTATCTTTTTTCTCATTTTGTGACTCCACCCAATCTCTCCACTTATCTTCGTAATCCAGATTCCAAACTCCTGGAATCTGCTCTCCACATCCTCAAAGAACTTCGTTATCATGGCCATGTGGCCTATTTTGCTGGGGGATGTGTACGCGATATGTTCTTAGGGACGGAGCCCCATGATATTGATATTGCAACAAGCGCGCTGCCCTCTGACATGACAACAATCTTTCCACGTACGGTTCTCATCGGTGCGCAGTTTGGAGTGATCCTTGTGTTAGAAAAAGAAGCTCAGATTCAAGTAGCAACTTTCCGACATGATGGGAGTTACCGCGATGGACGACATCCTACCCGAGTGACCTTTACCAATCCGCAAGAAGATGCAAAGAGGCGTGATTTTACGATCAATGGTCTTTTTTATGATCCTATGAACAGGGAGGTTCTTGATTTTGTAGAAGGGCAAAAAGATCTCTCAGCTAAAATCATTCGGGCTATTGGCAATCCTTATCAACGTTTTGAAGAGGACAAGCTGCGGCTACTGCGTGCGATTCGTTTTGCAACAACATTAAATTTTCAAATAGAACCAGAAACATGGAAGGCCATCATAGAACTATCACCCAAAATTCTCCAAGTGAGTGTCGAGCGCATTCGTGATGAAGTCGAAAAGATTTTCCTCTCTGCTCATCGTCTTCGCGGCTTTGATTTACTGAATCAATGCGGTCTTTTAAAAAAAATTTTTCCAGAAATAGAAAATCTCAAAGGGTGTGAACAACCTCCGGAATTCCATCCTGAAGGGGATGTTTTTATTCATACACGGCTGATGCTCTCGATGCTCCAAGAGGAAGTCTCTCTCCCGCTCGTGCTCTCGGTACTCTTTCATGACATTGGAAAACCGCGCACCCGCACTCTTGACCCCTCAGGAAAAATCCGCTTCTATGCTCATGATCAAGTGGGAGCAAAGATGACAGAAAAAATATTACAACGCTTTCGTTTTTCTAATAAAATCCTTGATGCTGTGATTCCTGCAGTCCGTCTGCATATGAGTTTTAAAGATGTTCCTCACATGCGTCTCTCTACCTTGCGCAAGATGATGGCGAGACCTACCTTCGAGGATGAATTAGAATTGCACCGGGTCGATTGTGCCTCCAGCCATGGCATGCTTGATAATTATTATTTCCTAAGGCAAAAACAAAAAGAACTTGCCTCTCTAGAACTTATCCCACCTCCCCTCATAACAGGCAGAGATCTACTAGAGCTTGGATTGCAACCAGGCAAAATATTTGGAGAGATTTTACAAAATGTGAAAGAAGCACAACTAGAAAACAAATTGAAAAACCCTCAGGAAGCCATCGTATGGGTTAAAGAGCGTCTATCCTCTCCTGCTATTTTATAGTGTATTACCCCCCAGATATCTTACACTGATCTACTGCAAAAGCCA
>Ga0364867_10834_pt2 | contig 11283 bp, 6 predicted proteins | sample ExccelAu500001D4_3_FD_206915 | JGI IMG/M metagenome (GOLD analysis project Ga0364867, IMG submission 206915) | Enriched cells from Trout Bog Lake Hypolimnion, Wisconsin, USA - BchlTB.Aug13.5000.01.D4 | ecosystem: Environmental > Aquatic > Freshwater > Lake > Hypolimnion/Profundal zone | place: USA...
GCCGGATACGTATATCAAACGTTCTGGATCCTTCATATAGTGTTGATGCAGGCAAGCCACCGATTGCCATAGCCACAACTGCATTTGCATCGGCAGTTGCCACGCCATACAAGGCCATCTTTTGCTGGTCAAGGTTTACGTCGAGTTCCGGCTGCCCGATATTATGGATCACTCCAAGGTCAGTTATACCCTTTACATCCTTGAGTATATTGCAAACTTCAGTTACCTTTTGTTCCATATAATCCAGGGAATCTCCATACACCTTCACACAAATAGACCCCTTTACACCCGATACGGCCTCTTCCACGTTGTCCATAATAGGTTGCGAGAAGTTAAGGTCTGCGCCGGGGATGACAGATAGCTTTTTGTTCATCTGTTGTATCAGTTCATCCTTTGTTAATTTAGGGTTCCACTCACTTTCGGGGTAGAGCATTACTGAAAATTCATTGTTGTAAAAACCTGCCACATCTGTACCATCATCCGGGCGGCCCGTTTGCGAAACTGCATATTTTACCTGCGGAAAAGTCATTAATTTCTTGCGGATGTCTGTCGAGATTTCAACTGATTTTTCGAGCGAAATACTATAGGGCATCTGCACTCTGAGCCATATCGATCCTTCATTCAGTTCGGGTAAGAATTCCGAGCCAAGGAATTTGAATGAATATAACCCTACAACCATTATAGCAATAGAAAGAGGGATCACTATTTTTTTGTTCCGGTAGGCTTTTACAAAGCCACCAAGCATAAATGCCGTAATGTGGTGAACAACAGGATTCCTGTGTTCATGCACGTTTTTATTGAGCAAAAGACTGATAAGTACCGGCACTAGCGTAAGCGTGGTGATCAGCGCCCCCAGAAGCGCAAAGCCCAGCGTAAATGCAAGCGGGGAGAACATTTTGCCCTCAACTTTCTGGAATGCAAATATGGGCAGCAGACCGGTAATAATAATCAGCTTGGCAAAGAAAATGGCCTTGCCCAGCTGGGTTCCGTTTTTTCGGATCATTCCGAATTTGGCCAGCTTGTTAAACCGGTCCATACCAATGGTCATTGCTTTATGGTCCAGGATTACAAACATCCCCTCCACCATCACAACAGCTCCATCTATAATAATACCAAAGTCAACAGCGCCAAGTGAAAGCAGATTGGCCGACATACCCATCATGTGCAAACAAATGAACGCAAACAGCAGCGAAAGCGGTATTATAAGGGCAACAATTAAAGTCGTCCTCCAGTTGAACATAAACAGCGAAACCAGTAAAGTAAGCAGTATAATCCCTTCTGCCAGATTATGCGTTACAGTGTGGGTTGCATATTCAGTCAGGTCCGACCGGTCGTAATAGGGCACTATACGTGTATCCCTTGGGAGTATGCCATTATTCAGCTTTTCTACTTTTTCTTTGATGGCGTTAACTACTTCGGTAGGATTAGCTCCTTTGCGCATTACCACTATTGCTTCAACCACGTCGGTTTTATCGGTAATAACTCTTTTGCCGCTGGCATCATTTAATCCGTTGGAACGGGCAACCCAACCCAGCCTTGGAATATTGGAGATCTTTACCTGTGCTACATCTTTTACCAGAACAGGTACCCCGTTTGTATTATTGATTACAATATTGGCTATCTCATTTATGTCATTCAGCAAACCAATGCCGCGCACCACAAATGCCTGGTTATTCTCCACGATCATATCGCCACCGATATTGATATTGGTTTTCTGAACCGCATTGAATACATCTAAAGGAGTTATGCCGAGTGAAGTCAGTTTTCCCGGATCTACCTGTATTTCATAAGCCTTGGTTTTGCCTCCGAAACTGGTTACATCTCCAACACCCTGAACAGATTTCAGGTTACGGTCTACCACCCAATCCTGAATTGTTTTTAATTCTCTTACATCGCGGATATCACTTTCCAGCGTATACCGGTAAATTTCACCTGTGGGGCCTGTTGGTGGTTGCACCGAGGGTTGCACATTAGGTGGCAGGGTAGCGTTCTGCAGCAGGTTCATAACCTGCTGGCGGGCCTCCTGATCTTTTACATCATCATCAAAGATCAGTTTCACATACGAGAGTCCGAAAATACTTGTACTTCGCAGGCTCACCTTCCGCTGCACCGGGTTCATCGCTATTTCTATTGGTATAGTAATGAATTTTTCAACCTCTTCAGCGCTGCGGCCCTGCCATTGCGTAATGATACTGATCTCGGTATTGGTAACATCGGGGAATGCCTCAATAGGCATATTCTTATAGGTGATAATTCCGGCAACTACCAGTATCAGCGCACAGAATAAAATAAAATACCTGTTTTTAAGCGAAAAACCGATAATGCCTTTAAGTACCTTGTTCATTATTAATGCTTTTGTAAGTGTTCTTACTAGTTATTTAAAGCGCCGTATATCAGGATGGCTTGAGAGGCGATTACCTGTTCGCCGGGCTGCAACCCGCTTTTTATATATGCAGTGCTGTTGTTGGTACTTATTATTTCTACAGAGCGTATCTCTACGTCTTTTTTCCCTTTATAAACAATGGCATAATACTGGCTGTGATCAAATATCAGCGCGCTTACCGGTACAGAAATAGCCTGCTGGTCAAGGCCGTTATTCACGGTTACAGTAGCAAACATCTGGGGTTTGAGCAGGTAGCCGGTGTTATCCAGCACCACACGCATTTTCATTACCCGGTTGGTAGGGTCAAGTACATTCATCAGTTTATTTATTTTTCCTTTGAATATTTTATCAGGGTAGGTAATAGTAGCTACATCCACTTCATCGCCTTCATGCACTTTGTCAATATTAGCTTCATAAACATTGGCCTGCACCCAAACTTCTTTGAGGTCGGATATGGTAAACAGATTGGTGCTGTTGTCTCCCCTGATGGCCATGCCATTGGTAACGTTTTTCTGCACAATAAATCCATCAATTGGCGATTTTATCTCGTATTCGCCATGCAGGTTGTTGCCGTTAATACTTAGTATTTTTTCAGCTGCTACTTTTGATGCCACAGCCTGTTCATAATTCACTTTTGCTGTCGTTACATCAACCTGCGATGCAAGCCCGCTTTTTGCCAGTTCTTCCTGCTTGGCCAGCAATGCGGCATTGAGTTTTACATTAGATTCTGCGCTGATGAGGGCGGCATTGTAGTTGGCAATTTCAGAACTTTTTACACTTCCCAATACCTGACCCGCCTTAACATAATCACCGAGTTGCACCCTTATACTCTGCACATTACCGCTGATGAGCGGGAAAATATTAGACACCTTGTCGGGGTTAAAATCAACAACTCCGTTGAATTTTATTGAGTTGGTTATTTTAGACATGCTCACCGTCCCAATGGTAAGCGTTTTCAGTAATGAATCGGGAATTTCATAAGCGCCCCGATTATCATCTGTTGAAGCAACATTCTTCGAACCACATGACGAAAATAAAATACCTATACCAAATATTATACAGCAAGTGCAGACCTTAATAAATCGAAAAAACATGATTGAATAGTTTATTTGTTGAATATTCTTGTTCCGGTAGTGAAATTAAGTTGCTCCAACTGACTGAGCAGGTTGTACTTCAGATTATTGATCTGAACCACATTTTGTTTATAAGAATCGTAAAAATCAGTAAACTCCAGCATACTTATATTATGTACCTGAAAATTTTTAGTTACTTCACCTATAATATAATTGATATTGCCTTCAAATTTAGTATCGAAAGAATTGAGTAATTGCTCTGCCCTCAGGGCACCCAGGTAGGAGTTGGCAATCTGGCTTTCTACTGCATCCTGTACCCCTTCCAGCTGCACCTCGCTTGATTTTATGCCAATTTTCGCCTGCCTTATGTTTCCCTGGTTTCTGTTGAATAAAGGCAGCGGGAGATCAATTCCTATGCTATTGAAGTTGTTCACATAGCTGCCTAGCCGGTCGTAGCTAAGATCAATGTTGAAATCAGGCACTGCCAGCGCTTTTTGCAAGGCCAGGTTTTGCTGATTGAACAGAACGTTGGTTTTGGCAATCTTCAGGTCGTACCTGTTCTGGTATGCACTGTCGACCAATGACTGGTAGGTAACATCTGAAACTGATCTGGATTTTGACGAAATATCATATTCAGGTACTACATAGGTTGTTGCTTTAGCCCTGAGCAGAAGTTTGAATTCACTCTGCACATCATCTATATTATTTTGCAAGGTGGCCAGTTCAGCCTGCAGGGTGTATAATTGCGATTGTATGCGCAAAAGATCAATTTGCGAGATATTGCCTTTTGGCACCTGTTCGGCATAAGCGGCGCTTGTTTTTTTAAGAGCAGTAATTTCTATGTCATAAACCTTCTGGGTTTGCTGCAGAAAATACATATTGAAAAAGTCATTGCGCAGGGTGTAACTTAATGTCCTGATCAGATCAGTAAACTGAAATTCGGTAAGCGCTACACCGGTTTTTGCCAGTTGCACCGCCTTATTGCGTTTTCCTGCTGTTTTTATCAGTTGGCTCACCTGCAGGCTGATTTCCCTGCTGGAGTCTGCCATATCGAAAAAACGATGGGCAACGGGCTGGTAGAAGCCGGTAGACACGCCAAACTGAGGATTGTCGAACAATTTAGCCGTAATGATATTTGCCTTGGCGCTGTCTATAGAATATTTCTGGGCCAATAACTGGAGGTTATTTTCGAGAAACATCTTTTCGGCCTGCCGTAAATCCAGTTTTAAAGTATCCCGGATCTGGCCTGGTGCAAATGACTGTGCGGAGGTGAAATTGAACTGCAATAAATAGATGCAACAGATACTGCAAATATTTCTCGCAAGCTTTTTATGAAGCATGCAATTATTTTTATCTGGTTATAGAATACTGATTTAATTGGGATTGCTAAAATAACTTAGCATGATTTAGGAGGTGGAGGATTGATCTCCTCAAAGAAAAGATAATTGTATTGAACTGGTATTGCTGTGGAATGGTTTATAGAAAGGGATGGATGGTATTCATAACCACCGTTATCTGGCAACAGTATTTCAAAGGAAATGTATTTTGGAGTTTCTGTTTTTTTTAAAGGTGCATTTTGGGTAGAAATTTCTGCGAAAAGTGTAAATGAATCAGAACCTGTGCCAGATGCTTTAGAAAAAACGGATGGGCATGACGGATTAGGGTTAATGTGCATCAATGACCAACTGTCTGGCTGGTCGCTCAGGCAATACCCGCATATCAGCACGATTATGCCAACAAACTGAAAGATAAAATGACGGTTCTGTATCATGAATCGGTCTGCAATATTAGCCACATAAAAAATAAAATTCTGTTAATTAATATTAATGCAATTATTTATTGTTTTTTGTGGTTGTAAAACTACCTTTTATTGTTCAGAACCCTGACCTGTGGGAGGTTAAGTTTATGTTTCAAAACATTATTTGAGTATAAAATATTCATAAATGTAATCCTGATTCGACTAAGCCTCTATTGCTGTTAGATGAAATTGGTCATAGAGTTAAGAAGCTGAATGGAAGGCAGGAGTTGCCTGACATGATAAGCGATTTGTATTGTTATAACCTCCGTTTCCGAAAATAGTAAGAAAATTGGCTTGCCCCATTGCATTAATCGAAATGAAAAAGGTAATCACAAAAGACATTATTAATTTATAATGAAGTTGATTTTGACATAATTGATGATTGTTTGGTTAAAAAATAAAAAAAAGATTCCCTTCCACACAATTTATAATTGTGTATTTATAATATATCCATATCAATTGTTATATCCTATTGACGTGTTTAATGGGAGATCAAAATCTTCTTATTTACCATTCCTAAACTTGTTATGGCTACTAGAAAATAAATACCATCTGGTACCTTCATCTCTATTGCTGAAGAACGGCTTGCAAGTGGATTAATCTCTTTAATTTTTTCACCTAGTTCATTAAAAATAGTTATTTGTTTTAGTTCCATCGTATTGTATTTGTTACATATGTTAAATATTCCATTTGATGGGTTTGGAAATATATTTAAACTATCATTAAGATTATTGATAATTCCTACCGATTCAGTTGACGTTATAAATCGGATGCGAAAATTTTCATATTCGGAAATATATAAATCCCCATGAATACCCACAGAAACTCCTACTGGTCCATTCAATTCAGCTAAAGTAGCTAGACCACCATCACCATTATAACCCATAATTCCATCACCTGCATAAGTATTAATGTTGCCTGAAGAATTTATTTTTCTAATTCTATTGTTATAACTATCAGCAATAAAAATATTGCCACTATTATCAATCGCAATTCCAATTGGTATATAAAAATCTGCAGCCGTAGCAGGCCCATTATCTCCGCTAAAGCCAAGCGTAGCATTCCCTCCAGCTATTGTAGTAATAATTCCAAGAGCATTGATTTTACGAACACAATTGTTATTCCATTCGGTGAAATAAATATTACCTGTGGCATCCACTGCTACACCAAATGGCCAATCTAATTTAGCAGCCGTAGCAGGCCCATTATCTCCGGTGTAGCCTGGTATTCCATTGCCTGCTATTGTTGTAATTATTCCTGCAGTATTTATTTTTCTAATGCAATTGGTTATCGGATCGCACAAATATATATTGCCACTTTCGTCAATAGCAATTCCATGTGGTGATGATAACTCTGCGGATGTTGCTGGTCCATTATCACCACTATAACCATATGTAGCTGTTCCAGCAATTGTTGTAATAATGCCGCTGGCATTTATTTTACGTACACGACTGTTTCCATTATCAGTTATAAATATATTTCCACCTGCATCAACGGCAAGACCAATTGGATCATTTAGCTTTGCAGATGTGGCTGCGCTGTCATCACCACTGTAACCTGGTATTCCTGTACCAGCAATTGTGGTTATAATTCCGGCAGTATTTACTTTGCGAATACGGTTATTGCCATTATCTGCTATATATAGATTTCCGGCAGCATCAATTGCTGTGCTATATGGGAATTTCAATTCACAAGCTGTAGCTTGCCCTCCATCGCCTAAGCCGAGGCTATCGCCACCGGCGATTGTTGTTATGATCTGTGCGTGGGTATGATATGAGCTGCACAATAAAAAAACTGCCAGATAGAATTTAATTCTTTTCATCAAATAATTGCTTTTATATATATTTATTAATAACTAGTTTGTCAGTTAATCTTACATGGGTCGTGACTGCTGATATAATAACAATACCATCAGGTACATTTAACCCAGATTTTGCAGTAGACCTATCCGGTAAGACTTAATGGCAGTTTGGTGTTTTCAATAAAACTGAATAAGCTATCATACCATTGTCGTCGTTTTAATGGAACAGACATTTTGAGGGTAGCATTTGTGCCATTTTTCTCTATCCAACTTCCTACTGCAAAGCAGTTAAATCTTAGTGTCGAAAGCTTAGGCTGGGGTTGCTTTTGCAGGGTTAATTGACGGAACAAACTCATCAAATTATAAGCCATCATTACAAATCGCATCGCGGTTTCAGTGGCACAAAAGTTATCCATGCAAAAACCTTCGACTCCAAAATCTTCTTTGAGTTCCTTTATCCGGTTTTCTGCATCACCCCTCCGTCTGTATTGGCTCCAGATTTCGTCGGATGGTAAGGTTTGATTCGTCACAAAAGCATGATAGCGTTTGCGATAAATCTTGTCGTCGGCTAGTCCCAGGTTGCTGAATAAGGTTTTGAGCTTTTTGCCGGTTGCTCTAGGTCGTATCTCCTCATCTTGTTTTATCACAATGATCCGTCGGGCATGTTTCCATCCATTTTGTTTGTAGTGTATCTCGCTTATCCATAGTCCCTCACCTAATGCCCGCCATCGGGTGATCTGGTGGATCTCGCTTTGCAGGTTGGCATATAGGGTGCAAGACATAACATAAGCTATTCCCTTACCCTCAATATAATCTAAAATGGAACTGGTGCAAAAGCCGCTGTCAGCGCGGAACAAGCCTACCTTTTTATTCTTCAGTATATCAAATGTTTCTTCAAGAAAGTTAATACAATTGCTGCTGCTACCTGTATTACCACTACGGTTCCAACAATTTGCTACCATACGCACATCGTTTACAAAGGCAAACAACGGATGGTGGCTGCCACGGCCCGGTTTTCTGGGGTTGTAGCCTTTTTTGCTGCCCTCCTGTTCTCCATAACGGGTTATAACACTACTGTCAACATCTAATGTGTAATTGTCAAAAACCAATTGTTCGAAAAACCAGCTGTATAGTTCTATAAAGACCCGATAATTTATTGAGGGAGTGAACTTCCTGAAAAACCGTCCGAATGTAGTTCCCGAAGCAACCCGCTTCCATCCAAATATCTGGCATAGTACTTCATCAACCCGCACAACAGCTGTATGACTAAACCGATGGCAACCAATCCAGATACTTACCCAAAAACTCTCTATTATACTTATTGGGTCAATGCGGTTATTGCTCATACTCTCCGGCAACCCGAGTTCCGATAATTTCTTACTTATCCCAGTTTTGTCGATCAGAGCTTTCATCTCTTTCATCCCTCCCCAAGGAGTAACACGCTGATCAACATATTCATGACGCATACTCATATTTTAAACATACGACATTTTGGCTGATTTATTTCAACTGCAAAATCTGGGTTTAAAACAACCGGGACAGTTTCGTTAGTATTTGCGGAAATTTTATTTATTATTTGCCCTATCATGTTAGTTATGTTAATACACACGGATTCGTTTAATGTACTCACCACTTTAATACAAAATTGGCCTCTATTCGGATTTGGGTAGCAATAAACTGCGTCAGCTATATGTGGAACCACTGGAACTGAAACAGTATTTCCCATATATCTTGCTCGGCTAAAATCTGCAAAATATAAATCATCTGAATTGTTTATTGCTATACCTAATGGAAAAATATTTGTTAACAACGCTGGTTGGCCTTCACCATTATATAAATCATTTCCTGTACCGGCAATTGTGGTAACAACACCTGAATTATCAACTTTTCTAATTCTATAATTATAGACATCTGCAATAAATATATTGCCATTACCATCTACTTTTAGCCCATTAGGCCAGTTGAATTGAGCTAATGTTGCTGGTCCGTTATCTCCCCCAAAGCCGACATGACCGTTTCCGGCAATTGTGTTGATAATGCCATCGGTAGTAATTTTTCTGATACAATTATTGCCATGCTCGGCAAAAAATATATTGTTAGAAACATCTATGGCAACACCTGTTGGGTCATATATTGTTGCATTTGTTGCTTGTCCGCCATCGCCGGTATAACCAATACTACCCGTACCTGCAATGGTTGATATGATACCGTTTATCGCAGGTTTAATTTTCCTTATCCTGTTATTATTAATATCTCCAAAAATGACATTGCCAGACGCGTCTAAAGCAATACCTACACAAGTTGCTATTTGTGCGGTGGTTGCCGGAATATCATCTCCATTATAGCCAGAAAAACCAGTGCCAGCAATTGTAGTAATGATACCTAAAGCATTGATCATCCGTATCCGGAAATTGTGATCGTCGCTGAAATAAATATTTCCAAAACCATCTACTACTAAAGCATCTGGATAATTTAATTGGGCAGCAGTTGCTGCTATGGCATCGCCATTATAGCCGGCAATACCTGTACCAGCTATTGTAGTAATAATACCAGATGTATTTATCTTACGTATTCGGTTATTCCCTGCATCGCAAATATAAATGTTACCGATGGCATCAACTGCCACATCTGCAGGATGGTTTAACTCAGCATGGATTGCAAGACTATCATCACAGCAATAACCTGTAGTGCTATCACCTGCTATGGTGGTGATGATCTGCGCATAGCTATGCACTCCAATAAATGAGCTAAGAATTAAAGAAAAGAAAATGAATAAATTTTTGTTCATAAAAAAATGGTAATTTAGATTGGTTAGGAATAAATTAATGACATAAAATATATATTCATCTTATTAAAAGATGTTACTTGGCATAAATAATTATTTTTAGAATATTAGTTCTATGGAGATTCTCCCTTTATTAGAATTTCCCCCTCAAAGTGTGAGTGAATGGTAGTGGCGTTAATAATGTACATACCATCAGGCTCATGGATCTGAATCGGAAATGGAGCATTGGTACTTGTGTAAAACTTCCCTATTATCTGCCCAAATAGATTGGTAATGGTGATATTTGCAGGATCATTTGCAGGGGATATAATATTTACAATAAAGGCTCCATGAGTTGGATTAGGATAAGCAGTAAAAGACTCATTTTTAATATTGATTATCGGCACCTCAACCGCATTTTTGATAAACCTAATACGATTATTGCCCAGATCAGCTATATATATATATCCGTTGGAATCTAAAGTAACGCCAGTGGACCCATATAATTCTGATGAAACTGCCAAACTGCCATCTCCTTCAAAGCCTACGATTCCATTACCTGCAATGGTTGAAATAATACCTGATGTATTTATTTCTCGGATGCGTTCATTACCTGCGTCACATACATATACATTACCCAAATTATCAACGGCAATACCCGCGGGAAAATTAAACTCTGCCGAGGTTGCCGGACTTCCATCTCCACTGAATCCTAAAGTTCCTGTTCCTGCGATAGTGCTGATTGTGCCTGAAGTATTAATTTTACGAATCCGTCTGTTCCAATTATCTGTAAAGTATAAATTTCCTATTTTATCGATAGTTACACAATATGGTTCATTTATTTGAGCATTTGTTGCCATTCCCCCATCTCCACTAAATCCTGATGTTGAAGAACCGGCAATTGTAGTAATAATGCCATATGTATCAACAATACGTATGCGACTATTATAAGCATCGCACACATATACATTACCACTTCTATCAAGACAAATCCCTACCGGAGCATTCATTTGCGCCAAGGTTGCCGGACCTCCATCTCCACTATTTCCCATTGCTCCTGTTCCAGCTATTGTATTAATGATTCCCACAGAGTTGATTTTTCTAATGCAATTATTGTTTCTATCTGTAAAAAATACGTTGCCCGAATTATCAACTGCAACACCCATCGGATAATTAATTTTAGCAGCGGTAGCCGCGGAATTATCTCCCGTATAACCTGGATCACCGGTACCTGCAATTGTTGTGATAATACCTGCCGCATTAACTTTACGAATTCGGTTATTATCCCTGTCTGCAATATAAAAATTACCGCTTCCATCAACAGCAACTGAATAAGGGTTGAATAAAAGTGCATCAGTTGCTGGACCGCCATCTCCAATATAAAAGCTATCACTGCCAGCTATTGTAGTAATGATCTGAGCATGAACAGGCACTCCAATAAATGAGTTAAAAATTAAATATAAT
>Ga0364867_10679_pt2 | contig 11279 bp, 12 predicted proteins | sample ExccelAu500001D4_3_FD_206915 | JGI IMG/M metagenome (GOLD analysis project Ga0364867, IMG submission 206915) | Enriched cells from Trout Bog Lake Hypolimnion, Wisconsin, USA - BchlTB.Aug13.5000.01.D4 | ecosystem: Environmental > Aquatic > Freshwater > Lake > Hypolimnion/Profundal zone | place...
TTTTGCTGCAGTTTCAAGTTTGCTGATATTGAGCTTCGCTAAGTCGGCAAACTGCCCATTGGGATATCGCCTGAGATAGGAATGATACGCTTTGATGTCGCCACTGTTGGAAACTGATTGCCAGTAGGCCAATTCAACCGTAGCAGGATCTGTGGTGGATATAGGAGGCTCGAAGTGGGGACTATTTTCTCCGGCTTTAGGTGGCACAAAATAGAATGTCCCTGTCAGCGACGATGTTTCCCAAGGAGTCTGTGAGTCGTTAGTTTCAGTCTCCACGGCCATTCGAACTCGCTTGAATACGTCCTCCACAGATAAACCGGGCATTGTGATCGCATCGAGTAACGCCTTAGTGTAGGCGCCGTTTGCTCCTGAGCCATCCGATGCTATTTTACCCGGTGAAGTGGCATAGGCAATGATCGTCCCCTTAGGGGCATCATTCATCGCTGCCAAGCCACCTGAAATGCTTCGGAACCGCCGTTCAAAGGGGTTATTGCGGCAGGCATCGAGGATCACCAGATTAACGCTTGTCTGTGCCATTGCCATTTGATCGAGCACCAAGTCAACGTCAGTCGTTTCGATGCGCAATGCCCCTTCGTTGGCCAATTCGGCATCGACAGGGATGAGGAAGTTTTTTCCATTCACCTGCATACCGTGACCCGAATAGAAGAAAAGACCGATACCACCACTCGCCAATTTCCGGCCGAATTCTCCGACAGATCGCTCAAGTTGCTGTTTTGTGGCGTTCTTGACCTCAATGACATCGAATCCGATGCCCTTAAGGGTCTTTGCCATAGCATCGGCGTCATTCGCCGGATTCTTTAGTTTCGCTGCGTTCTGATATGAACCGTTGCCGACCACAAGAGCGACTCGTTTTTCTGGTGTCGTCTCGGCATATGCCGTTGATATCAGCATGGAGATGACAGCAAGGCACACGAACCACCGCATCGATGCCCCCAAGAACGAAGTAGACTTGGAATAGACTACTCCAACCGCCAGTGGTGGCAAACAGTCAATTCCTATGTCAAAAAGTCAAACCTCTGTTGACGTTGGGGGATCAATGGGCATCAATAGGAGGATAGTTCAAATAAGATTTACGAAAGTGAGGGAACCTTGGCAAAAACCATCCCCTCCTGCATCGCGATAGTCGCGTTTACCATCGGTGTTTGGGGCACCACAGCTTCAGCGGCCACACTAATCACTGATGATGAAGCCAAGCGACCTATTGATCCTCATGCCGCCGCCGCCCGAGGGATTACTCGGGGGCCATCCATCCGATTCGAAGATTCGAAAGTGGCAATCGTTGCTCATAAGCCCTTTGAATTCAGAGTAAAGATTGAACCCCATGGCGGAGCCACTATTGATCCGACCAAGGTGCATGTCACCTATCTCAAGATGCCAAATGTTGACTTGACCGAGCGACTACGCCCGTTCATCGCCACTGGCGGCATCAACATGCCCGACGCAGTAGCACCAGCCGGTGACCACCCTCTGCTAATCGATGTTGAAGACAGTGACGGACACACCTCCCACGCGGTTATCACACTCACAGTTGCGAAAAAGCGTATCTGAATCGAAATTACAACGCCCTATTAAGCCGGCCAGAACTTGCCTAACGCAGTAACAATCGCCCCAACCGCTGTGATTACAATCATCACTGCGTTGATCCACCCCGCAATAACCGCGATGCGATGGTGCAACTGAACTTTGTTCTCGTTGGTTGGTGATGAACCCCGCGCCAGAACCGTTGCAATCTCCGTAACAATACCGGTCGAAGATGCCTTTGACGATTTTCGCATCAACCAGCGTCCAACGATGAGACTGCCGACCAGATAGGACAGTCCAATACTCGCGGCATATTGAATCGTCTCAATCCAATCCCGTGCTCCTTGTGGAGTGATCGGCACGTTGTCAGTAAGACTGGTGGAAATCAGCATCCCCAATACGCTCAATGCTGCGACAGAGAGAGCAGCCCACAGGGTGGCGGTAACCGAAGGTAGACGACGTAGACCAAAAGGCAGCGGTATCAAGATCGACACTAATCGCAATACTCGTGTGTCGAGATCCAGAACGCTAATTATCGTCCAGTGGGCGAACACAAGCAGTATGATGGGCAGTGCTAACCAAGCCAACGTCCCCAAGACTGAAGGCACTGCGTCACGATCTCTTTCCAACCTGATCGAAGTCGTTTCGACATGGACACCAAGCGCCTTAATTGCGTCTTCAATGGCGGAAAGGCGGATCATTACATCGTCCATCTGTCCACGCATTTCCCCAAACACGAGAAATGAAATATCGTGCCCACAGTGCCCGCAAGCGAGACTCCGCTCCTTAATCTCTTCCTTACAAAACGGGCATTCCAATTGTTTACCCCCCTACAATCCCCGAATTGTGGCGAAGACAGATGTATTGTGCAACCACTGGTGTTTTCTGATTTGCTTCTGCTGTTGAAGTTTTATCCCCAATGATGGGAATATAGGACTCTTCAATGAAACCCTTGGTCTGGAAAAGTGATGGTTAAATCGCCGCAGATCAGAAATACATTGATCGTACCGTTTCTCCTAGTGGCTCTTGCTGCTATAGACGGCGGGTCTGCAGGCGTTCAAGCTCGGGCTACTGGCGCAGTATTGCTCCCCCCTGACCAGTACGCGGCTTTGCCGGTGTTACCCCGTTATCGCGCCTTTCTTCCGCGATCCGCTGACCTTAGCCAATGGTTCCCAGAACCCGGAGAGCAAGGCAACCAACCATCCTGTGCGGCATGGGCAGCTACATACGGACTGTTGAGCTACTACGAAAGGCGCCACATCGGCCCTCAGTCTGAAGCACCACTAAGCCCATCCTACGTTTATAACCAGTTAGCCCAACCCCTTGGGAAATGCTCTTCTGGTTTGCCGGTCCCTGCCGTCCTAGAGTTTCTGAAAGTTAAAGGATCTCCACCGCTTCGGGACTTTGCCTACAGCGAAAAATCCTGCAACCAGGTTCCAGATGGAAATCTTGTTGTCATGGCCGAACAGCATCGCATCGCTGGTTGGAAAAGGCTTGATGCAAAACAGTTGGACGATGTGAAGGGCGAGATTGCGAATGGACACCCCGTTGTCGTAGCGATGTCGATAAACCATACCTTTGAGGATTACAGGGGCGTTGGTGTCTATGAAAATGGACCGCCACCGGATGAAGACCATGCGATGGTCGTCACTGGATACGACGATCAGCGGCAGGTGTTCCATCTATTGAACTCATGGGGAAAAGACTGGGGGGATAAAGGTTTCGGTTGGGTCTCCTACCGCTTCTATAAAGAATCCGTAATGGAGGCATACTCGGTTCAAGTGGGATATCCCGTGCCTCCTGCACCACCGCAGTCCGCTCCAGAGGAAGGGCCACTAGCAGTAGCACCGATGGTGCTAGTTCATCCCATACCAGACCCCACCCCAAAACCTCAACCACAACATGAGACTATCGTCGCACCCCCATCCCCTCCTCTTCCGTCTGTCAATTCACCGCCGCCTTTGTCAGATATAGCTCCACCCCACGACACCGAACCAAAGCCAATTGTCTCGCCGCCAAAACCCGCACAGGTTACCGTTCTACCGAAACCCCAAATTCAGCCATCAGTTTCTCTTGCTGATGCGCAGAAGACTGTTGCAGTAATCGGACGGGATTTGCGTTGCGCACATATTGGATCGGAGTTGTCTGGGGACAGACTGCATATCAATGGTTACGTTGCCAGCGAAGAAGACCATCGCCGTCTTGCCGAAGTAATTGCGTCATTCCATTTGGCGGGGAGTTCTCAGGTCAATGTAGATGTCCATCCTTGGCCATTGTGCGAGGCGCTTGGGACTTTCGCCGAACCGTTAGCCTCGCCTCAAGGAATGTCATTGAAGGTTGCTGTGCCAGTTCTAAAGGCAGGGCAAGATCTCCGTATTGATATGACGACCCCAAGTTTCCCCAGCTTTGTTTATCTCTCCTATGTTCAGGCCGACGGTCAGGTTGTTCATCTCCGCAGATATGGCGACACTGGCAACAAACCAATTCCGGCGGACACACACATAATACTCGGTGCTGCTGGGGAATATCGTATTTCTGGTCCAGCGTTTGGACAGGAAATGCTAGTGGCGATAGCTTCACCTCTGCCCCTGTTGGCGATAGATAGACCACCGACCGAAACTGAGCGTGAATATCTGACCGAATTCCGTCTGGCACTGCTGACACAGCAGAAAGCCAAGGGGAAAAAATCGGTGAGCGCCGCCATCGCCACTTTAGTTACCGAACCATAGCTTGAGGAGGCAAAGTTGCTGAGAATGCGTCTCCTATATTCAGTCGTCGCGTTTTTCGTTGCTGGATTCGTCTATGGGGACGACGTAATGGCGGCGGATCAATCATCGGAAGATATAGTCCGACAATTGATTCCAAGGGCGGCATCTCGATCATTCGAACCATCCAGCGGCAAGGGAGTAACGGTTGTCGGACGCACCCCAGATGCTGCCCCAGCCATTGATCTGACAATCAATTTTGAATCTGGGTCATCCAATTTGACGCCCGATGGAAAAGTATTGGTCGATAATCTTGGACGAGCACTGAAGGATGAACGGTTAAAGGGATTTCGGTTTCGTGTTGAGGGGCATACCGATGCTAAAGGTAGTGTTGCCCTGAACCAGAGATTGTCCGAATTAAGAGCAAAGACAGTCCGTGATACCCTGGTCAGTCAATATTATATTGGGACGGATCGCCTAGAGGCAGTTGGCTATGGCAAGAGTAAGCTGTTGGACGCAACTAATCCCAATTCTGGCGTCAACCGTCGGGTGAGGGTCGTAAATCTTGGAAAGCCGTAGAGCCTGCTGAAAAGACCGGATTGATTATCCAGGATCAGCTTTTCGGTTCCGGTTAGTAAGTTACAACAAAGCAGGCACATTACCTTCAATCCATAGAAAATGCTTCGGATATTGCGAGGTGCTGAAGGTGCCGCGATGGGTGTTACACGCAAACCCCGACCGACGAACCAACTTCAAGGCAGACCAAGTTTAGCTTTGATTTCTGCCTTTGCGACCTCCCACAGGACACCAACACCAACACTGGCAAGACCCTTTGCTCGATTCTTGGTCTTTCGCCAAATTTCAGGGTCGCGAATGTCATCCAGCAGTTCATGACCCTGCCAAGTTAATTCGAGCACAGCTACTGACGTCGGGTTTTTATCTATTTCGACTACAATGGTGTTGGTGGAGCCACCAACGATAAATCCTGCCATCTTCAGCATATCTAGATGATAGAGAATTTCAGAATCAGAGTGGCCGGTGATTCCCAGCGCAGCTAAGATCGGACCCAAAGCCGGCACTATTTCTGCTTCTACCTTGAGCATGATCGTTCTTATCAGATCCAAGTCTCTCTTCATCTCTTCCTCATTCTAATGAATATGGTGGGTGGGATTAAAAAGTTGTGACTCACAACTTTTTATGCCCCGGCAATTTGACTTCAGCCTACAACCTGCGGTATTATACATTATATCAGGTTATAACAACGATTTAACCAGGATAAATACATATGAAGACCACGGTTTGCCCCCATAATGGTCTGAGGATTAAGACGAGACACATGCAGATTTTATAGAGTTTCCTGTCCCGCTCAATCCTCAGGAACATCAGCCCCAGAAGGACCGGCAAACCCCTTCTGGGGTTATTTTTTTGAGGATTTTATGAGCAGACAAACAATTTTATATGTTGATGCAATATGCGGAGCCGGTAAAACCTACGGCGCAATTTCATACGCCATAGATGCAGCGTACCAGGACGATGTCCATATCGCCATCATCCAACCATCCCGAGAACTCATTCAACAAACCCATACTGCCATCAGGACTCGCATGTCCCAGCAAGGGACAGTGGTGCCAGTCAAGGCGATCTACTCACATCTTGGTTATACTGATGATGTAGAGGAGACAGTGAATGGTCAGATTGAACGACATCTTCGTGACGCGGCGACAAATCCGACAGGTCAGATTCTTCTGATTACCCATGCAGCATTCTTGTCGTTGCCACACTGGTTCGGCAAGGAATCCTGGGAAATCATAATTGATGAGGTGCCCAACATCGCACCAACCCACCCCTACAAGTTGGAGGAGGACAGCGACAGATTAAAGGACATCGCCACAGCTGTGCTCGATGATGACAACCTCGAATATTATGAGGTGTTCGAACGGAACTACCGCCTCGCATTGAAGGCAGTGTCCCTCAAAAATGACGTCTACAATGTCTTCCGTGACCTTGCCCATAATTTGTTAAATCCATCGGTGGACGTCTACTGCCATCGAGGACAATGGGACAAACTCTCCACAGCCGGTAATCATACCATCGACTTCTTCGGTGTGGTGCGACCAGCCTTGGTAATGGGTTTCAAGAAGGTCACCATCATGGGTGCCCATTTCAACGACAGCCTATTGGCAATGGTTTGGGGCAAGAACGACATACGATTCTTGCCCAACACTGCCATCAAACTCCGACATACAATTCATGACATCGGCAGTCGCCGCCTTGATGTCTGGTATTTGTCGGAACCGAACTGGTCGAAAGAATTGAGAAACAGGATTGGATGCACTGAAACCAGCATCGGACCAGTTCTGCCATACATAAAAGATTTATTGGGGCAGGAACCCTTCATCTGGTGCGCCAACAACGATCTGCAGGACAGGGCAGTAGCCCCTCATTTCAAGGGTAATGCCACCAGAATTTCCAACGTTTGTCACGGCATCAACCAGCATGACGACATCCATAAGGTTATGGTGCTCAGTGCATTGAATCTAAAAAATGACCATTACAAAATTCTGGAGAGAAAGTTCCTTATAGACCCCATCGAGGTAAAAAGGGCGAGCAGCCATGAGACCATTTATCAGGCAGTCATGCGTTGTAGTCTTCGAGATCCAAATGCCACAGCACCAGTCACCGTGATCGTTCCTGACAGGTCATTGGGCGAATGGTTGGTCAGTCAATTCAAGGACAACGGCAATATCAGATTGAGGCGAGTGCCAACTGGCATTCGACAATTGGAAACAGACCCAGTCAGTCAATCATTGATGGGTGGTCGCCCACCGATCAATCAAGTCGCCATGACGGCGAAGGAACGAGAACTTGCCTCCAGGGAAAGAAAGAACCAGCTACGAGAAGGGATAATGGCTCTTCTGTTCAAGACCGGTGGGGTAGACGAAACATCATCCTTAAGGAGTTCTGTCTACCCCGAACTTGAATTGTCAGTCATCGCCAGTCGCCAATCCGATCCGATTCCATTCGTTGTCGAGGACAACGAGTCCCTCATCGATCAACTTCGCCAATGCTGGTCATATTCAGCCAATTCCAAACACGACAACATTCTCATTTCACCAGCCAAGTTCGTCGCATGTGATGGCGCAGATACCAAACGTGGACTCGCCAATGTTGTTTCCGTAAATGGCATCTGGCTTGATCAGGACGAGGGCACTTTAACCCCACAGGAGATGCAGAAGATATTCCCGAATTATCGATTCATCTCGATGAACAGCTACTCCGGCAACACCAGATATTTCTTCCCGACAACCACCCCCATGACCTTAGATGCCTACCATGCAATCTGGGACGTTATGGTTCATGCCATCGAGACCTATGGTTATTCGAGAAATAAGAATTTGAGTAACTTCCACGGACTCGACGCTTCCAAACGACCAGGATGTTCGATGTTCTACCTTCCCTGCCAAGCGAAGGATAAGACCAAGTCGTTCTGGGTGGAGTTTGATGGCAGCTACATCGATCCATCTGCATGGGTTGAGAATTACACCTTGCCAGATCCAACCGAATATACGACCGAACCTGGATTTAAGAATCCCCAATCCGCGGCGATGAAGAAATTGCAGGAGTCGATCATCAACAGACAGGGCACTGGTGGTGGAGAATTTTTATTAAAACAACAGACTCAGACTGCCATCGAACGATGGAGATCAGCTGCTGCTGGAACTGGATCAAGAGAATTCTTCATCCTCGCCACCAGACTTCATTCCTTGGGATATGACGACAATGATATTCGCAGCATGTTGACCACCGAAGCAGCATATGGCCGCAGCCCAAGCGAACGACGCGCCGAAATATCAGGGATCATGAAGAAGATCATGAAGGGCAATTCGAAACATCCTGCTCCAGCGAATGATGCTGGTCATAACCTTCACCATGCCAGCGACAGGTTACGCCATGTCATCGGCATTCAACGAGGTGGACGCCATTAAGGCATCCGTCCACACATACAAATTAGTGTCGACAGAACTCCTTCCTTAAGGAGTTTCGTCTACCCCTGATTTCCCTCCTGATTTCTTTTTCTTCAGACATATCCCTGTCCACCGGACTCAAAAGTTGTGACTCACAACTTCTGTGGACACCCGCGCCCCCCATTCCAGACCGGTCAGTATGGGGAAGGATAAATACATATATCAACAACAGCAGAAGGAGAGACCACCATGAACGAATTTAATTTTAATGATGTCCGAGACCGCCTCAAGAAGGCTGGTGTCATTCAGAACGAAGAGGACATGTCTGCATTATGTGGAATGCAGCCGTCATATATCAGCTCAAGAAAATCAAAATCACAGCCTCCTTCAATCACAGCCCTCACGCACCTGGCCTTCAACCTTGAACATGAATTGGAAGAAATGGAGGACGAGATCCGTCACGGCACCGAACTTGATGGACACCTTCTTGGTGCTGCTCGAATTGTTTTCGAATTACAAAATGAATTGTTCGCCAACCTTCGCAAAAAGGTGAGAGGGGGCGACCATGACGAAACCTGAATATTATATTGTGATATGGGACAGGGACATCGAACTCGAACACCAGGACAACGTCTATACCGACTACACCACCCGAACCATCGACCTCCTCATCCAGGAAGGGAATGGGTTAAACCTGTCGGGAAACAGTGTCTTCAATCTCGGATGTTTCAGGAATGATATTGAAAGAATGCTCAGAAACGTCTGCAGGCATTTGTCCACCCAGATCCTTCCCCCAAATGTTGAAATTCTGGTCTGCTACAAGCACGAATTCGAGATTCTTTGCCTATACGACAAGACCCCAATTGTCTTTGTGCCGAGACATGCCATGTCGATCAAGGAGGTCGAGGATTGGATCATCAGGACATCCCTTCTCTACACCTATTATTGTTTGGAAAGGCAGATGACTCATTGCATCGCATTGATGAACCGTCATGACGGTGTTTCGCGCATGTGCGAAATTGAAATAATGCGAAAACGGGTGGTCGATTTTTTTGATGATACCCAGCTGATGTGGGGAAACCTGGTTCCCGATCCTTCCCAAGCGGTGGGCGACCAGATCAATCAAGTCCAATAGGGCGACAAAGCCCATTAGAGCGTCGACAAAGGCGGTTGTCATGTCGGCTGGTGGTGATGTGCCAATCCTACAAAAAAGGTTTATACGGGTGAGAAATCGCATTTTATGAAATTGGTTTGGAAATGGTTTTTGATAAATCGGTTTGCTTCTTGAGAAGGGATGTCCTCGCCTTATTCACCTGATCTTTCTTTTTCTGAACCGACGCCTGCTTTTTTAATTTCCTGGCATCGGTCTGTTTGATTTTCGCTTGCTGAAGAAGGGGCGAAATGGTCGATGGCTCCAGTATATCCTCATCAATTATTTCCCAGTATCTCATCCTCTAATCTCCTTTCTTATTATTTATACCGATTGCGAGTCGATGGCGTTGATTCATACGAATTTACGAACTGCAGCGTCCGTCAGTTTCTGAACCGTTCCGTCATCTTTTACAGCAATTCTGCCAGTTAAATGTTCCAGCCACTTTGGTCGTAACGCCGAAACGCCGTATAAGGCACCAACGGCAGCACCAACAATTGCAGCGATGGTGTCGTTGTCTCTTGTATCGTTGACTGCTCGAATTATCGCTTGATCTGGGTCGTGGCTATACAACGCCAAGATATGCAGGACTGCGGCAACGGTTTCCAACAAATATGACCCATACCGCCAATGTCCTTGGGCATTCACGATTGATTGATTGTTCTGAATTGCAGGAACCACATTTTGTTCAACAAACATCCATATCGGTTTGTTCCACGTCGTAATGGGAGATCCCGGTCTGGGTGGGCAGGGAACATTGCCTTCAATGCTTTCCCATAGATCCGGCGATGGGCACTTGAGGTGAGGCAACAGAACTGGGGCAATTCTCATCAACGCCCCGTTCCCAACAGATGGTGTGCCCCAATCTTCCCAACGAAGAGGCTTTTTGGCGTTTTTCTTGAACTGCCTGAGCGTCCGACCCATACCGTAAATACGCTTTTTCGCAAATTCAGCAGCAAGGGCATCAGGCTTTAATTGTCCGAATTCGAGAAGATTTTTTAGGGTCAAGAAAGCCAGTTGGGTGTCATCGGAAGGAAGACCGATTTTTTGGTAATCAGACCTGCGGTGTGGCAGATAAAAGTCGATTTGCCCATGCTTCTGGTGCCGTTCCTGAGGCGTCATTGGTTCAGATGTATTACCCAAACTGTCACCGATGGCTAAACCGAGAAGCATTCCCTTCACACGGTCAGCATCAACAGTTGCTGCCGTGGGAGTCCCAAGGCTCGTCATCTGTGTTGGCGTAAGCATCAATATTCCCCAATCTGACAACTCGTTCGCAGCGACATTAGCATTATTTGCAGCCTCCAGATAGGACTGGACTGCTCTTAATAGGAGAGTTAGTCGTCATTTTATAAACAATCCATGGAGGTGCTTATGACCCTTTCCCAACTTAAACTGACCAACGATAAACGACCCGTTCCTGCATTTCGCAGGACTGGTGCAGAAAAGTCTCGTGCCGCTATTTTGGCAGCAATTGAAGTCCAGCGTATCCTGGTCAGTGCTGAACGTAATGGTTCCAATCCCAACCTGACCAAGTCCATCACTAAGGTCGATGAACACGGGAACAAGACCCTTGCCACCGTTGATCGACATCCTCGCAAGTGGTTCTTCACCCGCCCCTCTGACGGCAAGTATGTGTTAGAGGTGCTGTTCTCAAATCGCCCTGTTCTTATCAATGGTAAGCAGTCGGTCATTGAGGCGGGTGATTTGGATGGTGTCGATAAAATTCTGAACATCATCGCAACCGCCACCGAACAAGGCGAACTTGATAAGGCGTTGGCGGATATTTCCAGCAAGCGGAAGACTCGAAAGAAAGCGGCTTGAAGTCCTTTGTCCCCCTACCTTCGCCCCATAACAAGGGCGATGGTAGGGAAAGGAAAGTTTATGAACGAGATCATCACCCACACCGCCTATGAC
>Ga0364867_10848_pt1 | contig 11244 bp, 3 predicted proteins | sample ExccelAu500001D4_3_FD_206915 | JGI IMG/M metagenome (GOLD analysis project Ga0364867, IMG submission 206915) | Enriched cells from Trout Bog Lake Hypolimnion, Wisconsin, USA - BchlTB.Aug13.5000.01.D4 | ecosystem: Environmental > Aquatic > Freshwater > Lake > Hypolimnion/Profundal zone | place: USA...
AATCTTTACAGGGCAAGTATTACAGGTGACGAAAAGGACATTCACAGGACCCGGCTTGATATGAAAAAAATCAATGCCATGCTGGGGATGTTCAAAATGCTAAACCCTGAAAAATTCAGCCAGGAATCATTCGATGTATTTACCGACTTATTCAGTTTTTCGGGAAAGATCAGGGAACTGCAGGTAAACGAAATAGTTGTTCAGAAGTTCGGACCTGAAACACCGGGGAAGGCCCTGTTTACCAGGTACCTGCGCTTGAGAGAGAACAAACTTACGAAACAATTCCTAAGCATCGTTCAGGATTTTGATGAGAAAAAACTGAAAAGATCGGAACGCACTTTAAAAAAAATATGCAACGAAATCAAGATTAAAACCCTGCAGGAAAGATCTGAAAAATTTATTCTTAAAAAAGCCAAAAAAATAAAACTTCTCCGCGATTTTCCTTCCAATCCGGAAAATGTTCACGGTATTCGCAAACATCTGAAAGCCATGGTCACTATCCTTACCCTCATTTCGATGGTTTTCAGTGATGAACATCAGGATGCACTGCTGAGCCGGCTTAATCAAACGGAAATGCTGATCGGTGAATGGCACGATAACGAGGTTCTGATGGAATACATAGAGCATTTCCTGCAAATGAAAAATGCAAAGGAACAGAAACACCGGCAAAACCTGAAATTAATCCAAAACAAGATCATGAAAAGCAATCAGTTGCTTTTAAATTCATTAATCACGAAAATTGACGAGGTCCTGAATATAATTTTCCCGGTACCTGTTACAGATGAAAGCAGTAAAGGAAATTTATAAAGTTGAAGGTATGTCATGTACCGCCTGCGCCGGCAGTGTGACCAGCATACTTTCGGCTGTTGAAGGTGTAAGTTTGGCCAACGTGAATTTTGCCAACCAGACGGTACTGGTGGAATTTGATCCTGAAAAAGCATCGGTAAAAGAGCTGGAGGAGGCTGTTTCGCGAATCGGGTATCGTCTTATTACTGATAAAAATTTGATGGCAGATGAGGATGCCCGTGAGGCCAGGCGTTTGAGGCAGGCAAGGATCAATCTTATTGCTTCTTTCGCATTCGCGTTGCCTGTCTTTATTATTTCAATGTTTATTCCGCACCTGATCTACCGTAGCTGGATCATGCTACTTTTGTCCTGCCCGGTGATATTCTGGTTCGGCAGGGAATTTTTTGTCATCGCCTTCAAACGGGCCAGGTTCCTTTCAACCAATATGGATACCCTGGTAGCCCTGGGAAGCGGAACTGCTTTTTTGTTCAGTTTGTACAATACCGTCTTCCCAAATGCTCACGGATCAATGGGTATGGGATCCGGTATATATTACGAAGCAGCAGTGGTGATCATTTCATTTATCCTTCTCGGGAGGTACCTTGAGGAGAGGGCCAGGTCAAAAACATATGCTGCAGTAAGGAAACTGATGGATCTGGGAGTCAAGACCGCAAGGGTGATTAGGAATGGTGAAGAGAAAGAAATTCTCATTTCAAAGGTCAGGTTAGGCGATGTGATAGTTATCCATCCCGGCGGGAAAATCCCGGTCGACGGGCATGTTACCGAAGGAGAAAGCCTGGTCGATGAAAGCATGATCACAGGCGAAAGTATACCTGTAATTAAAAAGGCAGGCGACCAGGTGATCGGCGCCACTCTTAACCAGACAGGAAGCTTACTGATGATTGCCGAACAAGTCGGGGATCAGACAGTATTGTCGCGGATCATCAGGCTGGTTCAGGAAGCCCAGGGAAGCAGGGCTCCGGTTCAGAAAACCGTTGACCTGATCGCCTCGGTCTTTGTACCTGTGGTAATGATCGTTTCTTTAATGACTTTTCTGACATGGCTGTTGTTCTTTCCTTCGCTTGGTTTAGCCCATGCCATCACAACTGCAGTAAGCGTTCTGATCATAGCCTGCCCGTGTGCACTCGGGCTGGCAACACCAACAGCGATTATTGTCGGAATGGGAAAAGCGGCAGAACACGGCATACTGATCAAAGATGCCCAAAGCCTGGAAACCTTCTGCAAGCTTGATCTCATCGTCCTCGATAAAACAGGTACCATCACAACCGGCAAACCCACAGTAAGTGAGATCAAATGGGATGAAAGCAATCCAAAAGTTATTGATGATATCCCCGGGATTTCTGCAGCTGTTGCAGCCATTGAATGGCGTTCTGAACATCCTTACGCCGGAGCCCTTATTGAATATTTAAATGTTCCCCTGAATGCCGGTAATAATACCGTCGGGGATTTTGAAAGCACAACCGGTAAAGGAGTATCGGGAACTTACGGCGAAGACAGGTATCATATAGGCAACCCTTCTTACATTACAGGCTACGACTGCCGGGTAAGCGAAGAACTTCTCCTTTACAGTGAGCTTGTAAGGAAGCAGGCATTTTCGGTCGTTTACATTGCCCGTAACTTAAAAGTAGTGGCCGTTGCCGCCATCAGTGACAGTATTAAACCCGGTTCGGCCGGGGCAGTAAAAGCATTAAAGGAACTTGGCATAGAAGTGCATATGCTCTCGGGCGACAGCGTCGCTATCAGTTCTCAGATAGCATCCAAAGCTGGAATAGACTATTTTAAAGCCGAAGCATCCCCGCTTGAGAAATCGGAATATATTAAACTGAAGCAGGCTTCGGGTCTGAAAGTCGGAATGGTTGGTGACGGGATAAACGACTCACCTGCGCTTGCACTGGCCGATGTGGGTATTGCCATGGGTACCGGTACTGATATCGCCATTGAATCAGCACAGATCATATTGCTTAAAGGAGATCTTGCGAAGCTGGTTATGGCGTTGAAGATCAGCAGGCAAACCGTTCGTACGATCAGGCAGAATCTTTTCTGGGCATTTTTTTATAATGTCATCAGTATCCCTGTCGCTGCAGGCATTCTTTTTCCGTTGACGGGCTTCCTGCTTAATCCCATGGTGGCAGGCGCTGCAATGGCCTTCTCTTCGGTTTCGGTAGTAAGTAACAGCCTTTCCCTTAAAAACCGTAAAATTACTTAGGTGTTAGTCTGTTTTTATTACTTTTGATCCGTTATGATCTTTGTTCAGGAATGGATTTAAAAAAACGCCTGTTATCTTTCTTTTCTTTATTCATCGCGGTATCCCTGCCATCATTACTTATTGCAGGGAATGCCGGAATAAAAAATACCGAAATACACGACAGCGCCATCATCAATATAAACAAAATGATGACGATACTTAAAAAGGATATTCTAAGGCCTGAAGATGAATTCCCGATTGCATTCAACGTTTTAAAATATTCCATAAAACTCTCATATACGCCAGGGAAAGCAGAATCTTATTTTCAGTTAGGGGAGTATTTCATCTATAAAAGAAAATATGCTGCTGCGGTTAGTTTTCTTCTTTCGGCCTACCAGCTTTTCAATAAATTAAGTGATACCAGCAGCTTATTGAGGGTTGACCATTCGATTTTTCTGGTGGAAATCTATCTGAAGGATTATACGAATGCACTATCTACATGTCAGCTTGGGCTTGAAATGTCAAGGCAAAAGAAGGATTTTCTTTCCACTGGCTTCTTCCTCGAAAGAATGGCCGATGTTTTCCGTGAAGAGAAGGATACTTCAAGATCCCTGGATTATTACATGGAATCACTGAAATACTATAACGAAGCTAAAGACAGGAAAAGTATTTTAACAGTATATATGTCAATCGGCGGGATTTACCTTGATCAGAAAAGATACAAGGATGTGACCAGGATGTATGATTCACTTACACCGTATGCTGATTCAGTTGATCCTGCCATTGCCGGGACCATGTATACAAGGATTGCCCATGTTTACGATCAGCAGAACAATTTTTCCAAAGCTCTGTATTTTAACAGGAAAGCTCTTGAAAGCAGGAAGAAGTTGACATACCCTGATGCTGTAATCAGTTCGTATATCAATGTGGCCCATGATTTCTTCAGGATGAACCGCCCCGATTCAGGAAGGTACTATATGGAAACAGGCCTGTCTGTTGCAAAAACTTTAAACAGTGTGTATTATCTGAAAAACGGCTATAAGGTTCTTTACGATTATTACCTGCAAAAAGGTGATATGGAAAAAGCATTGGTGAATTATAAGCTTATGGTTGCCATGAATGACAGTATTCTTCTTGAGAGGCTTAATACGGATATCAGTGTTATCAGAACAGGACAAAACCTGCAGGCGTTAAGCGAAGGGAATAAAATTCTTGAGCAACAGAATTTTATACAGAAAACTTTAATCGGAAATGAGAAGATCTTCAAATTTCTTTTAACCCTGATCGTTCTGGCAGTGTTGGTTGCTGTAAGTATAATTATCAGAATCAATCTTCGGCACCGGAGGTCAAAACGAAAAATTGAGAATCTGAATATCAAGCTGCAGCATGAAGTGGCTGAAAGAAAACTCGTTCAGAAAAAAACTGTAGAAAAAGATGATCAGTACAGGTTCATCGCAGAGCATTCCCTGGATCTGATCGCGAGAATCGAAAAAAACTATAATTTTTCCTATGCTTCCCCGGCGGCCTTCGAAATCTTCGGATATGAACCCCGGGAATTATTGACTGACAATCTTTTCAATTTGGTTGCTCCTGGATATACTGATTTTCTTAAAGAACAGCTTGAGGAGGTAATTTCAACACGCAGGCCTCATTCCATCTCCTTTCTTGGCAGGAAAAAAGGGAATGAACCTGTTTGGGTTGAAAGTACAATTAATCCGGTTTTTGATCAAAAAACAGGTGATTTCAGGGAATTTGTTACAGTAACAAGAAATATTCAGGAACTTAAAAAAAGAGAAATGGGAATCGTAGAGGGAACCAAACAGAAAGAAAACCTTTTAAGGGAAATCCATCACAGGGTTAAAAATAACTTCGCTATTCTGGTAAGCCTTATCAATATGCAGAAATCGCAAAGCCAGAATGAAGAATTCAAGCAATCCCTTACGAATCTTCAGCTCAGGATAAGAACGATGGCCCTGGTTCATGAAATGCTGTACCGTTCGGAAGATTTCGAAAGAATATCCTTTCCTGATTACGTGAGGTCAGTTGCCTCCGTAAATTCAGCAACCTATGGAAGGATGAATGTTCACCTGGAATTTCAACTTGAACCGTTGATAATAAATATTGAAACAGCAATACCCCTTGGGTTGATCCTCAATGAACTGTTGAGCAATGCATACAGGCATGCTTTTAACAGCAGTACCAAAGGCAATATTTCTATAATTTTAAAAAAGCATTCTTCAGGAAACTCCTACGCCCTTAGTATTTCTGATTCAGGGAGCGGTCTTCCCCCGGGATTTTCAATAGAAGGAAGCAAAACCATGGGATTGCAGATCGTTGAGATTCTCATCAAACAGATAGAAGCCCGGCTGTTGATAGAACAGGAAAACGGAACCTCATTCATTATCATATTTCCGATTGAGGCATGAATAGATAAATTATTGAAGTTACGATTGGACGATTTACGATTGCAGATTGAATTGTAAAAATGACGATCGACGATTAAATTATTAAACTCGAAAATCGTAAATCGTCCAATCGTAAATCTCACTTCTGAAGCCACACCCTCAGAAGGCTGAGCAGCTTCTCGGTCTGTACCGGCTTCGACATATAATCATTGGCGCCGGCTTCAATGCATTTCTCACGGTCGCCTTTCATAGCCTTGGCGGTTAATGCAATAATAGGCAGGGCGGCAAACCTCTCTTCCTTCCTGATCAGCCGCATGGCCGTGTACCCATCCATTTCGGGCATCATGATATCCATAATGACAAGGTTGATATCGGGATGAAGTTTCAGCTTTTCAAGTCCTTCCTTGCCTGTGCGGCCGATTACAATCTCAACATGCTTCTCTTCCAGGATCTTTGAAAGCACATACACATTCCTCATATCGTCGTCAACGACCAGGATCTTTTTCCCTTTGAAGATCGCATCGGGCACAAATCCTGGGCTTTCATGCTGATGTTCTTCTTCTGCCGGAGGAGGTTCAATCACATCAGCCACGGGCGTTTTAAAGGTCACAGGAGGATGATCCGGAGTTTCCTGCCGGCCTTCACGCGGTGCAGGAAACCTTAACGGAATATAAATAGTAAAGACGCTTCCTTCACCAACCCGGCTGTTCATCTGTATTTCTCCTCCAAGCAGGCGTGCAAGACTCCTTGAAATCGTGAGACCAAGTCCTGTCCCTCCGAATTTACGGCTCACAGTCCCGTCGGCCTGCTGAAAAGCTTCAAAAATTGCATGCTTCTTATCGTCAGGGATCCCTATTCCTGTATCACTCACTATGATAGCAAGAGTATTCCCGGCATTCAGGGCAGGGTTATTAAAACGGCTGCCCGAAGGGGCTCTTGATATTTTAAGTGTCACACTTCCCTTTTCAGTGAATTTAATAGCATTGGACATCAGATTCTTGACAATCTGAAGTAGTCTTTGAATATCAGTTTCTACCGCCCCCGGAATGTCATTGTCAAGGATGGTCTTCAGTTCTATATTTTTCGATTGCGTAAATGGCGAAAAAGTGCGGATCACGTACTCCCGTATGCTTTCGGGGCTAACCGGTTCAATCTCAAGCTCCATCTTCCCGGCTTCAACTTTCGAGAGGTCAAGAATGTCGTTGATCAGCTCCAGAAGATCTGTTCCCGAGGAGTGGACGATTTTTGCGAATTCGATTTCATCCTTGGTCATCAACCCGTTTTTATTTGAAGCCAGGATCTCCGACAATACCAGGATACTGTTCAGCGGCGTGCGGAGTTCATGCGACATATTAGCCAGGAACTCCGATTTGTACCTGCTTGCAATTTCCAGGGCCTCCGCTTTCTGTCGTATCTCCTCCTGAGCCAGTTCAAGAGCTTCATTTTTCTTGCGGATGTCATTGCGTTGCAGTTCCAGCACCTTTGTCCGTTCTTCAAGTTCTTCATTGATGACCCTGAGCTCCTCCTGCTGGTGCTGCAGGCTTTCTTCAGATAAACGCAGGGCTTTGGTCTGTTCTTCAAGCTCCTGGTTGATCTGCCTCAGTTCTTCTTTCTGGTGGGCCATTTCATTGGCCTGTTCCTGGGTCTTCATGAGCAGTTGTACCACACGCTCCCTTGACCGTGAAGTATTTAAGGCAACGGCGATATTTTCAAGAGATGTCTCAAGAAATTTCTGCTTTTGTTCATCGAATGGCCTGAATGAACCCAGCTCGATCACACCTGAAATGACATTCTCAAACACGATCGGGGCCAGGATGAAATTCTGAGGCTGCATATTTTCTACGCCTATATTCACCGTAGGCAGAACATCAGAAGCAGAAAAGAACATCATTTTCTTTCTTTCCCTTGCAACCTGTCCCACAAGTCCTTCTCCGAGAGCGAGCGGTTTGGCCAGGGCCGGGTCCCCTGAGTAAGCGAAAGTGGCAGAAAGGTGCAGAAGGTTATCATCCTCATGGGTAAATAACAAGCCGATCTGGGCATCAAGGTATCGCGAAAGGAATGAAACAACTTCATCGCATAATTCCTTTATCTTTTTTTCGCCTGATATCTTATTCCCCAGCTCGTTAAGCCCGGTCTTGAGCCAGTCCTGGTAGGATATCTCGATATGGGCCTCACGAAGCCTGTTGGTCATGTCAAAAAGGGCGATCCCCAGAGTGTCGCTGTCGCTCCTGGGTACTATGTTCGAAGAATAATCGCCGCTGGCAATAGCTTTGGCCTGCTTTACGACATTCTTGAAGCTTTCGACCATCTGGTTCATGGATTTGCCCAGGATGTCCTCCTCACTGCGTATCTGAACTGATTTGCTGTAATCACCCAGTGCAACGGCCTGGCTTACATCGGCCATCGATTTGAGTGAAATGACCAGGCGGATAAATTCGTCCTTCATCTCTCCCACTTCGTCCCTTGAAACCTTGACATCACGGATGATCAGTTGGCCGCTGCCAACCTGCTTTGCCCATTCCGACAGTACCTTCAGCGGATTGACAAACCTCCTGGTGACCAGGATCGACAGGATGAAAACAAGTATAGTCGTAACCACCAGTGAAACTTTTGCAAAAAACGACAGTTCCTGGGCTACGGCATGCGCTTCCTCCCTGTCTATTTCTTCAACTAAAGCCCAATTAACTCCCAATTCTTCAATTACATCCAGGTTCCTGTATATACCGATCACAGTTTTATCATGGCTGGTTGGGTAAATAGAAACCTCTTCCCTGATGGGATCCCCGTTTGGCTTAAGGGTGAGGTTATTGGCCTTATATTGCTCCCAGGTCTTCGTCTTTTCATTGATTTCATTTGTTTTGAGGATGGGGCTGGTTCCGCTGATATTGCTGTTTGACCTGATTACAAGATCGATCCCGACAATATATACATGACCTGAGGCTCCGAACCCAACACCGTACTGGATGATCTTGTCGATTTTTTCGGTAGTCAGCTGGATGACCAGCACACCTATTTTCCCGCCATCGAGGTTCTTTACAGGGCAGCCAAGAAATCCATAAGTGGTCTGGCTCTGAGGCGGATAGAATTCCAGATCTGAAAACTGGGGTTTTCCTTCTGAGATGATCTTTTTAGTCATCCTCGAGAATTTTGTCCCGGCAAGATCGGATGTGAAAAGGTTCCTGCCCAGATCGTCGGACTGATTAAGCTCAAAGACGATATTCCCCTTCAGATCAATGAAGTAGATGTTATGAATGCCGTCGGGGATCCAGCTTTTCTGGATCTCTGTGCGGAGGCGTTCTTCAAATTCCGCGTATTTGCCGTTGCCCGCACCTGTTAATGATTTCTGACTTTTTACAGGGGAAACCGAAAGATGTTCAAAAAAATTTATATGGTCCTTATCCCTGGCCATTTCTTCAATATAGGTGTTCAGGTCGGTAAAGTAAGTGTTGAGATAATTGATCCTGAGCTGGGATGTGGTAAATAAGGCTTTCTTGGCCATAATCGTAAGGCCCATATAGTAATTCCTGAAATTAATATAGCTCAGGATCGTTAGCGGGATAAGCGAAATGGCGAGGAAATACAAAAGCATGGTCTTCCCTATACCTATATTTTTCAGTGTGCTGTAATCGAAATTAAGGAATGTATGTCTGATTTTTTTCCAGCTGTTGTTTGTCATGATCCTTAAGATTTCACTTTGAATAATATTTTTCGATGATCTGGAAAACCTCTGAAGGGTTGATGGGTTTCGAAATATAATCATTCATACCTGAGGCAATACATTGTTCCCTGTCGCCTTTCATGGCATTGGCAGTAAGGGCAATGATCGGAGTTTGGGAACTTTTCCCTTCAGCATCCTGCCTGATCATCCGCGTCGCTTCAAATCCGTCCATTTCGGGCATCATTACATCCATGAGGATAAGTGAAAACTCTGTTTCATGTGCTTTATGCATGGCTTCGAGACCATTATTTGCAGTGGTAACGTCCCACCCTCTTTTTCCCAGCAGCTGCACTATGATCCTCTGGTTGATGGGCTGATCCTCGGCCACGAGGATCTTTAGTTTGGGACCTGTTTTGCTGATCTCGGGGATACGTGAATCTGAACCTGTTTGCATCGTTTCAATCCCGAAGATCCTTTGCATTACCTGCAGAAGGTCCATCTGAAGTACAGGCTTGAAGAGGTAATTGGTAATGCCCCGGGAAACCAGCTTTCGCGTTGCCTGCACCGATTTGATGCTGAGCATGACCACTCTTTCGGGAGGTTTTCCGCCGGGGCTGAACTCCAGAATCTGGTCGAGGAGATTTTCTGTACTTTCATTTTGCAGGGCATGATCGATAAAAACCAACTTCACCATATCCTTGCCCGCTGTTTTTATTTCCTCAAGGCATTCCCCGGAAGATACCACCACTGCAGGCCTGAACCCCCAGGCAGCAAGGTACTCCGCAACCTGCCGTGAATGCTTTGTTTCGGCATCTGCAACGATTACCCTTGATCCTTTATATTCTTCAGGTATTTCAAGGTTTACATTAAGTTCAGTGGTGTCGGGGCAGAATAGCGGAAGCGTGAACCCGAAGCTGCTTCCTTTACCAACTTTACTGCTCACACTGACTTTCCCTCCCATCAATTCCACCAGTTTCCTTGAAATGGTCAGGCCCAGACCGGTTCCACCGTAAGTGCGTGCAGTAGATTTATCGGCCTGGCTGTAAGATTCAAAGAGGGTCTCAAGTTTATTGGCCGGGATTCCAATACCTGTATCGCTGACAGTAAAATTCAGAACATAATCATTTTGAATATGTTCTATCATGGATATGTTCAGGCATATACTCCCTTTTTCGGTAAATTTCAGGGCATTTCCAATCAGGTTGATAAGAACCTGTCTTATCCTGGTTGGATCACCAAGATACATATCAGGCAGATCAGCAGGGTGTTCACAGAAGAAAGCAAGATTTTTCTGGTAGGTTTTAACCGACATAAGACGAATCACTGTACCGATCAATTCCCTTAAACTGAATTCTATGATTTCAATCTCGACCTTATCGGCTTCTATCTTTGAAATATCAAGGATCTCGTTAATAATCTCAAGCAGGGATTCACCGCTTTGCTTGATGTCCGAAAGTTGTTCTTTGTAATGTTGCGGCAGTTCTTCATCCATCAGCATCAGGTCGGTCATCCCGATGATCCCGTTTAAGGGAGTCCTAATCTCATGGCTCATATTGGCGAGGAAGGAGCTTTTGGCAAGAGTGGCTACTTCAGCTGCTCTCTTAGCTTTATCGAGTTCAGCAATGGTGCTTTGAAGGGTAACTGTGGCAATCTGCAAAGCATGTTTCTGTTTGAAGAAATCAATGTATGCCCTGATCTTGTTCTGCAGTATTTTCCTGTCGAGGGGTTTATAGAGATAATCCACGGCCCCTGTTTCATATCCCCTGAAGATCTGTTTCGGCTGGCGGTAGGTGGCAGTGATGAAGATAATCGGAATGCTTTTGGTCCTTTCGCTCCCGCGCATCAGCTCAGCTGTTTCAAAGCCATCCATTCCGGGCATGTTCACATCGAGCAGCACCAGTGAGATGTCATGTTCGATCATCAGGGCCAGAGCTTCATTGCCCGAAAGGGCTTTGATAATCTGCAATTCAGGGCTTTCAATCGGCCCGAGGATCGTTACATACGGATTGGTGGCTGTTTGCAGAATTGCGAGACCAGTCCCCTCGATAAAAAGCCCGGTAAGGAACAGCCCGAACATCCTCGTATATGCTGCAGGAATAAAAAGCAGAGCGCCCAGGGCCATTACGATAAGCCCGAGCGACATGCCATTCTTAAACCCCACTTTTCGTAAAACGAAAGCTGATGGAATG
>Ga0364867_10384_pt2 | contig 11240 bp, 10 predicted proteins | sample ExccelAu500001D4_3_FD_206915 | JGI IMG/M metagenome (GOLD analysis project Ga0364867, IMG submission 206915) | Enriched cells from Trout Bog Lake Hypolimnion, Wisconsin, USA - BchlTB.Aug13.5000.01.D4 | ecosystem: Environmental > Aquatic > Freshwater > Lake > Hypolimnion/Profundal zone | place...
ATCCTTATTTCCTGGGTTTAGGTATGAGCTTTTCGCAAAATATTGAAGGATTTATAAACCAGCATGAATATTTTATGTCCGCAGCTTTTCATTATCTGCCAAAATTCGGAGGAGACCTTAGCCTGGGTTTTAATGCCGTTACGGTGAATGAGAAACTTGCACCACAATGGGAAATACCTATACCCGCTAATCCTTGGAATTATCCAAATTATGGAAGAACAAACTATGGCTTTGATGCAGGCTTGGGGTTGAATTATAGCACCAAAGATTATTATCTCGGCGTTTCCTGTCTGAATATTCCAAAACTAAATTTAGAATGGGGCAATTCTTACCTGATATATCCAATATATAGGACCTATATCATTTCTGGCGGATATAATATTTATCTCAATCATGAAAAGAGCCTTGTAGTTAAGCCATCATTTTTATATGAAAATTATAATTCAAATTATTCCTTTGTCGTATCTGGATTATTACTTTATAAACAAAGGTTTTGGGCAGGCCTTGATCTGAGGTATAATAATTTTACAAATTCTTCGGTATTGGCAGGTATTGTATTTGCAAAAACGAAATACGGAGATGCCAGTTTGGGTGGGGCTTATGCTTACCAAGGTAACATTGCGGGTGTATATGGCGGGATTGATTTGACACTGAATGTGCGGATTAAAATCTAAGATAATTGATAGCAAAAATCTGGAACAACCATGAAAATCAAGCTCCTTTTGTTTTCAATATTCTTTTTAACATTCATTCATGCTCATGGCGAAGGCCTGACTGATACTGCATTGATAAAATCCTATCTGGAGACCATAGCCGGAAATTATCCATCAAGGAGCTATAACAATGTGGCAAAACTGGATGAAACTGCCGATTATATCAGATCCGTTTTTGCACAATTTTCAGATTCTGTCACCATGCAACGTTATCAGGTAAATGGATATAGTTATTATGAAAATGTAATTTGTTCATTTGGCCCCGCAAATGCAAGAAGAATTATCATAGGAGCTCATTATGATGTATTTACCAGCCCTGGGGCAGATGATGCTGCCAGTGGTATCGTTGGATTGTTCGAACTTGCCAGGTTGCTGCAATGCCAGGAAATGAAATACAGGGTTGATCTGGTTGCCTATACCCTTGGGGAAGAACCATTTTTAAAATCACCAGATATGGGAAGTTTTGTTCATGCAAAAATGCTGCACAACCATGGTGTAAAAGTGTATGGAATGGTATCGTTGGATATGATCGGATACTTTAACAGTCAGTTTCATACACAAAAATATCCGGTAGATATATTTTCTCTGATTTTTGGTACAAAGGCCAATTTTATCGCACTGGTGAAAAAGCCGGCAGCGGGTCCGTTTGCCCGTCATTTTTGTACTATTTTTAAAGCCGAAAGCATAGTTAAAACCCATAAGATCAGCGCACCTCCATCCATGCTGGACATGATATGGCATGACCATATGAATTATTGGAAATTTGGCTATAGTGCTTTAATGATAACCGACACACAGAATTTCCGCGATCCATATTACCATAATTCAAGTGATACCGTAGATACGATTGATATAAATACGATGTCAAAAGTTATCGATGCTGTTTTTACCACATTGATGTTGCTGTAATGGAAATTAATAGCCTTCTTGATTCATCCTTCAAAAAAAGTAAAACATTTTCAAAAAAAAATAGCTTTGTAACTGATTGAATATTTATTCGTTGCAAATTATTTTTCCGAACTACCCACCCGGTTTGGCAGTTCACTATATATGTATATAAAAGGCAATGTGAAAATATGCAAATATGCAAATGTGGTAATGGGCTGACGCAAGAGGATAAAAAAACATTATGCAAAAGATAAACCTGCCACCGGGTTCACGGGACAAGCGTTTTTGGGCGTTCTGGATTGATCCCAATAGGATCCCTTCGGAATAATCATCATTGAGATACGTGTATGTAATTTAATATCAATAAGTTAAAATAATAATATGAAATTCCCTGTTATTTCACGAAAAACAGGCCGGAATGGTGGAAATGGCGATTTTGAACCTTGAATATCCGTCATTGCGAGATGAGGTTTCGAACGACAGAGAGAAAACGAAAAGAAGCAATCCGTCAGTAAAAAGCTCCGATCGCTCGGTAAACATCATAGTGCCTTTGCTCCAACAGATTGCTTCACTCCGTCCGGTCGCTATCGTTCCCGGACTTAGTTCGCAATGACGGTATCGAAGGGCGGATCTTCGTTCAACCCTTAACAATAAAACAAAAATATACTTTAAACTTATGTTCACTCAAATTATTGATAACAAATATTTTAACATGGAAGACAATTACAACATGCATTCCAATTATGCAAAATGTACACCCTGCCGTACATTTAAAATATTCAATATCAATAAAATATATAAAATAAATAGAAAAAAAGCAGAAAAAGTACACCCCTATGAATTTTCAGATATTTCATTATCAAAATTTTATAAGAAACCTGCTCTCGTCTTATGTACAAGTATGTTGATGCAATCGCTCTTTTTCTTCATATTTTCCATAAGATTTATCCCTTATTCCTTACCCCTAAATTCCCTTATCTTTGCAGCTCTAAAATTGAAACTACATGTTTGAAAATTTATCAGACCGGATAGATGGGGCGTTTAAAAAGCTCCGCGGACAGGCCAAAATAACAGATATCAACATCGCCGAAGCACTCAAGGAAATCAGGCGTGCCCTGGTTGATGCGGATGTGAACTATAAAATAGCCAAGCAGTTTACCGATGATGTAAAAGAAAAAGCCCTTGGCGAGCAGGTGATCAAATCGGTGAGCCCCGGCCAGCAAATGGTGAAGATCGTGAACGATGAGCTCATCAGGCTGATGGGCGGCACCAAAAGGGATATCAACCTGAGCGGTTCGCCCACAGTTATTCTCATGGCAGGTTTGCAGGGTTCGGGTAAAACTACTTTTTCGGCCAAACTGGCCAGTTATCTGAAGAAAAAAGGCAAGAAACCGATGCTGGTGGCTTGTGATGTATACCGGCCCGCGGCCATCAACCAGTTGAAAGTATTGGGCGAGCAAATTGAAGTAGAAGTATATGCAGAGCCGGAAAATAAAAACCCGGTTCAGATCGCTGAAAATGCAATAGCACTGGCCCGAAAAGGAGGCGTGAATGTGGTGATCATAGATACCGCCGGCCGTTTGGGGATCGATGAGGCGATGATGATTGAAATATCAAAGATCAGGGATGTTACCAGGCCACAGGAAATCCTTTTTGTCGTGGATTCCATGACGGGACAGGATGCGGTGAATACAGCGAAAGCTTTCAACGACCGCTTGAATTTTGATGGCGTGATCCTGACCAAAATGGATGGTGATACCAGAGGTGGAGCGGCCTTGTCGATCATGTCGGTGGTTGAAAAGCCGATCAAGTTCATTGGTCTGGGCGAAAAGATGGATGCAATTGATGTCTTTTATCCTGACCGTATGGCGCAGCGGATATTGGGCATGGGCGATATCGTATCCTTTGTTGAAAAAGCCCAGGAAGCCATTGATGCCGAAGAAGCAGAGCGTATCAACCGCAAGTTCAGAAAGAACCAGTTTGATTTTGAAGATTTTCTGAGCCAGCTGAAGCAGATCAAGAAAATGGGCAATGTGAAAGATCTGATGGGGATGATACCCGGTGTAGGCAAGGCAATAAAAGATGTTGATTTTGACGAAAGTTCCTTCAATAAAACTGAGGCCATTATCTATTCGATGACGCCCTATGAACGCAAAAACCCGGATGCACTTGACGGCCGGCGCAAAAAAAGAATTGCAGACGGCAGTGGCACCTCGGTACAGCAGGTCAATCAGCTTATATCACAACTTTTTGAAATGCGCAAAATGATGAAGATGGTGAATAAGGTGCAGGGGAGTGGCCGGGCATTGAATAATTTAGGGATAAAAAGATAGGAATGAATTATACCGCAGGAATTGCTTTGCGACGAATTACGAAGTACTTTTTTTGGTCTTAAATAATACTTGTTTTTGATCTTAAGAGGTGGTCACATATAATAAGCGCGGCCATCGCCTCAACAATGGGTACAGCCCTGGGAACCACACATGGATCGTGGCGGCCTTTCCCTTCGATCGTAGTGTTTTCACCAGATGTGTTGATGGTTTCCTGCTCTTTATTTATGGTTGCAACGGGTTTAAATGCCACGCGGAAGTAAATTTCTTCACCGTTTGAAATACCACCCTGTATGCCTCCTGAATGATTCGTTTTCGTAGTTATTTTGCCTGAGGTCATTTCAAATGCATCATTATGCTCGGAGCCTCTCATGCTTGCTGATGCAAAGCCTGAACCTATTTCAAAACCTTTCACAGCATTGATACTTAACATTGCTTTCCCCAGGTCAGCATGCAGTTTGTCGAACACAGGCTCGCCTAATCCAACAGGGCAGTTCAGTATTACACAGGTAATAACTCCGCCGATACTATCTCCCGCCTTTCTGGTTTCTTCGATCAGTGAAATCATTTCTGCGGCCGTAGCAGTGTCGGGGCACCGAATGATATTTGAGTCGATAGCATTCAAGTCAAGTTCAAGGTAGCTTTTGTCCAGTTTGATAGGTCCAACCTGGCTTACATAAGCCTTTATTATGACCTGTTCTTTAGCCAGAAGCAACATCGCTATAGCGCCGGCAGCCACTCTGGTTGCGGTTTCGCGGGCAGAAGACCTGCCGCCCCCACGATGATCGCGGATGCCGTATTTGGCCTGGTAAGTATAATCGGCATGAGAAGGGCGGTATGTATCTTTGAAACGCTTGTAATCCTCTGGTTTATGGTCTTTGTTGTATATCACAAGCGCGATAGGTGCTTCTGTACTTTTGCCTTCAAAAACCCCGCTTAATATATGCACCTCGTCCTCTTCCTTTCGTTGGGTAGTAATTGCAGATTGACCCGGTTTTCTGCGGTCCAGTTGTTTCTGTATATATTCTTTGTCTATTTCAAGTCCGGCTGGGCAACCGTCAATTACCACCCCAATAGCCGGTCCGTGCGATTCACCGAAAGAAGTTATTCTGAATAGGGTTCCGAAGGTATTTCCGGGCATATGAGTTTTAATTAGGTTCGTTATTTTGCAATGTCAGGTATTTGGAAAGAATCATGTTTGAGCGAAAAGCTTCGTTTCTCATTCTGAACAGCAAAACCAAGCTTTTCGATCTCTGTCCAGAATGCAGGAAATGACTTATTTACACAACCCGAATTCTGTATATAAATATCCGGATTTTTAATGGCCAAAAGCATAAAGCTCATCACCATTCTGTGGTCATCATCAGGATTCAATGTGATGTATCCTTTTGGACTTTTGCTAACGAAATTAAGATTCTGAATACCATCGAAAGTTATTTCGTTTTCATCAAGACCGATATTATATCCAAGCTTTGCAAGTTCGGTTTTTAACACTTCTGCACGGTTGCTTTCTTTATACTGCAGGGTTCGGGTACCTTTCATTTTAAAAGGGATTTTTAAGGCGCAGCATAAACAAACGAAAGTGGGTATCAGGTCAGGACAATTTATAAAATCGTATTCGAAATAATCCATTTCAAATACCCATGATTTTATGCGGCAAGTCCCATTTTCAAATGTATAATCTATGCAGAATTCCTTGATGATTTCCTTCAGAATGCTATCTCCCTGCCAACTGTCATCCCAAAGATTATCGAAGTGCAATTCTGACCCGGGAAATAATGCCGCCAAAGCCCAGAAATAGGATGCCGAAGACCAATCAGATTCTATCACAATGGGCCTGGGAATATATTTCTGAGGAGGTACAGAAATCAGATGGTCATGCTCAGCATAATTAATCCCAAAATGAGACATCGTTTTTAAGGTCAGATTAATATATGGCTCTGAAACAATCTCCCCAGTGATTTCGAGAGAAAGCCCATTTTCTAATGTTGGTGCTATCATTAGCAATGCACTGATAAACTGGCTCGAAATATTTGCAGGAACCGAAACAGCACCGCCGCGCAGATGTCGGCCATGTATATGCACGGGAAGGAATGTTTCTTTTTCAAGATATTCAATATCGGCACCAATGGCTTTGAGTGCATTTACCAATTCTCCTATGGGTCTTATGCTCATCCTATGATCGCCTTTCAGAATGACATCACATGGCCTTGATGCATAAAATGCCAATAGAAAGCGCGCCACGGTACCTGCATTTTTGACATATATTTCAGAACCGGTAGCATATTGTAAAGCCTGCATCAGAACGGTATCATCTGCTTCTGAAAGATTAAGTATTTCAAATTTAGTACCGCATAAGGCCTCTATGACTAAAACACGATTGCTTATGCTTTTGGAAGATGGTAATTGAATTTTGCCGGAAAGGGTTTCAGGCCTGGAAATGATTTTGAGCAATTGATAATCGGAATATTGCACAGTGGCAGGCTTGCAAAAATCCAGCGCTTCTCTGATCTCTTCTTCTGAGCAAGAAATATTATATACGGCATGGCCTATCTCATCGAGCAGTGCAAAACCAATTTCGCCATCCGTGTTTTTTTTGTCCATTTTCATAAAGTGCAGTAGCACTTCATTGTCAACCACCGGAAACTGGAGATGCTGGTAAACAGCACGTATCTGGTCAGTTATTTTAACCGCAGCGTTCATATCCAGGCCAGTTTTTTTACATGATAAATATAATTCAGCCATCATTCCCAATGCAACTGCTTCACCGTGCAACAATGGATTCCTTTCATTTTCCAGGCTATAGCTTTCTATTGCATGGCCAATGGTATGCCCAAAGTTCAGTACTTTCCTTAAGCCCTGTTCTTTGGGGTCTTTTGCTACAATTTCTTCTTTTAATTCTATGCATCTTTGAATAACAGGCAACCAGTCTTCCTTCGTCAATGGATGACCGGACATGAGTTCCTTTAAAAATTCTGAATCAAAAATCAGCCCGTATTTGATCATTTCCGCATATCCTGAAATAAGTTCTCTCGGAGGGAGGGTTTTTAGAAATACAGGATCAATAAGAACAGATTCAGGGTCTGCAAATAGGCCGACCTGATTTTTAAATCTGCCAATATTAACCCCCGTTTTTCCTCCCACAGATGCATCAACCATGGCAAGCAGGGTAGTGGGTATATTTATAAATGAAATGCCCCTTTTATAAGTCGCTGCGCAGAACCCACCCAGGTCTGATATCATGCCGCCACCCAGATTTATCAGAAGCGAATTTCGGTCTGCATTGTTTTCCAGCATCTGCGTGCATATCTGTTCCAGAGTTGTGAGGGATTTGGAATTTTCTCCGGATGGAACATTGATATGAATAATACCAGGGATGATTAGTTCTTCAATAAGAGGCAGGCAGAACCTGGCTGTTTTATCATCCGTAAGAACTACAATTGAAGAAGGGTTTTTCTTTGAAATGCAATCAGAAAGATTATTTATGGAATAGGTAATCAATTTCCTTATTATGATTTATTTATCAATTTCAAAGCAAGATTATAGGCTATATCCAGTTGCTGCTCTGTGGTTACATGTGTGCTATCTAAAACTATTGCGTCATCCGCTTGTATCAAAGGACTTTCTTCCCGGTGAGAATCTATATAATCCCTTTTTTTTATGTTCTGACGAACTTCATCAAGACTTATACTGCTGCCTGAATTTTTGAGTTCCTCATATCGTCTTATCGCTCTGGTTTCTTCATCAGCTGTCATGAATAATTTGAGTTCTGCATCCGGGAAAACAACTGATCCAATATCACGCCCGTCCATCACGATTCCTTTCTGCAGCCCCATAGCCTGCTGCTGCTTCACCAGAAAATGACGGACTGCTTTAATAGAACTTACAGCACTTACCCGGTCTGAAATTACAGGATTTCGGAGTTCATTTTCTACGTTTTCTCCATTCAGAATAATACTTTGTTTTCCGTTATCTTTATCATATTCAAAATCTAATGTAATATGGGATAAGGTCTCTGAAAGGGTAGATTCATTCTGGATATCAATGTGGTTTCTGAAAAAGTATAGTGTAACAGCTCTGTACATGGCGCCCGTATCAATATAACGATAACCCAGCTTCCTGGCCAGATCTCTGGCTAATGTACTTTTTCCGCAGGATGAAAATCCATCGATGGCGATGATAATTTTTTGAGACATAATATCAGAATCTGACTACGAAATTCCCTAAAATTCGGGAGAATATACCATGGTAGATTGCAGAATATAGCCAGTAGGCCTTACAATGGGGAATTAAAAACTTTATTTCAGGTTCTGCTGTTTACAATATACTCATTCATAACTACATATGCAATATTGCTCCCGGTTTTATGTTTTGTTCCCTCAAATCCTGATTTTTCTCCGAAAATAGTTTGAAACGAATCATCAGGATTTGGGGGTAATACCTGATTGATAAGCTGATAAATGTTTTTTATTCCATTTTTTGGGATATTCTTAGCTATTTGTGTATTTACATATAATCGTACCACGGCTCTTGTAAAGGCTACATAGAGCAGGTTTAAATTATCAATAACTGTGAGAGCCTCTTCTTTATAATATTCTGATTCAAAAATGGTATTTTTAAGACCTGATCCAAAATTGACAGGTAATGCAGGAAATGTATTTAATGGTTCAGAATCAGGTTTTAACCATAATAATCCGGGTCGTCCTGCCATAAATTCCCAGTCGGCAAAGGGTATGATAACAACAGGGAATTCAAGTCCTTTGGATTTATGGATCGTCATGATCTGGATTGCATCCTGGCTTTCCGGCAGAACAACTGAAAAATTTCCTTTTTCCCACCAATCCAAAAAGCCGGGAATGCTGCCAGTTTCGGTTTGTACATATTCTAATACTGCATCCTGAAATCTTTGCAGGTATGCGTCCGGGTCATTAATTTCAAGGATAAGAATTAATTCTTCAACAAGTTCATATAAAGGCAATTTCTGAAGCTTATCCCATTTTTGTATAAGACTCTCAGGAAGGGAATTCCTGCCCGCATCATTGATCTTTCCCAGGTTTTCTGAAATTGAAGATTCAGGGAAAGCAAAATACTGCAGGTACAGAAAGGTTGATTCTGTCAATGCAAGCGCATCTGAATGGTCATTTATCCAGCATAATAAGCTCAGCAGCAATCTTACGGCCGGAGAATGCTGCAATTGCAAAGAATCATAACTTACAAATGGAATATTTTCAGTTTGAAGAAGATTGGCTGTTACAATAGTGTCTTTTCTATCTCTTACAAGTATGGTCATATCTTTAAGGGAAAATCCATCTTGTATACATTGTTTAATTTGTTCCAGAAGTTTCTCCCTTGCCGGGATAAGAAAACTTTCACGAACCTGTTCTGGTTTTGCAATATAATTGATCTCAACATAACCTGATGAGGGAAAGTCTTTTCGGGCCTGTTGTGCTGATTCTTTAAATATTTGATTTAGCAGAATATATTCATCAGTATCACCGGTAAATTCTTTGGAAACTTTATTGAAAAACTGGTTATTAAAGGCAACAATCGCATTGTAACTTCTGAAGTTACTGCTCAGGTTAAATTTTTCAGCATAAGCCGGAAAATCGGTTTCAGAAAGCTGTTTTTCAATAAGTTCAATTTCACCTCCCCGCCACCTGTATATGGCCTGTTTGGGGTCGCCTACAACGAGGCAAATATTCCCTTGTGATACAGAATTTTCTACAAGTGTCTTTATTCCGGTCCATTGCAATAATGAGGTGTCCTGAAATTCGTCGATCAAAAAATGATCAAATCTGCTTCCAATCCTGCTATATACATAAGAAACTTCTTCGTTTCTCAGGTGTTTAGCCAATAATCTTGTAAAGTCCGAAACCAGCAATACATTTTTGTCTGATCTGTAATCATCAAACATTTTTTTTAATTCTTCGTAGACCGAAAAAGTATAAATGTTTTTAAGAATTTCTTTTGCGGTTGCATACTTTCTGAATCCTGATTCATATATTTCAAATAATTCCAGGCTTCCTGACCTTAGAAAAGTATCCAATGCTTCTTCAATCAATCTTAAATTGGGATCATTTTTCTTGTACCATTCAAAATCACTTTCCAAAACCGAGAGGAACCGGCTTCCGGGTTCATAGTCCCTGTTTGATTTTAGTGACTTCATTATAAAACTGAATGCTCCGGCTTTTCCATACTTAAAGTCATCAATTTCAAGCCCAAGTTCTTTGATTCCGTTCAATAATTTCGAGGCAATTGCATCCATTTTTTCTTCGAAATCATGCATGATTTTTTTTAATTCCTTAATAAAATCAAAAATAAGGGGGATATCAGTTTCTCCCAATATAAGCGCATCATCTTTAAGTACTTCACGGGCTATTCGGTTCAGGTCTCCCTTTATATTCCAGCTTTTTCCGTTTAAAATTTTTTCATGAATAAATGCAATCAGTATTTTATGAATTTCGGGCTGTTCGTTACTGTTTTGAAGAAATCTGTCAACAGCAAAATCTGTGGCTTCGTCAGTATTTATCTCAATGTTAAAGTCCTGGGAAATGTTAAGTTCTTTATTGAAGGTCCGCACTATACGTTGAAAAAAACTGTCAATAGTACTGATATTAAAATCGGAATAATGATAAAGGATTTTTTCAAGCAGGAGTGGCGCATTTGCCAGTTGTTTCGGGGATATTCCTTCGGAAATGAGAATATTTTTTAGGGGTTCATTTTTGCCTTCGCACAGTTCCTTCAGTGCTTTAAGAATCCTTTCTTTCATTTCTGATGCTGCAGCATTGGTAAATGTGAGTGCAGCTATGTATTTGAAACGGTCTGGGAATGGCAGACTGAGTTTGAGGTATTCTTTAACAAGGGTAAATGTTTTACCTGAGCCTGCAGAAGATTTATATATTTTTAAGAACAAAATATGCTGTTTGAGATATTAGAATCCGGAATCCTGAAACGTGTTCGCATTTCAGTTCTTCCTTACATTATCATAAGCAAATATAAGCAATCTGATTTTGCTTTTCCAAATGCCTGACGCCTTTCACCTGATTACTGTTTTAGAACAAAATAATCTCCCTGACTTGTATGCTTTATGGCAATCATGTTAATAGAAACCAGATTTACCAGCACTCTTTCTGCAATATAAGGACGAATTTTTGCCATCCTGCAAAACTGGTTGAAAGTTATTGAGTTGTGTTCAGAAAGAAATTCCAGAAGAAATTTTTCTGGTTTATCATACCTGATAATATTTGCTTTGCTGCTGTTTTGTCTTTTAAAAACTTCAACCTGGATGTTATTGGCAAGCTGGTTGTGA
>Ga0364867_10843_pt2 | contig 11236 bp, 7 predicted proteins | sample ExccelAu500001D4_3_FD_206915 | JGI IMG/M metagenome (GOLD analysis project Ga0364867, IMG submission 206915) | Enriched cells from Trout Bog Lake Hypolimnion, Wisconsin, USA - BchlTB.Aug13.5000.01.D4 | ecosystem: Environmental > Aquatic > Freshwater > Lake > Hypolimnion/Profundal zone | place: USA...
ATCGGTTTTCATAACCATTTGTCCTTGTTCAGCTTTTTTATCGTGTGCCTGTTTGCAGGAAACCAAAGCAAAAACTGCTAGAAAAAAAAAGATTAATTTTTTCATGGTATAAGTTTTAAATTTCAACAAAATTACATTATCAATGACTAAACCAAAATTAGAGAAAATTTAGGTTTATCATCGATTTTCACGGTAACTAACCACCCGTATAGTTGTTATGGGTAGGATGCACCTTCAAAGATAAGTTTTTTACAGGCCAGCCAATCATATTTCTGTTTAAAGAAATACTTCATGGCTTCAAAGATGAGTGGTAAAGTTCTTTTCTTTTTAAGTGGAAAGTGAATTTTCATTTTATTAAAGCCAGTGCCGAAGAAATCCATCTTGAAGACAACCAATTTGATATTATCATCTGCACCAATTCTTTCCATCATTATCTGCATCCTGAAAAAGCCATGAAAGAAATGTACCGGGTACTAAAAACTGGAGGATAACTTTACCTTCTTGATCCCACAGTTGATACTTTTTTACTTTACCTTTAAACGCTGAATAGCATCAACACCAACTGGATAGCGCTCATGCATTTCAAAGAAAAAGCCATATTTAACTGGAGTGGTGGCAAAGACTCTGCATTCTGTTTGCATAAGGTCCTGCAAGAAGAACGATACAAGATAATGTGTTTATTAACTACGATAAGTAAGCCTTTCCAAAGAATCTCCATGCATGGCGTGAGAGTTGAATTGCTGGATATTCAGGCAGAACGAACCGGGTTGCCCTTGCTGAAAATATACATCCCCGAATTGCCTTCCATGGACGTCTACGATAATGTAATGGCAACAGCTTTATTAAAGTTGAAACATAAAGGAGTAACCTCTTCGGTCTTCGGTGATATATTTTTGGAAGATTTACGGAAATACCGGGAAGATAAATTGACAGAATTGAATTTAACTGGTGTTTTCCCATTATGGAAGATTCCAACCGACAAACTTATTCGAGAATTTATTAATTCCGGGTTTAAGGCAATTACCACATGTGTAAACGATAAATACCTGGACAAGAGCTTTGTCGGAAGGCTAATTGATGATGATTTTTTGAACGACCTTCCTTTTGGCGTTGATCCCTGCGGAGAAAATGGCGAGTATCACAGCTTTGTATTTGATGCTCCATTTTTTTCAGAGCCCATTCAATTTGAAAAAGGTGAAATAGTTCATCGAAAATATGCGGCAATAGCGCAAGAAGAGAAATCAACAGTTGACTCTAATGTCGCCAATAATACAGATAACCCTTTTGATAACGGTTTCTGGTACTGTGATCTATTATCAATTAACAAGTAATTTTGAACCCATCCATGAACAAACCACTTACGTTAAAATACCACCATCTCGGGATTCCCACAAGTAAACCCATTGAGGGTGAGGTTTATCTGAAAGATTACAAGGTCTACCATTTCGGTTACGAAAAAAGTGATTACGGTATCGAATGGATGAGGTATGAACAGGATTGCCAGTTACCGGAGATTGTGAAAACAATGCCTCATGTCGCTTTTGAGGTCGAGGACATCTATGAGGCAATCAAAGGTAAAAAAGTAATTATAGAACCCAACAGCCCATCAGAGGGGAATATCGTTGCATTTATAGAAGAAAATGGTGCCCCGATTGAATTCATCCAGATTTTCAGGAAATAAGAACATCATCAGGGATAACAATAGTGAGCGTATGGAGTATAATTTTCAAATTATTATACAAAAGAGGATTTTACAAAGAGCAACATACGTTATAACCTCAGTATAGCTTTTAATGGGAATTATCCAATTTTAGCTTACAAAAGAATCTTGTCTCCAGAGGGCATTTATGTTATGGTTGTCGTTTCTGTATAACAAATTTTCAAATCCTTTTTATTTGGATGGTTATTGTCGTTTGGCTTAAAGAAGTTGAAAACTGTATCTGCCAAAGCAAAGATCATCCATCCCCCGGATGTTCGTTGCAATTACATGAGATCCGGAAAAAACAAGATTGCATGTTTTACATTCAGGTGAAAATGTTATATTTTTGACTTTCAGAATTTTTGTCAACCCTGATTTTGCATATTAAACACTACCCGGTCAACCTATGAATGACCATCTTGTAAATGATAAATTTCTTAATATAAAATGCTCATTATATGAAAATCATCCTGGATGAAAAATCCTTTTGCATCAGACCAGTCGGCAGGCTGGATGCAAGCAGCAGCAATGAACTTGATCTTTTTTTTAAGGACCTGACAGGAAAAGGACAGGATCTGATTATCGACCTCTCGGAATGCCCTTATGTTTCCAGCGCAGGGATCAGGATATTGCTGCAGGTACATAAGAAGCTTCAGTCAAACCGGAATCAGCTTTTCATTTCAGGTACGGTCCTGGAAGTATTCCGGGTATTCGAAATTGCCGGTCTGCACAACGTTCTTCGTTTCGAAACAAGTATTGAATCTGCGCTGGCTGCCATCAGGCTGGGAAGAAATGATATATCCGGTCCAATGGAGATCATTGCTGGAACCCACCAGGTGATGTATCATCCCACAGAAATAGGCCTGATCACCGGGCAATATTACAATACATCCGCTGTCCTGAGTTATAAAGAACTGGGGTTCTCCCTCGGCTTTGGATGGCTTTCCGGGCTAACTTCATCCGGCAGGGATTGTTCCGACTTTTTTGCAACGCTTGGAACCTGTTGTGCGTTTTTACCCCTGCATTCACATTCTGATCCTGATTTCAGGCTGATATCCGATCCCGGAAAAACGAGAATACAGGTTTGCGAGGCCTTATCATTCGGTCACCGTCCTGCCGGTGCGATAAAGATGAATACGCCTGGAATGTTAAAATTCAGTGACTTGAATTCCATTTCCGATTCCCTGCGTGAAGAGACTTTTTTAGCAGATTCCCTGATCCTTCTGATGGTTGCCAACCAGGCCAAAAACGAACCTTCATTAAGCCTGGTATTGAAGAATAATAAGGTCCTGGCGGATATGGTAAAGGAAAATAAAATGGCTTTTTTTGAAAAAAAATTAGCGGAAAATACAGGGAAAAATGATTACATCGGGATCACTTTCCAACTCGCCGACCTGGATCTTCGCGGACATGATACTCCTATACCTGATTTTATACGACGAAACCTGGATTTTGAGAATATACAGTCCGTGAAGCCGTTCAACACAGGGATGTTCCTTGTAAATCCCGTAACCTGGCTCTTCCCTGCCGGAAAATTCACTGACGGCAGGACTTAAAGAAGGAAGCCCTCAGATTGAATCCGGTACTACCAGGCTTTATCTGGAAGATACACTGGCTTTGACCAGCCTTCGCCGGAACGGCCTGACCATTTTAATTTATTGATTGCTAATAGGGTAGTGGGGTCAGCAAAAACAGCAGAAGGTTGTCAGATATTTGTTATAAAACCCATTTTTCAGTGATGAATTTTTTAAATTCAAAGAATAAAATTGAATTATATTTACCGTTACCTAACACCCTCTGAATGAGCCTCCTTTTCTTTCTTTTCTTATTTCTTTTAATTTCTGGCGGCAGTTTCTCCCAAATAGCCCGGGACCATTATCTTATTGAATTCACCGACAAGAACAGATCCCCTTATTCTATTGACCACCCTGAACTATATCTCTCACCGAAAGCCGTTTCAAGACGCGAAAAATACAACCTACCTGTAACGCAGCAGGACTTTCCCGTGAACCCTTGGTACAGGTGATGGCACATCATTCGCTACGCAAATCATTGCAGGACTCGCAGCCTGTTTATGGCAGGCTTACCATGGTAAAAGCAATATGGAAGTTTTGTATGCCATCAGAAAATGCAGCTCTAATTTTCTTACTCCGGATTCACTGCTCGTGGATGGCATCCCGGATTTTTCAAAGGCGGCAGGACATTCCTGAACTGGATAATCAGAAAGACTCCTTGTTTGTTTTCAACCTGTTACGTTTAACCGCTTTTCAGTTTGGCAATGACATCTCTTTTTCGGAGCTTGCATAAAAGCAGAATATTAACAAGAAAACCATGATGATATTGGCAAGTTGTGGGGAAATTATTGTATTTCTGAACAACTTAAGGAGAATCACTACCGGCAGCAAATGGTTAGCCATTAGTTCCGGAGAGCTTATGACCAGAAAGAAATTGATCTGATAGAAAAGACCGGGGAAATTTGATCCAGCTTTTCACCCCTCTGACAATGATTTCTTTTTTAAGGAATATCTTTACTTGGAAGAAAAACTAGTTTAATTTTGAATTCGATTGAACCTATCTATAATACATGAAACTGTTCGAAGTAAAAGATAAGTCGGGGAAACAGGAGTTTTACCGGGTGGCTAAAGAACTTTACAGGAATGATGCAAATTGGGTTTGTCCTCTGGATGCCGATATAGAGGACGTTTTCGATCCTGCAGGCAACATACTTTTCAAAGATGGCGAGGCAATACGATGGGTTCTTAAGGATGTTGAAGGCAGATTGCTTGGCAGGGTAGCCGCATTCTACAACCGCAGTAAGGCCGCAAAAGCTGAACAACCAACTGGTGGAATGGGTTTCTTCGAATGCGTGAACGACAATAAGGCCGCTTTCATTCTGTTCGATGCCTGCCACGAATGGTTGAAAGCAAAGGGCATGGAAGCCATGGACGGCCCAATCACTTTCGGCGAGAACCTGACGTACTGGGGACTGCTTATCAAAGGCTTTACACAGCCGGTATATGGAATGCCTTACAACTTTCCATATTACAGGGAACTTTTCGATGCTTACGGGTTTAAAACTTATTTCGAACAATTTTCATACGAGGCCGATCTTGCCAAACCGTTTCCCGAACGCCAGGTTAAATTTTCAATGCACCTGAAAGAAAAGTTCCGGCTCGAGCATTTCGATTTCAGCAAAAAAGAGAAGTACCTGAACGACATTTGTATTGTTTATAATGCTGTATGGTCCGATTTCCATGAGGATTATACCCCCCTGGATTATTCCGAGATCGAGAAGATCATGAAGAAGGCCAGGGCAATCATCAACCAGGAATTCATCTGGTTCGTTTATGACCAGGACCGGCCTGTTGCTCTCGTAGTGGTGTTTCCTGATGTGAACCAGGTACTGAAAAAACTTGGTAATGGGAAACTTAATCTGCTCAACATTATAAAATTCCTCTGGTATAAAAACACCGGGACCATTACAAGGGCAAGGCAGCTTCTTACAGCTGTTGTACCAGATTACCAGCGGTCGGGGGTCACAGGTGTGTTGTTCCTTACCATGGTTGACTCGCTTAAAAAGCACAGGATCAAATATCTTGACATGTCCTGGGTTGGAGATTACAATGTGACAGTGAACAAGATCTACCGCCTTCTCGACATACCTGTTGTTAAGACTCATGCCACACTTCGCTATATGTTCGATCCCGCTGAAGAAGTAAAACGTTTCACCAACGTACACACTTCAAAGCACGACAGGCTAGCCGGCCCGACAAGTGGTGTTTAACTTGTTGTTATTTTTTTCCTGTGCTCCAATCCCCAGCTCCGTAACTCGGAGACTACCTTTTCAAGAGATTTTCCGTGTTCTGCTATTGAATATTCTTCTGTTGGAGGAATAGTATCATAAACACTTTTCTTCACAAGATGATTTACTTCAAGCTCCTTCATTTCTTTGGATAGCATGATGTCAGCAATGGAGCTTAATTCCTAGGAGATGTGCTTGAATCTCTCCCGTTACATTCCCCGTCCCTTGGGGCGGAATCCGGGTCCAGGGCTTGCCCTGGGGTTCATACCTTTGAATCGTTTTGTTCCGAATGACAGTGAAATATACTTATTTTTGCATTGTCATTTAAGTTAACCACAATCTACGAAATGGAAACAGCGAATCAAATGAGAACACTTAATATTATTTTGTGGGTTGCCCAGGTAATATTAGCGAGTATGTTTATCATGGCAGGGTATATGAAGACAACTATACCAATTGAACAATTATCAGTCTCACTTCCCTGGGCGAAGGATGTTCCTGCCTGGCTGGTCAGATTTATTGGTGCATCGGAATTACTCGGTGCGCTTGGCTTAATCTTTCCCTCGTTATTGCGGATAAAGCCCATACTGACACCTTTTGCCGCACTGGGCATCATTGCAATCATGGCGATGGCTGCCATTTTCCATATATGCAGAACAGAATTTTCAGGAGTCGTATTTACATTAATATTGTCTTTGGTGGCTGCTTTTATCGCATGGGGAAGGTTTAAGAAATCACCTATAAACAGTAATAACCAGAAGTAGAGAATTCCCCATGAATACCTGTCAGTACACAATGGCGTAAGTCAGGAAGAAGCGTAACAACTGAATAACCATGTAACTGAAATAGCCGCCCCGGTGGGGTTGGTTTAGAGTTTTGATAAAGCGATGGTAATCAATTCATTAAATACACATCGCTTTATTCATCAAGCCAAACATTTCCGAAAACAATGAGGCAGAGGAATTCCTGTTTAAGACATATTTTCCTTCTGGTGACGAATATGATTTTATGAAACAAAAATTTTCGTTCCTCACAAGGTTATTGGAGATTACTGTTGAAACAGCAAAGCAAATGTTATAACAATCAACCAAATGAGATGAACGGATAAATTCCTGCAATAGCTGTCAATACAAGGGTTTTTTCACGTAAGGTGAAATATCTATTTCTTCTCATTTTCAAGGACTTTCTTAGCGGTCTGAAGGGCCTCTCTCTGATCAGAGCTGAGATCGGGATACCGGGGATCCATCTTTTTCAGTTTTTCTACCACAATCTCTCCTATCGCGATCCTTGAAAACCACTTATTATCTGCAGGAATTATCTACCATGGTGCGTAACTCGTTGAGGTATGTTCGAGCATCTTAAAATACACTTTCATGTACTCATCCCAGTACTGCCGCTCCTTCAAGTCGTTCGGCGAAAGTTTCCAGTTCTTTTCAGCGTTCTCTATACGCTCCATAAAGCGGTTTTTCTGCTCTTCCTTCGATATGGTCAGAAAAAATTTAACTATTTGTATCCCGTTGCGAACAAAGTGAAGCTCGAAATTATTAATGTCGTCATACCTCTCTTTCCTAATCTTCCCGTCTTCTATCTTCCCGCTTACATCAGGTATTTTCTGGCGTTTAAGAATATTCTGGTGAACTCTTACAACCAGTACTTCCTCGTAATATGAGCGATTGAATATACCTATACGGCCCCTGGAAGGGATTTCCTTATGAACCTTCCATAAAAAATCATGGTCCAGCTCATAGATCGAAGGAGTCTTGAATGAAGAAACCCGGCAGCCCTGAGGATTGATGCCCGACATCACATACTTGATGGCTCCGTCTTTCCCAGCGGCATAAAGGGCCTGCAGCACTATCAGCAGGGCTTGTTTCCCTTCGGCATACAGTTTGTCCTGTATCGCCGACATTTTTTTAAGGTCCTTTTCCAGGTCTTCTCCGGCTTCATGAATCAATTCGTCAAATATTTTAATTTAAAAACATAATTATCATGATTGTATGGAAAGAATTCCAATTTATGAGATATTTGGTTTAAGTTGGACAAAACGCAAGAGAAAAAGCTTTGATTTTTGAAGATACGGTATAATAAAATGATTAATTTGCATCACTTTTCCTAAACCGTTCAGTTGGTGATCCGATTTTAAGGGAAAGCATTACTGCAAAGAATTTTTTAAACGTAAAGAAATGAAAAAGATCTATCTGGTTCTATTTACAATGGGCTTTATCTTATCAGGATGGGCACAAACCTTAAATGAAAGTTTTGATGGAACAACTTTTCCTCCTGCCGGATGGCAGAACATACAGGTCGGAGGCTCCGGATTGTGGCAAAGATTAACCGCCGGCGTGGACCCCACCTGCACCCCTCACAGCGGAGCAGGCATGGCCGAATATGATAGTTATAATTACCTGGCCGGAGTGAATGCCCTGCTGGTTTCCCCCCCCCTCACTTTTACCGGTTCATCCGTTCATGTTTTCAGTTTCTGGCAATATGCTGATTCAGGTTGGCCAATATATAATGACAGTATCGGCATTTACTATAATTCTGCAGCCAGTTTGTCCGGGGCAACCTGGCTGGCAACGATTCCGAGATACAACGCCGTAGATGGATGGTATAATCACAGCTACCTTCTTCCGGCCAGCCTTACCGGGATCAAGTACCTTATTTTCAGAGGATACAGTCAGTATGGCAACAATATGTTCCTGGATGATGTAAGTCTTTTCATCCCTCCGGACCACGATATGTCCACCATGTCGATCAATAATACAAAGTATTTAACCAGCACAGCCCCCATAATACCTTCAGCCACGATAAAAAATACCGGACTGGATACGGAAACCGGGTTTCCTGTTATCTGCAAAATTTATAATTATGCCGGCAATGAGATATATACCGACAGTCAGACTGTATCGACCTTGGCTTCATGGGATACTGCGAGAGTGAATTTTACATCATTCACACTCCCTGCATCCGAAGCGATATATAATATAAAGGTATATACTTCGCTGGCTACGGACATGGATCATTCCAATGACACCCTTGTAAAAACGGCTTATACCTATACACATAATAAACAGGATGTTTTACTTGAGATTGGGACCGGTACATGGTGTCAGTATTGCCCGGGAGCTGCAATGGGGGCAGATGACCTTGTTGACAGCGGCCAGCTGGTGGCAGTGGTTGAAAATCACAACGGAGACACTTATGCTTATGCAGGGTCAAATGCACGGAACTCCTATTATAATATCAACGGTTTTCCCACAGCTGTTTTTGATGGGATAAAACAGCTTGTGGGAGGAGATCATACTCACAGCCTGTACACGTCATATTTACCGTTGTACGACGCAGAGTATGCCCTGAAAACTGCTTTTGGCATCAGCTTCGGTGATGGCAGCAGGTCGGGAAACGACTATACCATGTCGGTGATTGTTGACAGATACGGGGAGACGCCCTTTGCAAACAGTAACCTGGTGTTGCAGTTAGCGTTGACGCAATCGCATATTATGGTGAACTGGCAGGGACAAAACCACCTGGATTTTGTAAGCCGGGCCATGGCGCCCAGTGCAACCGGAACCCCGATCGATTTACAAAGCGCAACCGAAGTAACGGTCCCTTTGACAATTACTTATAATCCTTCCTGGGCAGGTGATCTGGTAAATGATTTTGAACTGGTTGCATGGGTCCAGGATAATGACACCAAGGAGGTTGTCGATGCAATAGAGGTCGGTCTGCAATCAATCCTCGTTGGGGTTAAGGAGAATACCAGTAGCCAGGGTTCAATGAAAATCTACCCCAATCCGGTAAGAAATATTCTCACTGTCGAAACCCTGCAATCCGCTGGCAGCGGCACTTTGTCGGTATTCAATGTAAATGGACAGGAAGTGTTAATACAGCAGGTTGTATCCCCCAAAACAAAACTGGACATGAGTGGCTTTGCAAATGGGGTTTATACTGTCAGGCTCGTCAATAATGACAAAGTTGAAGTTAGAAAGATCGTAAAAGAATAAACTGTCTTTAGTTTTTCTGTCTGCTGTCCTGCCCCCGGATTTATTCCGCAATTTCCGCGTATACCGGTATTAATTTTTTCATCATATGCAGGTATTACCGGGGACGGTCTCCGTACCTGCGCAATTTGCGGATCTCCTTGACCGGATGAACCCGGTTCCTCGCATTTACTGCAAATCTTCCTGATGCTCTTGCAGGAAATCATTTTCATTTCATAAATTCCCGGTATACTTTTAATCTCTCCCGGAAAATTTCCCGCAGCTTTCTGCGGAGCAGGGGGCGGGGTCTGCCCCGGGGTTCATCGTTAAGTTCTGAGTATTCCCAAACAGCCATCCTTATTCATACGGCAACGCACACAGGGAATATTACCCGTCCCCGGTTGATTTTACTACATTTGCAGAGCGTCAAAGCGACCCACACGGATACACGGGGTGTACCGGAATGGACTTCCAATCCCGGATTTATGAAATTATTTAAAGTTTTCCTGATCATTCCTCTCCTTATTTCTTCAACGCTGCTAAGGGCAAAGGATTATAATGCTTCTCTTTTCGGGATAAGTTCCGATGGAATAACCATGAATACAAAATCCATTCAGTATGCCATTGATTTTATTCATGATAGCGGGGGAGGGACCCTGGTCTTCTACGTTGGAAGATATGTAACCGGCAGCATATACCTGAAATCCGATGTGTCGATCAGGCTTCTGGAAGGGGCGATCCTCGTAGGCTCCCTGAACCCTTTTGATTATGAAAAGTTTAACGGAACAACCGCCATGATCATTGCTGCCGGGCAGCATAATATTTCCATCACCGGCAAGGGAGTCATCGATGGACGCGGATACCTTGTCGCTTCCAACCTGGTTTCACTGATCCATAAAGGAATAGTAAAGGACCCGCTGAAATATGACAGGCCCAGCGAGAGCATACGCCCGATGAACATCTACTTCCATAAATGCCTCCATATCCTTATCAGGGATATCACCCTGAAGGATCCTGCAAGCTGGAACCAGACATACAACCAATGCAGGGACCTGAACGTCGAGAACATCATGGTCGACAGCAAATCATTCTGGAACAATGACGGGATCGATATTGTCGACTGCGACAGTGTGAAAGTAACCAACTCTTACTTTGATGCCGCCGACGATGGGATATGCCTGAAATCCCACGATGCCGGCGCTGTTTGCAGCAATGTCATCATCAGGGGGAACAGGATACGCACCAGCGCCAGCGGCATTAAGTTCGGGACGGCTTCATACGGGGGATTCAGGAATGTAAGCATTATCGGGAACCTGGTTTACGATACTTTCCGCTCGGCCATCACTTTCGCGGCAGTGGATGGAGGATTCGTGGAAGATATAGTGGTTGACAGTTTAAGGTCCATCAATACAGGCAATGTGATATTTCTGCGGATTGGAGAGAGGCGGGAAGGGAAAAAGGGGAGGATGAACAACATCTCCATATCCAATGTGTATGCTGAAGTACCTTCAACGAAGCCCGATGCAGGTTACCGCTATGAAGGACCTGTGGAAGACATGCCGCGGAATATATCTCCTGCCTCTATCGTCGGAATGCCTGATGCCATGATACAGAATGTCACCCTGAAAAATATAGAGATCCATTACCCCGGGGGAGGTGATCCGAATTTTGCACGGGTCGGCCTCGATGAGCTTGATAAAGTGCCCGAGATGGCTTCCTCCTATCCTGAATTTTCCATGTTCAAAGAACTTCCTG
>Ga0364867_10850_pt1 | contig 11233 bp, 8 predicted proteins | sample ExccelAu500001D4_3_FD_206915 | JGI IMG/M metagenome (GOLD analysis project Ga0364867, IMG submission 206915) | Enriched cells from Trout Bog Lake Hypolimnion, Wisconsin, USA - BchlTB.Aug13.5000.01.D4 | ecosystem: Environmental > Aquatic > Freshwater > Lake > Hypolimnion/Profundal zone | place: USA...
GCCGGTTTTTATTTTCAATATCTAAAGAATGTTTATGAAATTTATTTTATGCCTTTGTTTTTCTTTGGTAGTATTTATCGTTATAGCGCAACAAAAAACAGTTAAAATTTTAGAAGTACCTGGTAAAACGGAATTTTGTATAATCAATGAAAAAGGCATATCTGTTTTGCCAAGCGGCCGTTATGTTCACCCGGCAGGAGAAATGATAAGGATAACCAATAGCCCTTATGGATTGGCCATTTCTCCGGATGGTAAAAAAGCAGTGACCCTGCACAGTGGTGTGTTTACGATTATTGATCTGGCAAATTTAACCAATACAAGGGTTCCCAGTTATGATAAATCCCTTCAGGGTCCATTAAAGGATGGTTCATTTTTAGGAGTGGCTTTTGCTGCAGATTCTAAAACGGTCTATCTCAGTGGTGGTGATAATGGTTATGTGTACCTCTATGATATAGAGCAAATGCAAACCATAGATTCCATTTCTCTGAATGGCCAGGTGGGAGGCGTATTATTTGAAGATAGTTTTACAGCTGATTTATTGGTAAACGGCAATGAATTGCTGGTTTTAGACAGGGGGAACTTCCGGATGGTGAGAATAGATCTGGCTTCCAAAAAGATTACTGCATCAATTCCGGCTGGGCGCCAACCATTTGGCCTTGCCATCAGTAAAGACCGGAAAATAGCATTTGTTGCCAATGTTGGGATGTATGCGTATCCCTTGGTTAAGGGAATGACTGCAAAAAATAAGGATTCCATGATGATTTCCCGGCATCCTTATGGAAATAATACCAAAGAATCTATTGAGGGGGAAGAATTGGAAGGAAAAGAAATACCGGGGGTGGGGAGTCCATTATCTCCCGAAGCGATGAGTGTATTTGCCATCAGCTTAAGTACAAATAAAGTAATAGATAAATATAAACCTGGTTTTCAGATAGGTCAGATGATTGAAGGGGCAGAAGTAGTGGGAGGATCCAGTCCTAATTCCATAGCAGTGGGAATGCAGCATATTTATGTAACCAATGCCACCAATGATAATATTGCTGTAATTGATTATAAACATCACAAGATTACAGGTCATATTCAGATAAAAGGCATACCGGAAATTGACCATTACAGGGGTTTTTTACCTTTTGGTATTACCCTCAGCAAAGATGAAAAAACTCTGTATCTAGCGCTGCTGGGGTTTAATGCCATTGCCGTGATAGATGTACAAACCAAACAGACCAAAGGGTTTATACCAGCTGGTTGGGGCCCTACCCGGGTATTACTATCTGCGGATGAACAATATATCTATGCTGTATCCTGCAGGGGATTGGGAGCTGGTCCCAATGGCGGAGCCGGATTCATCCCATCGCCACAGGGAACTTATATCGGCAATATGCAATTATCTTCTTTTCAGAAAATAAAAATACCCTCAGCTGCGGTTTTGGCTGATTATACACGTCAAACTATCAGTAACACTTTTGTTAGCAGGAATATTGACATTAACGAACAGAATCCATTACCTGAATTGCCGGGAATACGGAAAAGCCCAATCAGGTATATTGTGTATATCACCAAAGAAAACAGAACTTACGACGAAATATTTGGCCAGTTAAAACAGGCCCGTGGAGATAGTACCTTAGCCAGATTTGGAATAAATTGTGCTTATACTTTATCACCTGCACTGGCAGATAAACTGCAAAATATAAGGGTTTCCCCCAATCATATAAAAGCGGCTGAGCAATTTGCCTTCAGTGATAATTTTTACTGCGATAGCGATGCTTCTATACATGGGCACCACTGGATGATGGGCGTGATACCCAATGAATGGGTGGAAGCGAATTCACATACAGATAAAACAGCTAAAATATTTTCTTCAGCACCCGGACGAAGATTTCCAGGATCTACCGGTAGTATGGATCCTGAAGATTATGCTGAGCGCGGTGGTTTGTGGGAAGCGCTGGAAAGAAAGAAAATAAGCTTTTATAATTTTGGCGAAGCCAATGAAACCGCACATGTAAGAGAAAGCTGGCTGGATACAGCCACAGGGGCAGCCCATGCAGTAATGGTCCCTATGCAAAAAGCCCTGTATCCTTATACCTGCCATAATTATGCCGGATTTAATACCAATATACCTGATCAGTTCCGGATGAACCAGTTTGAAGAAGAATTTACAAAGAAATGGATTACAGGGAAAGAGAAAATGCCCTCTTTAATTACTTTACAATTACCGAATGACCATGGTGCAAACGTAAGGCCGGAGGATGGATATCCTTATCGTCAGTCATTTATGGCCGATAATGACCTGGCATTAGGAAGAATCTTGCATTTTTTATCCAGGACCCGATACTGGAAAAATATGCTGGTGATTATTACTGAGGATGATCCTCAGGGAGGAGTAGACCATGTGGATGCACACCGAAGTGTTTTAATGATGGCCGGACCCTATATAAAACATGGTTATGTAAGTCATACGCATGCCAATTTCGGCGCTATCTTAAAAACAATCTATAATATACTGGGTGTGCCATATGTAAACCAGTATGATGTAACCGCTGCATTATTACAGGATTATTTTACAGACCAGCCGGATTTTACACCTTATACTTTAACGCCACATGATGAACGGGTATTTGATGTAAATAAAGCCATGCGCAAATACGGACGCGGGGAAGACTGGCATAAAGTAATGCAGGGGCCTGCTATGGATAATGTGGAAGACATGAAAAAGATGGAACACTAGGATTGCATGAATTGTAGTATCTTTTCTTTTTACTTATTCTAATTGGTATACCTATATGCAAAAACGTTCTTTCCTTAAAGGATTGGTACTGGCAGGTTTAACTGCCCCATTTTCATTGTCGGCCATGGAAAAATTAATCCGGCAAGCGCAAAAAAGATCTGTCAGGGATATTGCATCAGATGATGAATTCTGGATAATGATCCGGGGGGAATACCGGTTAAAGCCAGATTATATCAACCTGGAAAACGGTTATTATAATATCATGCCACAACCTGTACTTGAAAATTTTATTCAGCAGGTTAGGGAAGTGAATTATCAGGGGGCCTATTATATGCGTACTGTTCAATTCGATAATAAGAAAAGCATGGCTTCTAAAGTAGCATCCATGCTGGGTTGCACTGCCGAAGAATGCATATTAACCCGGAATACTACAGAATCCCTGGATATGATCATCGCTGGCTTTCCGTGGAAAGCAGGGGATGAAGCAATCATGGCTGAACAGGATTATGGGTCCATGCTGGAAATGTTTAAACAGGTTGGCAAAAGACACGGTGTTGTGAATAAAATACTGTCTGTGCCCAATCATCCGGTAGATGATGCCGAAATAGTAAATCTTTATGCCAATGCCATTACAGCTAAAACCAGGTTGCTGATGGTTTCTCATATGATCAATATTACTGGTCAGATATTACCTGTACGCAAAATCTGTGATATGGCTCATAGTAAAGGAGTGGAAGTATTGGTGGATGGAGCGCATGCAGTGGCACAGATAGAATTTCAAATTCCGGACCTGCACTGTGATTATTACGGAGCCAGTTTACACAAATGGTTATCAGTGCCTTTAGGAGTAGGCATGTTATATGTAAACAAAGAGAAACTAATGCAAATCTGGCCTTTACTGGCAGAAGGGGATAGAAAAGATATTTCCAGGCTTAACCATATTGGAACTTATCCGGTACATACCGATTTAGCCATAAGTGCTGCTATTGATTTTTATCATTCAATTGGTGCACCAAAAAAAGAAGCAAGGCTGCGTTATTTACAGCAATACTGGACCAGCCAGGTGAGAAATAAAGAAAATGTAATAGTAAATACTCCTGCAGATCCGCAAAGGGCCTGTGCAATAGCTAATGTTGGAATAAAAGGGATGGCCCCAGCTTTGCTGGCAGAGACCCTCCTGAAAAAATACCAGATTTATACGGTTGCTATCGATGGTGCCAATGTACATGGATGCAGGATAACACCCAATGTATTTACCACTACGGCAGAATTGGACCAATTGGTTAAGGCCATCAAAGAACTGGCTGTATCCTAAAGAAGAGCGTTTATTTCCAGAGAATACCAAGCTGGCCCATGGCTTTTAAATAATCCAGCCAGTAAAGTGATAACTGCTGTTCGGCAGCAGCTTTCTGTGCTTCTGTGCTTTGTAGTTCAGCCTCTTGCGTGTTTAAAGCGGATGCTGTTTCTTGTCCCTCTGAAACCCTTTCACGCATAATTTCAATGGTTTCTTTTTGCAATTCAATATTGTCCTGAAAGGTTTGGATCTGTTCCAGTACACGTTCACATTTTAAATTAGCTGTAAAAGCATCTTTAGCATATTGGGCAGATTTATCTTCCCTTTGCTGGCTAAACTGTATTTCCTGCTGGTGTAATTGCTGAATTTTACTTTGTTTATCTTCCCCGAAAAGTATTGGTAGTTTCAGGTCAATACCAATATAGCTGGAACCAAACCAGCTGTTGGGTTCAACCGGATTAAAATTATTGCTGTACTGGTTAGCTCCCAGATGGCCTTTCAGATTCAGGGATGGGATATATTTTGCTTTTTCTGATTGTACCTGCAAGACACTTAATTTACCCTGTAATTCCAGTTGCTTCAATTCTGGGATACTGTCTTTCTGAAACAGTAATGCTTTCCTCAAATCCCTGCCCGGTTTATAAAAAGCAGTATCCACCATAAAGTCAGCTTTTTCAATATCCGGCCTTCCCATCAGAAAGAGCAGATACACTTTATCTTCCACCAATTGAGAAATGGCATCTTTCAGTTTCTGCAACGTATTGTTGTGGTTTACTTTCGCTTTATTCAGTTCTGATTTTAACAGGCGTTGGGTATTAAATTTCTCTTTCAGCAATAAATAACTAATCCAGGTCCGGGCTGTATCAGCCGCAGCAACCTGAATTTGCCGTTCCTGTAAACAGATATCCAGATAGGATTTAGCTACAGTATAAGCCAGTTCATATTCTGTTTGTGCCTGTGATGCGCCAGTTATTTTTTCCTGTAATGCAGATTCCTTCAATTGTGCTTTCACTGTTTGATCGATCAGTGGTTGCATTAGAATAAGATCAGCTGATTGAGACCATTTGGTACCAAACTGAATGGCTTTGGTAGCATCTATGGGGAAACTGGGATTAAAAATACCAATGGGTAAAATAGATGTTTGTAAAATAGGATTAAAGAGGTAGTTATATTCAAAAGAGAGCTGCGGCCAGTATTTCTTAAGCAAAGCTGTTGTTTGCAGTTTTCGGATAGCAATATCCAATTTACCGGCCTGTATATTTTTTCTGTTGGCCCAGGCACTGTTAATTGCCTGCGATAGGGTTATGTTGTTTTGCGCCCTTGTAACAGAACTTAACAATGCTGCAATTATAACAAAGAAAATTACTTTATTTGGCATTATATTCTGAAAATTAAAATGCCAGTTTAGACCGGACGTATTGCTTTTTGATGTATTAGATAATTGCATAGTTATGAATTATATTTACCTGAATACAGCTGCAGGTTCTACACTTCGTATCCTTTGAAGGGCAAAAGAGGCACCGGCGGCAGCAATCAGAGATATAGTAATAAACATAGATAGAAGCACTACAGGTGAAAAGTTGAAAATGAGCCCTGATTTGGCAACTCCCACCCTGAATCCTTCCAGTAACAGTAGTCCTGTTAAAAAACCAAGAATCGCAAAAATCATAGCCTGACTAAGAATCAGCCGGGTGATATAACTATTTCCGGCACCTATCGCTTTAAGGGTACCATAATCTTTAAGCCGGTCAAGTGCCGATGAATACATGGTTAATCCTATAATAAAAAATCCTGCAATCAAAGCGAATACAATCAATGTACCTGTGCTTAGTGCAATGCCACTGGAGGATAGGATTTTCTTTTCAGTAGATGCCGCCAACTGTTCGGAAGGCCAGGCTTTTACACCGTAAATACTGCTGTTAATACGATTGCAGATTTCTTCAGGATGCTCTCCCGGTTTCAGTTGAACCAGAATGGCGCTTATAGAATTGACAGACTGATTAGAATAGAAGCGGGCTCTTTCAATAGTAGTAACACAAAAACTACTTCCAAATCCACGAAAGCCCTTTGTCTGAATTGCAAAAAAGGCCCGTTTACCATTAATTTCAAAGTTAGTACCTATATCAATATTATCACCCAGGTTTTTCTTTTCAAAGAATTCAGCACTAACTGCACCATCCATCGTAAGGTCAGTTGATTTACCTGCTAATATTTTGGAGGAATCCAGTACTGCATTTAATTTAGACATATCTACACCAATCAATGTAATGGCACCACTGGAATTATTACCGTATATGCACGATGCACCTGATACCAATACTGGAAAAGCTTCCTGTACACCGGGTATACCCTGTACAGCCCGCAGGTTTCTGATATCCAGTTTACCCAACTGGTTTACATCCACCGTTTTACTGTCAATTACCCAGATATCGGCTTTAACATTGGTACTCAGCGCCTTCATTAAACCTGTAAGAAACATAAATACTCCCAATTGCTGGCCAATCAGAAAAGTACTGATCAGGATGCCAACAATCACTCCAATGCTTTTGGCTTTATCAAAACGTATAAATTTCCAGGCAGTTTTTAACATAATTGCTGCTTAATGGGTTTCAGAAATATCCACTACACATTCCACTCTGGCATTCAGAAGCAATTGTTCCGGGTGGTTGAGCCTTATTTTTATTTCTCTTACACGGCGGTCTTCTTTTTCACCTGCCTGATCTGTAAATAAGGATTTCTTTTTTAAAAAAGACGCTGTGAAATAAACGGTACCAGTAGAAAGTGTATCTAAAGAACCCAATTTCCGGATAAAAGCTTTTTGTCCAATTTTAATATGGTCTGCATACAATTCATCCACTTCAGCATCAGCAATAATATTACCCTCGGGGCATATTTGGGCAAATGCTTGTCTGGTATCTACAGCACCTCCTGTAAGTACAGATATTTCCAGTATTTTTCCATTAACCGGAGAATGAATGATTTTCTGTTCCCTTTCCTGTTGGGCAACAACCAGTGCCGCCCTGCTTTCAGTCAGTTTACTTTTAGATACATCCTTGTTGGCTAGTAAGCGGTTGAGATTGGATTGGTTTCCCTGAAGAGTAGTTTGTGCATCATCCACCACTTGTTGTGTTTCAGCACCTTTGGATAGGAGTTTTTGAAGGCGTTGCAGGTTGGTTACTGCATTACTATATTTGGCGGTATATTCCTGAATGGCGGCTTCATCTGCTTTAACCTGCTCCTGCTGCGTCATGATGGCAGCATTCAGCTGACTGCATTTAGCATCTTCTATTGTATGGTCCAGTTCCAGCAGTGTTTCTCCTTTTTTGATACTGTCGTTTTCAGATTTCAGAACTTTAGTTACAATACCTCCTGACGCAGCAGCAATTTGTATAATTTCCTTTTCCGGTATCACTTTACCAATCCCAACAACCTGGGTGATGGATACCGTTGTGGGGGGCAGCTGTGCAGCAGCTTTATCTTTAGCTGCCTGATTAGAACAGTTCATGAAAAAAAAGGATGCAAGCAGCAAAAATGAAAAAGACTTCATAATCCAATATTTAGGAATGAACAATTTCGGTTTCAATAGGTGTATCACTTACATTTCCGTCTGAGACATAGATAATCCGGTCAGCAAAAGGCCTCAGTCTGCTGTCATGTGTAACCACAGTAACAGCTTTGCCCTGCCGGGAAAGCATCTGCAGTTCTTCCATTACGATACTAACGCTTTTAATATCAAGGGAAGCAGTAGGTTCGTCACAAAGCACCATTTTAGGATCAGTAACCAATGCTCGTGCTATCGCCACTCGCTGTTGCTGACCCCCACTTAAGTTATTGGAGAGGTTTTTTAACCTGTCCCCCATCCCAACTTTGGCCAGTGCTTCTTCTGCCTGTAATCTTGCCTTTTTCTCGGGAATATTTTGTAACTGCAAGGGAATCATAACATTTTCAAGGGCAGTAAGGGGTGCAATCAGATTGAATTTCTGAAATACGAATCCAATTTTTTGAAGCCTGATGGCAGCCAGATCCTTTTCTTTCAGAGCACTCACTTTAATATCTTCAATCCATATATCCCCAAAGCTGGGATATATTACGCAGCCAAATAGTGAAAGCAGCGTTGTTTTACCTGAACCTGATGGGCCAATGATCAGTGTAAGTTCATTGGTTTTCAATTCTACTGAACTGGGTTGCAATGCTGTAATAACTGTATCACCCATGGTATATTCTTTACCAGCCTGAACCAGCTTTGCTACTATTTGATGATTTTCCCCCATGCTGTTTATTTATACATAACAATTTCAGATTAGGTCAGTTCATTGATTGATTAACATAAAGCTCTTTAAATAAAATGCTTAATGCTTGAAATTAAAATAAATTATTTTAAATACCTAAAAAAGGTATTCTTTATTTTATTGATAATTAAACAATTAATGTCATAGTAACCATTATTCTGCTGATTCCTTTACTGTCCCTTCAAATAATAATCTGCAGTCAGGATCTGCTTCCATTCGCAATGGTTTATGTTTTATTGGAAAAGTATAAAGTTTTGTTTTCTGACTGATATTAATTCGCTGCAGGCTTTTAGTTCCATCGGAATTAATTATACTCAATTCCAATGGAAACTCAAACAGGTTTTCATTCAACTGGTGAACTGTTACCACCAGGTTACCACTTGCCAGCTGATACTGCCAGCTAATCTGAAGAGAAGGATTTTCTGCAGTATAGAGCCATTGGGTAAAAAACTGTTTCAGGTTTTTACCGGATACTTCTTCAAATATTTGCTGCAGATTGTGAGTTGCAGCATTTTTACCATTATATCTTTCAAAGTATAAACGGATGCTTTTCCAAAACAGGGTATCCCCTAATTCTTCCCGTAACATTTGTAACACCCATCCCCCTTTCTGATAGGAATTGGTATTTAATAAAGCCATTAAATGTTTGCTTTCTGTAGTATCTACTACCGGTTTCTGGCTTCTTTTTGTAAAGGCAAGCACTGCCTTACGGTCAGTCTTTAACCCATATACAAGTGTATCCCTGCCATATTTATGTTCCAGGTACAGATGGGTCATTTCTGTTGCAAAACCTTCACTCAGCCATAAATGTTGCCAGTCTGTTTCAGTGGCTGCGTCTCCAAACCATTGGTGTGCAATTTCATGAGCCAATAACGATTCATTAGATCTGGTGCCTGTAATAGTATTTTCATCATAAAAGATGGCACTTGCATTTTCCATACCCCCAAAGATGGTTTTGGACTGAACATTTGCCAGTTTCTTATAGGCAAAAGGGCCAATTTTGTTATTGTAATAAGTCAGTATTTCCGCTGCCAGTGAATAATCATAAAACCCCTTATCTTTTTCTTCGGGGTATACCCAGCTGGACAAGGTGATGCCATCAGCTTCGCCCGGATAATTAACAGCAAAGTCTGCCAATCCAATTACCATCACTTTTGTTGGCAGATCGAGGGTTTCCTTCCAGTGTGTTAATCTGAAATGATTATTCAATTCTGTTTCCTCTGTTTTAATCCCATTGGAGATTACCTGGTAATGGTCGGGTGCGGTAACTATAAAATCAACTGAAGCTTTATCTGATAAATGGTCTTTACATGGTAACCAGAAATGTGCACGGTTTGGCCAGTTATCTCCAAAAAATGTCCGGTGACCGTATTTGTTTTTACTGATAATCAATCCGTCTTCCGGTATACCTGAATAGAGTATTTCAAAACTTCTTATTTCTCCTGGCTTTGCAGGTGTTTTCAGGGTAATATTCAGTATATCATTTTGCTGCTGAAAATCAACAGGTTCTTTATTTTCCAGTACTTTACTAACCAGCATCCCTTTTCCATTGGCTTTTCTTCCTCCAAGGTCCAGGAAAATAAATGAACTCTTTTCTTTTACCTGAAGCTTAATAGTTGCTTCCCCGTGTAAACTATCGTTTTCATCTGTAAGATGCAGCGTAAAATCGTAATGTAGGATATCTATCGCTGGGTTATATTGCCTTTCACTGGTTTGTGCACTCACAGTTACATAAAGAAAACAAATAAATAGAGAGCCTATATACTTCTGATGCATTTTTTTATTTAAAGATATTGATTAAACCGGGCAGGCAAAAAGGATCATTTATCTTTACACATTAAATCATTTATTCAACAGATTATGTACGAACTGTTCTTTCAGAAGCTAAAAGAAAAAATTTCACTGACAGCTGAAGAACAGGAGATCATTAAAGGATACCTGACTCCCAAAAAAATCCGTAAAAAACAATACCTGTTGCAAGAGGGAGATGTTTGTAAAAACATAGCATTTGTAGAAAAAGGAGCTTTAAGAGAATATACCATTGATGAAAAAGGTACAGAACATATATTTCAGTTTGCATTGGAAGGCTGGGTGATTTCAGATCTGTACAGTTTCATGACTGGGGAACCTGCCACTTACCATATTGATGCATTGGAAGATTCAGAGTTGGTTTTAATCAGCAAATCAGCACAGGAAGAAATCCTTAAAAGAGTACCCTGTTATGAAACCTATACCCGCATGCAAATGACCGGCGCTTACCTGGCCATGCAAAAAAGGATTACTTCTTTGATCAGTTTGTCTTTGGAAGACCGCTATATCAGCTTTATCAAACAGTACCCCGATATTGTGCAACGGGTACCACAACATATGATAGCTTCTTATTTAGGACTTACTCCTGAAACCCTCAGCCGGATCAGAAAAAAAATAGCTTCCCATCCGTAATTTATATAACAGGTTTCAAAATCATTGATTTTAATCAATACTATTTCTTGCTTCCACTCAATGGCAGCAAGCATACAACCCGTGTAGTTTTGCAGTATCAAATCAGGGTATGCAAACAAAACAAACCATAGCAGTAATTGGTGCCACAGGCAAAATAGGATCAACCATTGCCAAATCTTTATCAGTGGGCAATTACAGGTTATTGTTATATGGAAGGGAATTTATTACATGCAAGCAACTGGCATCAGAAATTCTTGCGATACATCACCTGGCCGATGCGGAAGCTATGGATTGTTCTATAAATGCAAGCTGGGAAGCTGATATGATCATGATAGCAATACCTTATTCGGAGTATAAAGAGATTTCCGAAAGAATCAGGGAAGTTGCCACACAGAAGATTGTAATTAGTATTGTTAACCCTATATATGAAACTGAAGAAAGAATCCTACCTGCACCTGAAAACAGTGAAGCAGAAGATTTACA
>Ga0364867_10851_pt1 | contig 11231 bp, 10 predicted proteins | sample ExccelAu500001D4_3_FD_206915 | JGI IMG/M metagenome (GOLD analysis project Ga0364867, IMG submission 206915) | Enriched cells from Trout Bog Lake Hypolimnion, Wisconsin, USA - BchlTB.Aug13.5000.01.D4 | ecosystem: Environmental > Aquatic > Freshwater > Lake > Hypolimnion/Profundal zone | place...
CCTTCTCGGTCAACTGACCACCCTCGTCATATCCAACATATCCTGGAGGTGCGCCGAAGAGGCGTGAAGCGGTGTGCTTCTCGGAGTACTCAGACATATCGAGTTGGATCAAGGCATCTTGATCGCCGAATAGGAAGGCAGCCAAGGTGCGAGATAACTCGGTCTTACCAACGCCCGAAGGACCGGCGAAGATAAATGAGCCACCAGGACGCTTTGGATCCTTGAGTCCTGCGCGAGTACGACGGATTGCCTGTGACAAGGCGCGGATAGCTTGATCCTGACCAATGACACGGCGATGCAACTCATCCTCCATGCGAAGCAGACGAGCGGTCTCTTCCTCGGTCAACTTAAAGACTGGAATTCCAGTTGAGTGGGAGAGAACTTCAGCAATGAGTTCTTCATCAACCTCCGCAACGATATCAAGATCGCCTGCCTTCCAGGTCTTCTCACGGTCAACCTTCTCAGCAATAAGAGTCTTCTCTTTATCGCGGAATGAAGCGGCCTTCTCGAAATCCTGTGCATCAATTGCTGACTCTTTATCTTTACGAGCCTTAGCAATCTTCTCATCGAATTCACGAAGCTCTGGAGGAGCAGTCATGCGACGAATACGTAGCCGTGAACCAGCCTCATCGATCAGATCGATAGCCTTATCCGGCAAGAATCGATCGGAGATGTAGCGGTCTGCAAGTGTTGCTGCAGAAACCAAGGCAGAGTCAGAGATCGAAACCTTGTGATGGGTCTCGTAACGATCGCGAAGTCCCTTGAGGATCTCGATGGTGTGAGTCAGAGTTGGTTCAGCAACTTGAATTGGTTGGAAGCGACGCTCAAGTGCAGCATCCTTCTCCAAGTGCTTGCGATACTCATCAAGCGTGGTTGCACCAATCGTCTGCAACTCACCGCGAGCAAGCATTGGCTTCAAGATGCTGGCAGCATCGATGGCTCCTTCTGCTGCTCCTGCACCGACAAGGGTATGAATCTCATCAATGAATAGAACGATGTCACCACGTGTACGAATCTCTTTGAGAACCTTCTTGAGGCGTTCCTCAAAGTCACCGCGGTAGCGACTTCCGGCAACGAGTGCTCCGAGGTCAAGCGAATAAAGTTGCTTATCGCGCAAGGTCTCAGGGATATCGCCCTTAACAATCGCTTGGGCTAAACCTTCAACGATCGCGGTCTTACCAACACCTGGCTCACCAATAAGAACTGGGTTGTTCTTGGTGCGGCGCGAGAGAACCTGCATGACTCGTTCGATCTCTTTCTCGCGGCCAATAACAGGATCGAGCTTGCCCTCTCGAGCAGCTTGAGTCAGGTTGCGACCGAATTGATCAAGGACCAACGAAGTAGTTGGGGTTCCTTCTGCAGGACCGCCCTGTGCAACCGCCTCTTTCCCTTGATAACCCGAGAGAAGTTGAATTACTTGCTGGCGAACTCGATTAAGGTCTGCACCCAACTTCACGAGTACTTGTGCTGCAACGCCTTCGCCTTCGCGAATGAGTCCAAGCAAAATATGTTCGGTGCCGATGTAGTTATGTCCAAGTTGTAGTGCCTCACGAAGCGAGAGTTCTAGAACCTTCTTGGCACGAGGTGTAAATGGGATGTGGCCGGATGGAGCTTGCTGTCCTTGACCAATGATTTCTTCGACCTGCGAGCGCACAGCTTCAAGTGAGATACCGAGAGCCTCAAGGCCCTTGGCTGCGACTCCTTCACCCTCATGGATAAGTCCTAGGAGGATGTGCTCGGTGCCGATGTAATTGTGGTTGAGCATGCGGGCTTCCTCTTGCGCGAGTACAACTACTCGACGAGCCCTATCTGTAAAGCGCTCAAACATGGGTGGCACCTTCTTTCTAATTACCTTGGATTAGCCTACCTGTAACGCCAATTTGGTGAGATTTATGCCCCTGTGGGATCGCCTAGAGGATGTGGAGCCCCTGCGTATTGCCTATTTCAGAGGATGTGGAGCCCCTGCGTATTGCCTATTTCAGAGGATGCGGAGCCCCTGCGTATTGCCTATTTCAGAGGATGCGGAGCATCCTCGTATTGCCTAAGGTATTTGGCTTGACCCGCTCAAGATCCAGGAATTCAGCTACACCTTCATCGTAAGAGCGGAGTAACTGCTGGTAGACCTCATGGTCGACCGGGGTTCCTTCGATGACCTGAAAGCCATTTCGACCAAAGAATTCGGTCTCGAAAGTCAGACAAAATATCCGTTCTACCCCAATATTTTTTGCGCGCTCCACGATATTGGCGATGATGGCATTGCCAACACCTTTGCCGCGCATCTTGTCGAGGACGGCAACGGTACGAACTTCAGCTAGATCCTCCCAGAGAACGTGCAGTGCGCCACATCCCACAACCTCGCCATCGAACTCTGCCACGGTGAACTCCTGGACAGTCTCATAGAGAGTCACAGTCTCCTTGGCCAGAAGACGGCGGCCTAAGACATAAGTGTCGATGATGGCGCGAATCGCCTTGATATCAGAGGTCTTGGCGGGACGAATTATCAAACTCATTGTTCCTCGGGTTTCACCAATGGGAAGAGGATGGTTTCGCGAATTCCCAAACCTGTTAGAGCCATCAGCAACCGATCAACGCCCATCCCCATGCCACCCATCGGAGGAATTCCATATTCCATTGCGCGCAAGAAATCTTCATCGAGGTTCATAGCCTCGACATCGCCCTTGGCTCCCAATGCAGCTTGTTCTACTAGTCGATCTCTTTGAATGACGGGATCGATCAACTCCGAATATCCGGTGGCTAATTCAAAACCTTCTACATAGAGATCCCATTTTTCGACCAGGCCTGGAATCTGACGATGTGCTCTCACCAATGGTGAAGTGTCGACCGGGAATCCCTTAACAAAAATTGGTTCGTTGAGTTGGCCCTCTGTGACGTGTTCAAAGATCTCTTCCGCTAACTTTCCAGCGACCCACTTTGGATCGATCTTCATGCCGAGTTTGGTAGCGATAACTTTTAACTCATCAAGCGATGTTTGTGGTGTTACAACTTCACCAACGCCTTCTGAGATTAAATCAAAGAGATTTGCCTCGCGCCATGTGCCACCTAAATCAAGTTGACGTCCATCATGGTGAGTCACAACGTATGAACCGAAGACAGCCTGAGCGGACTCTTGAATCAAATCACGTGTGAGTTCGGCGATTGAATTCCAATCCCCATAAGCCTGATAAGCCTCAATCATCGCAAATTCAGGAGAGTGACTTGAATCGGCTCCTTCGTTGCGGAAGTTGCGGTTAATTTCAAAGACTCTCTCGATGCCACCCACAACACAACGCTTAAGGAAGAGTTCAGGGGCGATACGTAGAAATAGATCCATGTTGTAGGCATTGCTGTGGGTTTTAAATGGACGAGCAGCAGCGCCACCGTGCATAACCTGAAGCATTGGTGTTTCAACTTCCATAAAGCCGCGGGTTCCAAATGATTGGCGTAAAGAACTCATGACCTGCGGACGGAGCCGAGCATTAAATCTTGCTTCCGGGCGAACAATCAGATCTACATAACGCATCCGAACGCGGGTCTCTTCTGAGAGTGGCTTGTGTTCGACTGGAAGTGGACGCAATGACTTTGCCGCAAGTTGATATGAGTTGGCTAGGATCGAAAGCTCACCGCGCTTAGAGGTAATGATCTCGCCAGTCACGCTGACCAGATCGCCGATATCGATATCGCTCTTCCACTGATCAAGTACTTCGGCGCCAACCTTGTCCAGGGAGAACATGGCTTGCAATTCGGTGCCATCGCCCTCGCGTAAGGTTGCAAAGCAGAGCTTTCCGGTATCGCGCTTGAAAATTACTCGACCAGACAGGCTCTCTTGAATTCCAGTAGCGACGTCAATCTCAAGTCCTGCGTGACGCTCCCGGATCTCTTTGAGTGATGCGGTACGTGGGACGGCGACGGGATAAGCCTCATCGCCTCGAGACAATATGGCTGCCCGCTTCTCGCGGCGAATACGCAATTGTTCTGGTAGGTCGTCTTCGACTATCTGCTCACTCATAATGCGAGAAGTCTATCGTGCTATTTTTTAGGCTCAGTTGCTCTGTAAATTCCGATCGAAAACCATGGCAAGTCCCAACAGGGTGAGGTCAGGTTCATGAGTATCAATGGTTTCGCTGATCCCCAATACAAGCGGTGCCAAACCACCGGTAGCGATGACAGTTGTTGGACCGACACCTGGATAGAGAATTTCGAGCTCTTCGATTATGCGGTTGACCAGGCCATCGACTTGGCCCGCGAAGCCGTAAATGGTTCCTGACTGCAACGCCTCAACGGTGTTTTTACCGATAACCGATTTTGGCTTAACGAGTTCTACCTTGCGCAGCTGGGCGGCGCGCGCCGCCAAAGCATCCACAGAGATTTCAATTCCAGGAGCTAAGGCTCCACCTAAGAACTCACCCTTCGGTGAGACCACATCTAAATTAGTTGACGTTCCAAAGTCGACGACGATGCAAGGTCCTTCGGAACCGAAGAGGGTATGCGCGGCAAGAGTATTAACGATGCGATCGGCGCCTATCTCCTTAGGGTTATCAACCAAAAGCGGAACACCTGTCTTAATTCCGGGCTCGACAATGGTTACAGGTAAATCACTGAAATATCGCGCCACCATATTGCGCAGTTCGCGAAGAGTTGCTGGAACGGTTGAACAGATGGAGAGTCCATCGATTTCAATTCCATCTAGCAAGGCTCGATATTGCAACCACAACTCATCGGCTGTATCCCGTGGATCTGTCTTCACCCGCCAAGATCGGACTAGCTTCTCACCATCAAAGGCTCCGAGAACGGTATTGGTATTTCCTACATCTACTGTAAGTAACATTTAGCTTCCCATCTTTAGATCAAGACCAATATCAAGTGCCTTTGCGGAATGTGTCAGCGCACCAATTGCAAGATAGTCGACACCGCTTTGGGCATATGCGGCAGCGTTAGTGAGTGTGATTCCTCCAGAAGCTTCCAATTTCACTTGGCCACCCACGATTGCGACAGCCTCGGCACACATCTCTGGAGACATATTGTCGAGCAGGATTAAATCTGGTTTGCCAACTAGTACTTCACGAAGTTGATCCAAATTATCAACTTCCACTTCGACACTTACTCCAGGTTGAGCGGCGCGTACCTTCTCAAAAGCTTGTAACACTCCCCCTGCGGCAACAATATGGTTGTCCTTCACCAGCGATGCATCAGAGAGTGAGAGGCGATGATTTGTTCCACCTCCGGCGCGCACCGCAGCTTTTTCGAGTAATCGCCATCCCGGGGTGGTCTTGCGAGTATCTCTGATCTGACACTTTGTGTGTGCAACCGCTGCAACCCAATGTGAGGTCAGCGTTGCAATGCCACTCAAGTGAGTAAGAAAATTGAGAGCGGTTCGCTCCGCGAGTAACAGCTTGCGGGTATTTCCTCGTGCAACTAAGAGAACGGTCCCTGCAGGAACCTCTTGACCTTCGCCTACAAGCACCGAAATATCGTTTATGCCAACGTACTCAAGTACTCGAACAGCTACATCGAGTCCCGCGATAACGCCAGGCGCTCTATTGACGAATTCAGCAACACTATTTTGAGATTCGGGAATAGTTGCATTTGATGTTATGTCTTGGCCACCCGCTAAATCTTCAGCAAAGGCAAGTTCAATAAGAGCCCGTAAGGAGTCAGCCATGATTAATCTCCTCCAGGGAGGAACTCCATGCGCCTGATTCATCTAGTCGTTGAATGATGCGCTTCTGCCACTGCGCACTTGTCTCTAAATAATCACTGCGCCAATGCGAACCACGAGATTCGTGGCGCTCTAATGCGGAGCGAACAATTGCGGTCGCCAGGAAGTAGAGATTAGAAACCTCCCAGGCATCTACACCAGGCTTATCGGTATGTCGGGAACCGAGTTGCTCCAACGTTGCAAGGGTAGCTCGCAAACTCTTATCAGAACGCATAACGCCAGCGCCCTCGCTCATAGCCAATTGGAGTGGGATACGAATGGCGGGATCAATCAAAATTCGCTTTTCGCTGCTGTCATCTGCAGGTTCATGATAGTCAACTAAGTGATGTGCAATGTGTTCAGAGATGCGAGCTCCAAAGACCAACCCTTCGAGTAATGAATTGGATGCCAATCGATTTGCTCCGTGTGCGCCAGTGCAAGCACTCTCACCGCAGACATATAAACCGGGGACTGTGCTCTGCCCATTCATATCTACAAGCACGCCGCCAGAGGCATAGTGCGATGCTGGGGCGACAGGAATCAATTGCTTCTCTGGATCAATCCCATTTGCCATACATGAGGCGTAAATCGTGGGAAATCTCTCTTGGAAATCCTTGACCGCGGTCGCATCTAGCCACATATGAGGCACATGGGCTTCGCGCATCTGGCTAAAGATCTCTTTCGCCACAATATCGCGAGGTGCGAGATCTGCCTGAGGATGCACAGAGACCATAAATCTCTCGCCCTTGTGATTCAGCAATACTGCTCCCTCACCGCGTACCGCCTCACTAATAAGCGGTTGCTGACCGGCAGCAGAGGTATCACGCCAGAGAACTGTTGGATGAAATTGAATAAATTCAACATCTGCAACTGCTGCACCAGCCCGGAGCGCTAGTGCCACACCGTCTCCGGTTGAGACTGAAGGATTAGTGGTCTGTGAATACACCTGTCCTAAACCACCAGTAGCAATAACAACAGCGCGCGCCAATGCTCGACCAACACCAGTGCTTGAACCTGCACCAATAACATGCAGGGTGACACCACACACGCGACCATCGCTCTCCTTCAGTGCATCAATCACAAGTGCATGTTCAATAACTTCAATCCCTGAGTCATTTTGTACTGCAGCAAGAAGCGCGCGAGAAACCTCGGCTCCAGTCGCATCACCACCGGCATGCAAAATTCTGTTGCGGTGATGGCCACCCTCGCGAGTGAGAGCGATCTCTCCGCTCTCTGCTTTATCAAATACGGCTCCTCGAGCGATTAATTTGCGAACCGCCTCGGGTCCTTCAGTTACCAAAACGTTTACCGCATCTATATCGCAAAGTCCCGCGCCTGCAATCAAAGTATCTTCTTTATGCTCTTCGGGTGAATCACCGGGTCCAAGCGCGGCGGCGATTCCACCTTGCGCCCATTTGGTAGAGCCTTCATCGATATGAGCTTTTGTTACAAGCAAGACGGATAGATTGGCGGCGCGAGCATTGAGTGCGGTCGTCAGACCCGCGACTCCAGAACCGATCACGATCACATCGGCGCGGGCAGTCCATCCTGGGGCTCCTGCAAATAACTTCATCGGGCTAATCCCATTGGACTATTGTCAATCAAACGGACCCCATTTACCCAACCAGCGACTATTCCCCGCTTGTAAGTACTCGCTGAAGAAGCAAATTCGAAGGTCTCCTCGTCGATGATCTCGGCGTAATCGAGTTTAAATCCCGGTTCGCTCGCCAGGATCTGCAGCATCTCTTCCTTTGAGGCGGCTACGAGAGCTCGATGAATGACCAGCGCACTCTTCCTACCCAGCGCGCTTAACCGTTGATTTCGTGAGGATAGGGCTAGACCGTCACTATCTCGCACCGTTGGGTGGGCAATAATCTCTACAGGTATCTGATTTTCCTTAACCCAGTTCTTGATAATAAAAAGTTGCTGGAAATCCTTCTCGCCAAAGATTGCAAAATTGGGTTTAACTAATTCAAAGAGGCGATTGACCACGGTCAAGACCCCATCGAAGTGTCCGACTCTTTCGCGCCCTTCAAATCTCTGGCCAAGTTCTCCAGCAGAAATCTTGATGATGTCAGATGGATAAACCTCATCATATGAAGGAGCCCAGACTCGCGCAGCACCTGCGCTCAGTGCTTTTTCGGTATCTCCTTCAATATCCCTCGGATATTTAGCAAGGTCATCGGGGTTTTCAAATTGCAGTGGATTAACAAAGATTGATACGACCACCTCATCGCTCAAGGTTCGAGCGCGCTTGATCAACTCCACGTGACCAGCATGAAGCGCACCCATGGTGGGTACAAAGGCCACTGTCTCGCTCATCGTGCTCCAGTCCTTTCGAGGTACCGGGCTAGTGCCATAAGTTTACTGCTTAATCGCCTCAAGCAAATCTTTTATCTGACCCTTACCCGCTAGCACTCCTTCGGGATCAATCTCGAGCCAAGGCTCTAAAACAAAGGCGCGTTCGTGGGCTCGCGGATGAGGAAGTTCTAGATGTGGCTCGTCAATGATCGCATCTCCATAAGTAATCAGATCAAGATCAAGAGTGCGCGGGCCCCAATGAACGTCACGGGTCCGTCCCGCCAAAGTTTCAATCTCTTGCATGGCGACCAGAATGTCGAGAGGATCCAAATCACTTTCAGCAATTAATACCGCGTTAAGGAAATCATCTTGTACAGGGCCTCCTACTGGCGCCGTCTTGTAAAAACTTGAAACTTTAGTGATTGAAATAACTTTACCTAGCTCCTCTATTGCATGATGCAGGTGTGAGTTTGTGTCACCGATATTTGAACCGAGGGCTATTACGACTTTCATTGGGAGCGCTTTATTCGAACCGCGATATCCCCCACTGGCAATCCCACTGGTGCATTAGCTTTGTGAACAACAACCTCTACTGATTTAAGTGGAAAGAGATCGAGAAGTTCTTCGGCAATGAGCTGCGCTAGATGCTCAATGAGATTGACTGGTTCGCCAACAATGTGGGCGTAGACCAATTTAGCGACCTCTGAGTAGTCCACTGCATCATTAATGTCATCGCTCTTTGAAGCCTTCTTCTTTTCTAATTCAAGTTTTACATCTACCGCAAAGCTCTGACCATTTTGACGTTCGTGTTCAAAGAGTCCGTGATAACCAAACCCCGATATGCCTTTAATCTCTATATAGTCGCTCATCCGAATAACTCCTTTACTACTTTGATGGCATCAAGGTGAGGCTTCACGCTATGGGTTCTAACTCCCCACACGCCTTTACGAGCTAATTCAGTTGTAAGAGCGACTGTAGCGGAGTCACGGTCGTCCGGGTTCGGAGAACCTACTAATTCACCTAAGAAGCGCTTACGTGAGACGCCGACCAAGAGTGGGTATCCCATGAGTTGCAGTCGATCGATCTGGCGGAGCAGCTCCCAATTGTGAGCACTGGTTTTGGCAAAACCAATGCCGGGATCAAGAATTATTTGATCTGGATTTACTCCCGCTTTTATGAGGGCATCTGTTCTCGCTTCGAGCTCTTCACGAACTTCCTGCACGACATTCTTGTAATCAGCGCGTGATTGCATATCTTTAGACTCACCCCGCCAATGCATAGCTATGTACTGCACCTGTGGATGTGCCGAGATGACCGAGGCCATCTTTGAATCAGATAAGCCTCCACTAATGTCATTGACGTAACTAGCCCCCGCATCAATTGCGAGTTTGGCTATCTCCGACCGTGTCGTGTCGATACTGATCACAGCACCTAACTCTTTGAGTGCGGTGATAACTGGGATAACTCGATTGCGTTCTTCTTCACTCGATATGCGCTCTGAACCTGGGCGAGTAGATTCACCTCCGACATCGATGATGTCGACACCTTCCTTAAGCATCTCCTTGGCACGTTCAACCGCATTACTTAGTTCAAAGTGACGGCCACCATCTGCAAATGAATCTGGTGTGATGTTGAGAATTCCCATCACCAGAGTGCTCTGCATGGCAGACATCAGCGATCAGAAGCAGTTATGAGAGCCATTGCCTCGGCCCTCGTGGCGGCGTTACGAAGATGGCCACGCACCGCAGAGGTTGTGGTCCGCGCCTGTGACTTTTTTACTCCTCGCATCGACATACAGAGGTGTTCGCAATCAATAATTACTATGACGCCAGCCGGTTTTAAGATCTCAACAATCGCATCTGCAATCTGAGTTGTAAGCCGCTCTTGTACTTGGGGGCGACGTGAGTAGAGATCAACCAGGCGAGCTAACTTTGAAATTCCAGTAATTCGACCAGATTCACCGGGAATGTAACCAACGTGTGCAACTCCATGAAAGGGAGTGAGGTGATGTTCGCAGTGAGAGAAGACCTCGATATCACGCACGATTACCAACTCTTTATGCCCAATATCAAAGGTAGTCGTCAGAATATCTTCTGGGTTCTGCCACAACCCTTCAAAATTTTCCCGATATGCCCGCGCTACACGAGCTGGGGTATCGCGCAATCCATCTCGAGTTGGATCTTCTCCGATAGCGAGCAGTAGTTCGGTTATCGCCCGCTCTACTCGTCCCTGATCAAACTCTGCTCTCGCCTTTCCATCATGCGGTCCCATGGATACAGGTGAGAGATCATCACTCATTGCTGCCCTGCTCAAGAACGACCTGCTCTGGGGCAACTGACTGCGCTGGAGGAGCAACTTTCTTCTTGCGTGGTTTACGCACAGGCTTCTCTGGGTTTGCCTCTGGATCTAACTGTGGTTTTGCCGAAACTAAGCCAACCGGAGGAATTGTCGAAGGCGTGCGATTTGGCGAGCCGGTCCACGCTGGACGTGGTTCTACGAGTGCAACCTTGGCAAAGATGCGCTCGATATCATCTTTGAGCAGGGTCTCGCGCTCTAAGAGTTCAACTACTAGCGCATCCAAAATATCGCGATTGGCGACCAGAATATTGAAGGCCTCTTGGTGCGCATTTTCGATAAGAGCGTGAATCTCCTCATCGATGATGCCAGCGATCTCCTCGGAGTAGTCACGTTGGTGACCGTAGTCGCGTCCAAGGAATGGATCGCTATCACCGGTACCAAGTTTGATCGCACCGATGCGTTCGGTCATTCCATATTGGGTAACCATGGCACGCGCCAAGTTAGTTGCCTTTTCAATATCGTTTGAAGCCCCAGTAGTCGGATCATGAAAGATCAACTCTTCTGCGGCGCGACCGCCAAGTGAATATGACAATTGATCAAGCATCTGATTGCGCGTTGTCGCATAACGATCTTCATCTGGAAGCACCATCGTGTAACCCAGAGCGCGACCGCGCGGCATGATCGTAATTTTATGAACTGGATCTGTATTTGGAAGTGCGTGCGCAACAAGTGCATGTCCACCTTCGTGATAGGCGGTGATGCGTCGCTCTTCCTCGGTCATAAGTCGACTGGTGCGTTGTGGTCCGGCCATAACGCGATCGATAGATTCATCGAGAGCCATGGTCGTGATCACCTTTGCATTCTCGCGCGCCGTTAAGAGAGCAGCCTCATTCAAAACGTTGGCGAGATCTGCTCCGGTAAATCCAGGGGTTCGCTT
>Ga0364867_10852_pt1 | contig 11228 bp, 10 predicted proteins | sample ExccelAu500001D4_3_FD_206915 | JGI IMG/M metagenome (GOLD analysis project Ga0364867, IMG submission 206915) | Enriched cells from Trout Bog Lake Hypolimnion, Wisconsin, USA - BchlTB.Aug13.5000.01.D4 | ecosystem: Environmental > Aquatic > Freshwater > Lake > Hypolimnion/Profundal zone | place...
CTGCTTGCTAGCTCTTCACTCCGTTTAATAAGCTGTTTGCCAAGCCAGATCTTTTCTCAGTGTATCATGATCGTTCCAGTCTTCGTAGCCCAACGCAAGTCCGTAAATCCTTTGTTTCAGCAAATCTTTTTGTTAATGCGTTATCAAATTAGAATGACGAGGATCTTTCATTGCAGTATCCAAGGCTTTTATCACTCCAAGCTTCTTGGTCTACTTGGGCGTAAGAGCTTCACGCCTCCATCGCTACTAACATCTCCTCCAGTAAAACTCGCCTCAATGTTTCGACGATCAAAGGCCGGATATGTAAAAAGTTCTTTGGTAGAGTTTGGCATTAGCGAGGTTTTTTTGTGGCTTGTTGTAAAAAACACCACATTAGCAGATTATCTGCGGAACTTCGCTAATTTTTTACCCTAGTATGAAATATCCGGGTTCACTAAGAATTGTTTATTATAAGATTGATACATCGAAGAAGAAGGAAAGCCATCAGGACAACCATTGAGTGTATAAGAGGCTCTTTCCGTTGTCATTGGTCCCTCAGCTTGGTTATTCTCTAACCAGTTAACATCAACAATTGGAAAATCTTCTCGCTCTGAAATAACTGAATAAGAGTAGCCCTTATTCTTTGAGTTCCATGTTTGACGAATAGAGTTTACACGAGTATCGGAGCCCATGTAGCTAGAATAGAGTTCGTAAGGATCAGCTTTTTTTGTTACCGCATTGAGAAATGCACAATACTCACTTGCTTTGATATCAAATTTTTCAATTTCAAAAGTATAGTTGATAGCTCCAATTCCTGTTTGTGGATCTGGTTTACTTCCAAGATCTCCAACAGTCACAAGCCCAGTAACGATCACTATAGGAGCAATGCCAATACTCAGTGGCACCTAAACTCTTAAGTGCATCAGCCATGATCGTGCGATGATGCTCTCATCAATTATCCGATTTTACTCCATTTTTGAGCTGCAAATATTGGTACCCTGGATTGATGAAGGCAGATTTTTTTTCCATGGTCACCAAGAGAAATCCAATAGTGTGCATAGTCAATGGAAAGAACTTTTTTGCTTTGTGTATCGTATTGTTTTCTAAGATCCATGAGCTGCCATAGTCCTTCAGGATTTGCTTCAATAAGCCGCCATTTACGATCACCAACATTCCAGCCTGCTATTAACATTTTTTGCGTTGACACAATGATTTTTCCAACTAACTCGTTGATTTCTTGCTCTACACGCACAATGCATCCCGAGAATTGGTCATCTCTTCGTTCCCAAATACCAACTAACTCATTTCCATCTTCTGGATAACGTAGACCTAAAAATGTTTCGAAAAAGCCCATGGATGCTTCTTTTTTTAGGAAAATTTAGCAACTACAAAAAAAAAGAGAACATATTTTTAAAAAAAACGTCCTGCATCTTGATATTTCATGCTAGTTGATTGCACAAGTCACGAATCTTGCTAAATCACATGCCGAGCGAAATATCCCAGCGATCATAAAGATCATGTTTGAGTTCTTCTAGAAAGCGTGAGGGACGCTGGAATGCTTCGCCATAATGAGCATTAAGTCTGAGTTCTGGATATGTAAGATACAGATCTTCTTTGCAGCGGGTTACAGCAACATAAAAGAGTCTCCTTTCCTCCTCGAGAGAACTTGCCTCGCTGAGCGAACGTAGTGTTGGAAACATTCCTTCTGTGAGCCATACAACAAAGACCACGCGCCACTCGAGGCCTTTTGCTTGATGAATGCTCGAGAGGTAGACCTGATCTTCTTCTTTCTGAGTGTTGGTTTCATTTTCTCCTAGAAGCGTGAGCTCTGCTAAAAAATCACTGGCTTGAGAAAATTGTTTGGAATAGTTAGTGAGCGTTTTCAGATCCTCAAGGCGGACATCATAATTTGTAAATCTTTCTTTCATGATCTCTTCATAAAAACCGATCATGATTGTTTCAATCATCGAAGAGGAAGTCATGATTACTTCCTTTTGTGTGATTTCAAGAATTGTATCGAGCCATTGCTTCCACTCTCGAGCTGCTTTAGCTGGAAGTTTACAAGATCTTAATCTTTCGAAATCATTGGTTCCTTCAAGTTTTTCGCATGTTTGTTTCCAGAGTGATTCAGCCGTTTTTTTTCCAATACCTCGAAAGAGCCCTACAAGACGTTTAAAGGCGACTTCATCATTGGGGTTAAGTGCAAATTTCATCATCGCAGCGACATCTTTGATATGAGCTTGCTCAAAAAAGCGTAGACCACTGGTGATTAAAAATGGAATTCCTCGACGCGTGAGTTCCATTTGAATTTCCATTGAGTGATAATGAGCTCTGTAGAGAACTGCCATCTCTGCAAACGGTATGCCTTCTTTGTGAAGTTCCATGAGGCGCTGCCCAATAAAGAAGGCTTGTTCGACATTTGTTGCGAGCGCGACTCGTGCTGGTGGCCTGACATAGGGCGAACGAATAGCCTGGAGTTCTTTTGGGAATTGCTGAGGATTACAAAAGATAGAGGCGTTGGCTAAGTGCAATATTTGAGGAACGCTGCGATAGTTGGTCTCAATGGGAAAGAATTGTGCTGATGGATAGCGTTTAGGGAAGTCTAATATATTGCTGACATTAGCTCCGCGCCACGAATAAATCGACTGTGCATCATCACCCACAACCATGATGTGTTGATGCAACTTTGCAAGAATATCAATGAGGTTTGCCTGGAGATAGTTGGTATCTTGGTACTCATCGACTAAAATTGCCCGAAATTGTTGCTGATAATGCTGAGCAATTTCAGGATGGGTAAGAAAAAGTTCCTGTGTCTTAGTTAAAAGATCATCAAAGTCCATCGTGTTTGCTGTTTTTTTTGCAAGATGATACCCTTCTATTGCTGTTTGCAGGTCTGGTTCTAAATCAAGAAAATAACGATATCTTCGTAATAACAACGCATGGAGTGTTTCGCCCGTGTTATTTAATAGACTGATGATTTCTAAAAGTACATTGGCTTTGGGAAAACGTTTTTCTGAGAGACGAAGTCCTTTACGAGTCATCACAGCATCAAGTAGAGCTTCTTGGTCATCACGGTCCATGATGGTGAAATTCCTTTGATAACCTAGTAATTCGATATGATGACGTAAAATACGGTGTCCTATTGAGTGAAAGGTCCCGCCCCAGAGAGTGCTGGCTCTGCCGGGAAGAAGAGTGTTCACGCGTTCTAACATTTCACGAGCAGCTTTGTTAGTGAATGTTAGGAGTAGAATTTGCTCTGCTGCATATCCTTGTTCTAAAAGCCAGCTAACACGGTAGGTTAATGTTCGTGTCTTGCCACTTCCAGCGCCAGCAATGACAAGTGCTGCACCTGGTGTCGAAGTAACGGCTGCATACTGTTGGTTATTTAAAGCAGATGAATAATCAATATTGCTGCTTGATGCGAGAGAGAGAGGTTTGAGATGGTAGAAGCGATTCATGGTTCTTGAATCATTCTACCTCGAAGAGACAATATGCTTACTATGTTTTTTGCGATGCTGCTTTTGAAGAGAGAGGCTATGAGTAGAGTGAGAGTGGTTTTTAACATAATGCGTGACTTTTTGAACAAGGGGTACATTTAATGCCCAGCCAAGAAGATCGGCCGAGTCACTAAAAAGTTTATTCCGATTGGAGGTTCCTAAAATCACCGTGATGGCATCATGACCTTGATAAGAGCCACTTGTAATCAAGCAATGTTTGCTTTTGTTGGTGTAGCCAGTTTTCATACCATTACAAAAGGAAGTCTGATTCATGGTTTCATTGGTATTTTTCAGTAACAGGGTATCACCATTTGCCAAGTGAAAAGGGTAGCATTTTGTCGCAATAATGGAGCGAAGCTTAGAATTATGATAAACGGCAATGGCGATTTTAGCCATATCTGCAGCCGTAGAATATTGAGCACCAGGGAGGCCGTTAGGGTTCACAAAATGTGAAGAGTTGGCTCCTAATGCCTGAGCTTTTTGATTCATTAAGAGGGCAAAATTTTCAATAGATCCTGCCTCATCGCGTGCGAGAACTCGAGCTGCGTCATTAGCGCTTTTAATGAGCATTCCGTTTAAAAGTTCTTCACGTGTGTAGGTATCCCCTGGTTTTAGGTTCAGCATTGTTGGTTCTGTTTTTTCATCAATGGGCTCTATTGTTACTGAGCGATTGAGGTTCGCATTTTCAGCAACAATGAGTGCTGTAAGAATTTTTTGAGTACTTCCGACAGTTCTCGGTTCATTGGGGTTTCTCGAGTAGAGAACCGTGCCATTATTTGCATCGAGTACTACGACTGAAGCCCCTTGAACATTGGGAGGAGGAAGAGCGGCAGAGCTAGAAGCGATAAAAAGAATGAAAAAGAAAAAAAATTTCATAAATAATAGCAAGAAAGGAGATTTTTCATAAAGATGTGAGGCTTCTAGGAAAACTTGCTGATATCTATTGAGTAAAAGAAACCTCGGAAGCGCAGACTTAGAACGGATATTTTATACTGAATCCTCATGAGGCGCTGTGCAAAGCTTATTAGTAGAAGGCGAGCGAAGGATTGTGATACCGGTCTATAATTTTATTGACCAAAATAGTTAATGAGACCTTCTGTTACTGCACTTGCATATTCACGGTAAATACTCGGATATTTCTTTCCCTCGATGCGTTGTATTCCTCGATAATCACCACGTTGAATACGTTCAAAAACCAAAGGATCATTCATCGAATAGGCTTCACAAAAGATGACGGGAGCCTCTATAAGTCGTGTAGCGAGTAAATTACGATTCCAAAGATAGGGGTTGGAATTAAGAGCTGGTCTTGCTGTTAGAGGATTGTGATAAGTGAAGGGAGGCACTTGTGCTTTATCTTCAAAAGCCTTTGCCACAGCGTTTGCAATACCGACTTCCTCTGCATGCATTTGTCCTAGGAGTTTGCGTAGCATTGTATAGCGATCGGTCTCTTTTGTTAATTCATTCTTATTGAAATCTCCAGAGATGAGAATATGAAGGCGATTAGAAGGAAGCAGGGTCGGTTTTTTTGGATCTCCCCACTCTTCAGCGTCAAAATGCATGCAAATCACAAGATCTGGTTTCCATTCTTGATTCACACGCTGCGCACGGTAATGAATCTCGGCAGTACGATAGAAAAGTATTTCTTCCTTGGCTTGTAACTCGCGAGGCGTCCAGCTGCTCTTCCCTTCATTTTTAAGATCCTCGATTGCAGATTTGCGTAGTTGCCATGGGCGCAAAGGGGTTGTTGGACCTAAATGATGTTTTGTCAGTTGAACGGTAGCACCTAAATTCTTGAGTCGCTTAGCAAGCATCTTTGCTTCAAAAAATGTCATTGTTCCCTCTTCTACAGGACGTGTATGTCCTATACGAAACCATCGTTCTTCCATTTTAGACCAAGCACCTCCTAGATGTCCTGGATCCAATACAATATGCAAACCGGACAAAGGCTTGCCTGGTAGCGGTTTTCTCTCTTGGGGTCTTTTAAAGTACCTGGGGATAGGCTTGCACTCGGCGGGAGAGTTGGCAAGGCTGAGAGGAATTCTCTGTGGTGCACCTGGATAAGGTTCAATAAAAGCTGTCTCGCGGGTGATCGTAATCCATGACTTCCATGAACCATCTGGAACATATACAGTTTGTAGAAGTTCTTCTAATTGAGAAGCAGTAATCGTCTTGTTATAGCCTTTGAGTGAAGCCCAATGGGGAGAGGATTCCCATGGGTTGTTTTGTGCGGATGCATTAAAAAAAAGTGAAAAAAACATCAGGCCTAAAAAGAAAAAAAATTTCATAGATTTCATTTTTATATCGCCCAGAAGGAAACTTCCAATAAAAATAGCCCGGTTATGGTTTCTCACGGCTGTTAAACGTAATATTCGTGATGAGTATACATCCTAAACATTACTATAGAAAGGTCCCTCGTGGAGGTTATTGAATCATGGAATTATTAGCTCGAGAAAAAGCAAGGAACCTTCAAGAAAGCTCTTTATGATGAAGATACTGTTCTTAGGTGACATTGTGGGTGAGCCTGGAAGGTTAGCCGCCATGCAAACAGCCGAACTTTATCTTGCGCGAGGTGATGCCGATTTTGTCGTTGCAAACGGAGAAAATGCGGCAGCAGGTAGAGGTATTACACCAAAAATAGCTATTGAGCTGATGCGCTCGGGCATTGCCGTGATTACGAGTGGAGATCATATTTGGGATCAAAAAGAAATTATTCCCTACCTTGGTTCAGAGCCACGGTTATTGCGTCCGCTCAATTACCCGAGTGGCACACCTGGATCTGGAAGTATTGTTTTAGAAACAGCCAAGGGACCAGTAGCGGTGATGAATCTGCAAGGTCGTACTTTTATGAATAATCCTCTAGAAAACCCATTCCTCTCTGCGAAAGAGGAGGTCGAGCGTTTACGCGAGGAGACTCTAGTCATTTTTGTTGATATGCATGCAGAGACAACAAGTGAAAAAATTGCCATGGGTTATCATCTTGATGGAAGTGTTTCGTGTGTCGTAGGAACTCATACACATGTTCCTACAGCTGATGAAAAAATTCTACCCAAAGGAACTGGTTTTCTCTGCGATGCAGGTATGTGTGGTCCAGAGGATTCAGTGTTAGGGCGTGATCCAAAAACGATTGTAGAAAAATTTCTAACCTCCATGCCAAAAAAATTCCCTATTGCAGAAGGTCCGACTATTGCTCTTGGAGTCCTTGTGGAGATTGATGAAGAGACCGGACATGCTACTAATATTCGACGTATTAGAGAGCGATATCGCTAGAAACATCTGATATTTGAGCATCCATATGGATTGGATTTAAGACAAAGATATTTTCTAATCACTTTCTGATGCTCGAGAGCAGTTAAGTAAGCCTCTTCGATCTCTTTTAATGCCTCAACCGGATATTTCACACTCAATCTATTACGGCTTGTGGAAAGCTCTATTGTTACTGTGTTGGTCTCGAATTGTAATTTGGGCGGTATGGACACATACAGCCCAGCATCACAATCCTTCGCCCGCCTTGTACTAACAAGCTTTGCACAGCGCCTCACTACGATTCAGTATGAAATATCCAGGCTAGCCCAAATATTTCATATTTCTCTTTTTTATGCGTTCATTGCCTCAAGATTTACCACGTCATGTAGCCATTATCATGGATGGAAACGGACGCTGGGCTCAAGAACGTGGTTGGCCAAGACTCAAAGGACATGAACAGGGTGCTCACTCCGTTCAAGAATGTCTTAATGCTTGTTTAGAAGTTGGTGTCGAGTACCTCACTCTTTACGCCTTCTCTTCTGAAAATTGGAAACGTCCAGTCATCGAAGTCAAAGGACTCATGTTTTTGCTTGAAAAATACTTAGGGAGTAAAATTGAGGAGATGCAGAAAAATGGAATCAGGTTTTTTGCTATTGGACGTCTGGAGGGTTTACCTAAAAGCGTCCAAGAAGCTTTGCACAAGGCGATAGCTGCAACAGCAGATAATAAACAATTAACCCTTACCTTGGCCTTAAACTATGGATCTCGTCATGAAATCGTCGATGCACTCAAAGCAATTGCAGATCAAGTAGCATTTGGAAAACTTGATCCAGAATTTATCAATGAAGAACTGGTTTCAGCCAATCTTTACACGGCAGGAATGCCGGACCCTGATTTGTTAATTCGAACGTCTGGAGAATACCGCATCTCGAATTTTCTACTCTGGCAACTAAGTTATGCAGAAATGACGATCATACCGAAGTTGTGGCCTGATTTTAAAAAGCAAGATCTTCTCGATGTTCTTGAAGATTACAAGAAACGAAAGCGACGCTTTGGGGCCGTGAATGTTTAGAGCATTTTTAGTCTGACGCTTTCTAAAAATCTCTACATTTTTTAGATCAGTTCCGAGTAATTTGACTCTCAAGAAAGTGTTCTCATGACGATTGCTTTTCTTGATAGGTCATTAATGCTTGGTAGAGCTGCTCTAGTCCACTGGGAATCACCCTGGTTCCTGTAAGAAGGGGCATGAAATTTTGATCATTTTCCCAGCGAGGTACGATATGAAAGTGAAGATGATCGGCAATGCCAGCTCCACCAGCTGCACCGAGATTACAGCCAAGATTAAAGCCATGCGCATGTACTACAGCTTTAAGTAATCTCTGAGCATGGAGTGCAAGATGCCATAAATCAAGGACTTCTTCATCGCCAAGCTCACCCATCTCGGCTGTCTTGCGATAAGGAACAGCCATGAGATGTCCTGTTGTGTAGGGATATTTATTGAGGAGTAGAAAAGCATGTTTGCGACGTGTTACTATAAAATGGACTCGGTCATCAGAGCTCTGAGCCGCTTGAAGTAAGAAGTCGCTTTTGGAGTTTTCATCACGTTCAAAGTATTCCACACGCCAGGGGGCCCAGAGAGTTTCGAGTGCTTTTTTAGGAAATGGCATATTTTTATATATTTAAATACTCTAACATCGTTGCTGCCGCCTTATCGTAGGCTCCTTGACCATGCAGTGTGGAAATAATTTTTGAAAGTTCATGACTGAGTTGATCGCAGGCTTGAGGGTTTTTGAGATACGTGAGGGCTTCTTCTGCGAGTGTTTTTGGTGTTGCCTCCTTTTGGATAAATTCCCTAACAATAAGACGCCCCGCTAAGATATTGATGATTCCTAGGAAGGGGACGCGAATCAATGTTTTTCCAACGATATAAGTTAACCATGCAACTTTATAGACAAGAAGATAGGGAAGACCGTAACAAGCAGCCTCGAGTGTTGCGGTGCCGGAGCAAACAAGACCAAAGGTAGCACGTTGCATAAGTTCTGGAGCTTTTCCTATGGTGATGGATATGGGAAGATTAGCTTTCTGGATCATAGATTTCATGATGGCAGCAAGCTTAGGAGTTGCTGCTGCAGCCTGAGCACAGAGATGGGGCTCGCTTTTTATCATTTCTTGGAATGCCAACATCATGACTGGAAAAAGGCGTCTTACTTCCCTTTCACGACTTCCAGGAAAGAGACCGAGAAGATTTTTTTCTCGCAAAAGTGGAGTGGTTTGATTTTTCGAAGCCATGATGGTCTCTACCAAGGGATGTCCTACAAAGATTGTGGGGAGTCCGGAGGATTCATAGAGCTCTTTTTCAAAAGGAAAAATACAAATCATCAGGTCCAGGAGGCGCGCCATCTTTGGAATGCGATTTTTTTTCCAAGCCCAGACTTGAGGGCTGATATAATAAAAGATTTTGATGGGAAGCTTTTGGCGGCGAATTGCTTTAGCGAGACGCAAATTAAATCCAGGATAATCAATTAAGATAATGGCTTCTGGTTTTTCTTCTCGAAGCTCTTGAAGAAACTGAGAGAACTTTCTTCGAAAATAGCCATATTTTTTGAGAACCTCAGTGAGGCCGACAACAGCTGATTCCTCCATCCAGTGATCAAATGCCTGCATCGGGTGATGAGAATGCATAAGACTTTTTTCAAAATATGCTGGTGATAATAATCTAGAAGATTCTCCTCCGCTCGTGATTTCTGAATCTTTTGCTTGGCTCTCCAATACGGCTGCTTGCATCTTTGGACCACCTGCTCCTATAAAAGAAATGGTTGGAACTTGCAGGCGCAAAGCCTGAATCAAAGCGGCTCCGTACGTGTCACCACTTGCTTCGCCCGAGAGAATGAATATTTTTAGAGAGTGATCCAAAGGAATTTGACGATAAATATTACAGATTACGCGTGGATCGCAGTGATCTTGTACTCATTGTTTCATGAGAGCGTTTTTCTCTTGAATCTGTTTGGTGATCTTGAATGCTAGTTCTAGTGCTGCAGCGGCTTCATGACCGGTAACCCGCGGTTGAATACCCATACGTGCACAGTCGATGAAGGCAGCAAGTTCACGTGCTAGTGGCTCGCCTTTAACGACACGCACACGCTTACGTTTAATTTCCTTTTCATTGAGACGGAGTATATATCCGCTTTGTTTTTGATAGTCGAGTGAGAGGTAAGCATCTTCTTGAAAAACACGGATTTTTCTTACTCGATCACGACTGATGCGACTTGCTGTTAAGTTAGCGACGCATCCATTTTCAAAATGAAGACGTACATTAGCAATATCTTCCCCAAGGCTTAAAACTGGAATCCCAACAGCATCAATACTCACAACAGGTGAGCGCACAAGGTGCAAAATAATCTCTAAGTCATGAATCATCAGATCCAAGACGACCCCAATATCAATACTGCGATTGGGATAGGGAGAAATACGTGTCACCTCAAGAAAACGTGGATTTTTGAGCTGCTCCTCTAAGGCCTCTAGTGCTGGATTGAAGCGTTCGACATGACCTACTTGGAGAACTGCTTGATAGGTTAGCGCGATTGTGGCTAGCTCCTGAGCTCTTTGGCTCGTATCAGCAAGTGGCTTTTCAATGAGCAGATGTTTGCCTTCTCTGAGCAGGAAGCTTCCAATTTCATGATGTGATTCTGTCGGTGTAGCAACTGTTGCTGCTTCTATAAGGCTTGCAAATTCTTCAAGAGAGTTGCAGACATGGGCACCGTATTTTGCAGCTGCTTTTTGGGCAGAGCGTTTGTCGGCATCAAGAATAGCAACTAACTTGCAGTGGGGTAATTCTGAGTAGATACGAGCATGGTTGATGCCAATGTGACCGATGCCCACAACACCAACGTTGATAGTTTTCATATTTATAAATGCCCTCTGACTTTAGTCGTCTCACAGAGAGATACCCCACAAGGTGATTCCCAATTGATTAGCTCGTTCTTTCATTTTCTCCTGCTCTAGAAGTAAGGTGTTGCCGGCTTCCAAAGCGATGAGGCTCATTCCGGCAGTAGCAGCCACATCGAGTGTGCGCATACCAATAACAGGCACATCAAAGCGCATGTCTTGGTTGGGCTTGGAAACTTTCACCATGCATGCTTTGCCATTACCTAGCATGCCACCACGTTTGATGGTTTCATCAGTACCTTCAAAACCCTCTACTGCGAGGACCGTACCATGTTTGACAATGACGGTTTGACCGATATTGAGTCGACTGACTTCTTTTGCAATATCATAGCCAAAGGCGACATCTTCGAGCTGACGACTATTGGGCTTAAGCCCTGCAATGAAGCCGGGAGAGGCAAGGTGACTTTCTAAAAAAGTTGTGGCGGGAAGAAGGGTCACACCCACATTTGCTAATTCATCTGCTAAGGTTGCAAAAAGAGTTTCTGCATTGCGTTCTTTGAGCTGGGCGAGTAGCAGGAGGGTTTTGAAATCAGGACGCAAATCAAAAAGATTCTTTGGGGCAAT
>Ga0364867_10665_pt1 | contig 11224 bp, 12 predicted proteins | sample ExccelAu500001D4_3_FD_206915 | JGI IMG/M metagenome (GOLD analysis project Ga0364867, IMG submission 206915) | Enriched cells from Trout Bog Lake Hypolimnion, Wisconsin, USA - BchlTB.Aug13.5000.01.D4 | ecosystem: Environmental > Aquatic > Freshwater > Lake > Hypolimnion/Profundal zone | place...
GATGCGCCATAGTTTGAGAGTGACGTTATGGTCTAATAATTCTTTTGATTTGATGCGTTTTTTGATAGCTCTGATGATGTGCAACTCTTGCTGCATGAGGGCTTTTGTTTTAGTATCATCCCCGCTTATTTTTAATAAGGCTTCTGTGTCTGATTTTACTTTTTGGTGCCACTCAGAATGCCAAGATAATGCTTTTTGGCAAAGTATGTTTTGTGATTTTGCGGTTTCAAGAACCGTTAACCAAGTTGTTGCAAATAAGATGAATGTGAATGTTCCTTTAAAATAATGGTTTTAAAATAGTGTATGCTTTGTCTGCAGGAAACGGCCAGTCAATTGATTCAATTATAAAGCCAACGCTCTTTAAATCCCAGTCTGAGCGACGGTAGCTGACCACATGCAGTTTATCCCCCTCTTGTCCCAACACGAGCCAGATATGCCCTTTAATGGTTAGTAATACCCCAGGTTCAATCACGTCTGTTTTTTGTAATACTTTGTCCAAAATCGGTTTCATGTATTCATAATCTTTGAGATCTTTCCAATCATTATTGATCCAAGCCCAAAGAACTAATGTGGAGAAGCCTAGCTCAGGTAATTCTGGGAAACATTTTACAACGAGAGATGTGCAATCCTCAGGTCCCCAACGATGCTTTTGAGATAAACGTTGCCCAGAGAGAATATACCCTTGATGAGGAACAATAAATGTTTTGTCTTTACAAAAAATTGAACCTGAAAAATCAAATCCTAATGTATCAAACTCAAATAAATAGGATGAACCATCAGCGCGTAGCTCGTGTCCATCAGCTAAATGTTTAAAGAGTAAAATGAGACGATAACAAAACGCTTCTTGTGTCACCATAGGATCTTCAGGATAAATTCCGGAGTATGCTTTATGAGGAAGGTTTTTAAATTTAGCTTGGAGCTCGTCAAATTGTTCAAGCGCCTTTGTTAAAAACTCATCCATACGGTTTGTTTTGATTCTTACTTGTAGGCGACGTGTTGTTGTTTTTTTACCAAAAAAATCTCCAATCCAATCACTCCATTGTGGGGCAATGCGCTCGCGAATAGTTTTAATTGCAGCGATTTCTTGGGCCATAAGCTCTTTGGCTCTGGCATCATTTTTGGACTCTTTTGTTTCTTGACGCAAAGTATCCATATCTTGTTTGATTTTTTTGTGCCAAATTTTATGTTGTTTTAAAACTTGCTCGCATAAAAGGCTTTGCTTTGCTGCTTTATGAATAGTGGTGTGTAGCGTGGCTGCTAGAAAAAATAACATAACGGAGTTGTATATTTCGCTTTGTGTTATGCTAGCATAAATTCACTTTAAAAAAGATAGGGCTAAGTTTGTTTTGTTTGTAGGTAAAAATGCCAGAAAAAAATAATTGTGATATCATTGGGGGTCATTCTTTCATTTAAGGCTGCTTTTTGAAATACGTGGGTTCTGAAATTTATATTCAAAGCGCTAGAGTCAGGAGGTAACATTCCCGCTACTCTCATCCTAAAATTATGACTATCTGATGTATACTCTACCTCACACCCATAAGTTTTAGTTGGATTAATAAGCACTAAAGATACAAAGCTTTTTTTCTGAATAACAAATGAAAAATCAGTCATAATCATTTCAATATATGGAGTTCCGTTAGGAGGATAATCCTCCTTTGAGTCAAGTTCTTCTAACCTATATCCTTGATATTTTTTTGAGCCATAAAGTTGTTTTATAAATTGTGGATCAATATCAATAGCAGATCCATAAATGTTATAAAACATCAAGTTCCAAAGGATCCCGTCTCAATATTATATACTGCAGCAAAATCTATCGCTTTCAAATTATTGTTTTCTGTTTTCTTGTTGGTTTACAATGCAAGGTACAAACAAATACAAAGTGAGAAGTCATGATGATTTTTCTTAATTTATTGATGGCGGCAGAGTCTGCTTTAGTCCAATATATGGGAGATGTGTCTCCACAGGAGCAAGCAGAGCAGAATACGTGGGGATGGAGCGAAAACAAAGTATTTTTCACGCAATACCTTTCTGGTGGATTCGGCCTTTCTCAAATTAAGCAGCTTGGCACATGGTTGCCAATTTCAGTGAAGTTTGCAAAAGCTGCAGTGCACGCATTGATTAAAAATCAGAAACTTACCACACTTGATGAGTTGGAAGTTATAGAATTAGGAGCAGGTGGAGGACGTGTGACATGGGAGCTCTTTCAAGCAGGTTTTTGTAAAATTACAGCCGTTGAACTTGATCCAAAATTAGTAAAATTTATGGAGCAACGTTTTAAATACAGACAGGAAGAAATCAAGCCTTTAGAGCTCGATGCCGCGCAATTAGGCACAAAAGTTAGCGCAGGGAGTGTGATATCATTGTGTCTATTTTACCATTCATGTATATGTCGACAGCGGTGTGTCAAGATATTACTAATGCTGCTTTTACAGCGCTTAAAGAAGGTGGTGTTTTTTATCAAATATGTTATACGATGTCTGGGGATTGGTTTAAAATTCCCGGAGTGAATGTTGAACGTGTTCTATGGTACCCATGGCAAGCCCCGTTGGGAGGACATGTGTATAAATTCACGAAATCAAAAGAAGGATTGCGTTAGATTAGTCTATGTTTTATAATTTATACCTCCACTCTATAACAACTACTTCTGAAGAAAGGCAACAGTGGGTTATGTCTCATATGCAGGTAAAGTCTCAACAACAATACGATTGGAAAATGATACAAGCCTCAAAAGAAGGGGAAATGATTCACACATATCGTGGTGATGAAATGATCATAAAGATTGATGATAAAATGTTCCCTATGCCGATTGTATTTATTGAGGATCGTATTTTGTCAGCATGTTTCCCTAATAAAGACCATAACGCATTGCGTCAATTTTTAACACAGTTGAGATGGGGATTTAATACTCAAACATCAGGTTGGGACTTTATGTTTGATGATGCAGCGATTCAAACGCTTTATGATTTTCATGCCACAGGCTCTCAATATGTTGCAGACTTGGGATGCGGCGCTGGAGAGATGTCTATTATATATCTTATCGCTGGCGCAAAGGAAGTATATGCTTTTGACCGCATACAAGATATGAAATTACACGAGTATTTAAAAGCAGCAATTAAATACCAACTTATCTCTGCAGTTGAGTATTCAGATAATGGAAATAAACCGTGTTTATATGGACAAGGTGCGGATCATATTCAAAGACTATTTTTTATCAAAGACGATATTACACGTCCTGGATTTTCATTAGGGCCGAATCAAGTTTTTGATCAAATTTGGGCAAGACGTTTTATTCATATGCTGGATTTAACTGCATTTCAAAATCTCAAAACACAGGTACTACGAACACTTAAACCTAATGGCGCATTTTATGTGATTGTAAATGCTATACAAGGTTTATGGACAGCAGGTGCTATGCATTCTTCTAATCGCTTTATAGTGGAGCCGTTAATTGATAGAATGGAGGCGATAAAAGATGAATTTATCCCTGCTATCAATCTATCTTTAAAACAGCATAGATCTGCAGAAGGAAATCTGTATAGTGTTATACAGGATGCAAAGTTGCTGCCTCCTATCAAGTCTATTTGCTCTCCCCAGATTTACGCTTTTACACCGATATCTGTTCTAAGAATTCTTGCCGAAATGTTTTTGTTATCTGATCAAGTGCGCACTTTAACAACACTGCAACAATGGACAGATGATCCAAAAGAGTCTTTTAATTTATATGCCATAGGTAAAAAGCCTGCTGAACAAAAAAAATGAAAATGCAAAGTGTTGTTGAGTATCTTGAAACTGATCTGAAGCTGCCCTAAATTATACATACGTCTCTTAATTAAATTTGATTTATGTTTTTTAATTTTTATCTCAATGCCATGACGGCTGATTCTCCAGAGGGGCAGAATTGGTTAAAAAAAGACATGTCTACGAAACTCCAGCAACATTATGATTGGAGCAGTATTGACGCTTCAAAGCACGGTGCTATTATCAACACTTACCGTGGGGAGGAAATGGTCATTGATCTTTCTGAGGTGTTTAAGAGTTTGAAGATTAGTGGGGCTCTTCCACCGAAAGGAGGTAAGTTCCCTCTGCCACTTTCAGTTGCCGGTGATGCTATCTTGAGTGAATGTTTCCCCGGAAAAAATCATCAAGCCTTACGTGGATTATTTGTGCTGATAGAGATGCAGTTTGGAGGTAAAGAAGTTCAAAAAGGGACCTCCCAATATAATTTTATGCTCGATGATGCTGCTATTGCTGCCATTAAAAGCTTTCATAAAACAGGGGCTAAAATTGTAGCTGATATAGGTTGTGGCGATGGAATTATGTCGTTGCTATATCTTATCGCTGGAGCAAAAGAAGTGCATGCATTTGATTTTTTCTCTGATGGTTCTAGCTTTGATTGCCTTTTACATTATCTAACTGGATTTGGGTTATTGCCCTGCATTCAACTTATTCGTAATGGGCAAAGATCTGTGTTTGGTAAAGGGGAGATGGATAAAGCTCCTAAATTATTTTTTACACAAGCTGATATTACAAAGCCTGATTTTTCGCTTGGTAAGGCGAACAATTACTTTGATCAAATTTGGGCAGGCAGATTTTTGCATGCAATAACTCCAGATCAATTCCAAGGATTAAAATCAAAAATATTACCAGTATTAAAACCAAGTGGATTGTTACATTCTGTAGTTAATGCTATGCAGTTTTTATGGACGTCTGCAAGAACGCACTCTGCTATGAGATTTGGTGTCGAGCCGTTGATGCCTGCATTGGACGATGGGGCAAGAGATTTTCCATTAGTGATTCAGGCAGATATGCGTTCTATGACGGAGTCGAAAAATAAATTTATTACTTTTTCCAACATAAACTTAGGAGAAGGTTATGACTATACAAGAGCTAATATTACCGTGTTCACGCCTCGTACTTTTATGAATACCGTGAGTGCATTAGGATTATTGCCTATAGGAGATGTACGAGCATTGGATGCTATTCGTTATGCGTGGACAACAAATCCTGAAGAGTATTTCCATTTATATAGCGTTGCTAGAAAAGCTTCTGTGATTGAATCGATACTTGCTAATGAAGCATTAAAGATACCATTAGATTGATTGTTTTTAAAAAGGTAATTTCGTCCCATATGTATTAAACTAAGACAGTCTCTGTCCTCGTCCAAACACATATGAGACAAAAGTGATAGTTGTTGGAGGCTGAGGGAAGGGTGAGTAAACTCGAAGAGTTTTCCACGCTTTCCATAGCCTATTTAACGATATTTTAACAAAGGTTAGCCTCTAAATTGAATAGAAAAAAGCAAAAAAAGAGGCTAGAGATGCAGAAAAAGAACTCCCTGCTAAGAGCAGGTTATCACAAAGAACATGAAGAAAAAACACTTAAAACAATTGAAGAGCGCAAGAAGGTTTTAGCAGATTGGCAACGATTAAAACTCAGAAAAGTTCCTGATAAAGAGATTGAAGTAACCTTGAACATCTCAAGGGCGCAGTATTATCGCGTCAAAAAATCTTATAAAAAAAAGGGCGATTTGGGTCTTATCAAAAAGTCCACGAGGCCTCATAATCTCAGGCCCTCCAAGATTCCTCAAGCGCTCAAAGAGCGTGTTTTAAAACTCAGACAACAGTATCTTTCTTATGGAAAATTCAAAATATTTCATTTGCTAAAAAAAGATTTTAACACCTCGGAAAGCTCTGTAGGGCGTATTTTATCTGAGTTTTTAGACAAAGGAACGATTCAGCAATCTCCTGCGTATCGCCCTAAAAGAAGGGCTCGTGTGTTTAAAGGACATGCTCAAAAATGGACTTATGGTATGCCAAAAGAACTTCCAGGAACTCTTGTGCAAATCGATCACATGACAACGCCTTCAGGAGCCAAAGAGTTCCATGCCGTTGATCCTGTTACAAAATATATGGTGGCTTGCGTTTATAAAAATGCTACGAGCCTTTGTGCTGATGACTTTTTGCATCACGTTATTAAAGAGATGCCTTTTGATATTCGCTCCATTCAAGTCGATGGTGGCTCCGAATTTATGGCCGAGTTTGAGGAATCTTGTCGAGTATTGAAAATTCCTCTTTATGTTCTTCCGCCGAAAAGGCCTCAGTATAATGGAGGCGTTGAACGATCCAACGGCATCATTAAAGATGAGTTCTATGCTTGTTTTGATGTTCCTTTGAACCTTAGAGAACACAATGCTTTGCTTCGAGATTTTGTGTCTCATTATAACTCCATTCGCCCTCATGGCTCTCTAGACGGACAACCTCCTTTGGGCTACTATTATCATAGATATGAAAACACTTCTTTTTAGCGGCTGATTTTGTCTCATATGTATTGAACTAAGACAGTCTCTTGAAACTACTTTGGTAATACACTATATTAAATTTATCACTATTAATTAAACTCGAGTTATGTTTTTTAACTTTTATCTTAATGCTATGACGGCTGATTCCAAAGAAGGACAACAGTGGGTGCAAGAGCATATGGCAGCTAAAGCGCAGCGACGGTATAACTGGAGCCAGATTGATGCTGCAAAACATGGAGATATTATAGATACTTATTGTGGGCAAGCAATGGTCATTGATCTCCAGGGGCTCCATCAGACTTTGCAATCTTTAGTGTTTGATTGTAGCTCTCGCCCAAAAGCGAGAGTTAAATTCCCTTTACCCCTTTCCATTGCCAGTGATGCTGTTTTGAATGAATGTTTTCCAGGAAAAGATAATCATGCGCTGCGTGGATTGTTAATGATGCTGGAGATGCAATTTGGTGGTCAAGAAGTTCAAAAAGGTATTTCGCACTATAATTTTATGTTTGATGATGCATCTATTGCTGCCATCAAAAATTTCCATAAAACAGGCGCTAAAACTGTAGCTGATATAGGATGTGGTGATGGAATTATGACACTGCTATATCTTGTCGCTGGTGCTAAAGAAGTTCATGCTTTTGATTTGTATGCTAGTGGGGGTAAAATGATTACCTGTTTGGATCTAGCTATTCAAATAGGGCTTATTGATTCATTAGAGGTGAATTATAATGGAGAAACTTATTCTTTAGCAAATTCAAATAATCCTGTTTCAGTATCTTCTCCTCAAAAATTATTTTTTACACACACTGATGTTACGGCGCTTGATTTTGTATTGGGAGAGAGAAATTATTTTGATCATATTTGGGCTGGACGGTTTTTGCATATGTTGAACCCATTGGAATTTAAGACTCTTAGTGGCAAAATAAATAGAGCATTAAAACCAGGTGCATGGTTTCATGTTACAGTTAATGCGATTCAAATGTTGTGGACATCTGAAAAGCAACACTCAGTCAATCGGTTTAAAATTGAGAAGCTCATTCCCATGATAGATAAAATGTCTTGTGATTTCATTCCGGTGATATTCGGCCCAACTGAAACAGTCACAGTTAATAATTTAAAATATTCTGTATTTAAAGAGATTCAGTTGAGTGTAAGTCATAAAATAGGTCCTGTTGGCCCATCAATGGCATTGATAGATGCTTTTACCCCTCACACTTTAGAAAAAGTATTGAAAGAAATGGGATTGACTCCCACGCAAGGTGTCCGAGCTCTAGATATTGGTCAAACATGGACCACAGATCCAGATAAGTATTTCCATTTATATGGGGCTGCTAAGAAAATGTCTACGCAGGATATTTTCCGAGAATTGAAGCTCAGAGTATCTCTGTCATCATTGTGTTTGGATTTTTTATTGGCTTACAATAAAATGTGTCAGGGTCCCGTATAATAGGAGATCATTATGGTCTTTTTTTGTTTATTGGCGTCATCGACTTCTGTTGATGAACCGCCTCCAACTCAACGAAAAACATCATTTACCGCTTCGCGTGTTCAACATTCAATGTTAGCTGAAGATTATGTGACTGCCTTAAGACAAGAAATAGATAGAGCTAATGCGGAGCTTACAATATTGCAACTCATGATTGATCGAAATGAAGCAAACGTTGATGAATTGAAAGCGTTAAAAGAAGAGATAGAAGGGGATATTATTTCTATTGAAGCATTATTTATTCAAAATATTAAGGATGCTTTGGAACAAAACTCTTCTGTGATTAGTTTTAAAGCTTTAGCGTTGAGGTTAAAGTATCTTGTTGAATCAGATCATTAGATGGTTTGCTAACGTCGTGAACTTACAAACACCATCAAAAATAATACCCCAAGTAACGTGATAATTGAGGCACCTGTAGGAATGTTAATATAAAACGACAATAACAACCCAAGGTAACTTGTCACGATGCCAATAATACTGCTTGAGATGATCATGCGCCCAATGTCCTTATACAAAAGGCGAGATGTGATTGCAGGTAGCATTATGAGGCCCATAGACATTAATGTTCCAACGGCTAAGGATGCGAGAACCAATAGGGTAGTGATGCTACCCCAGATAATGAGGTGATATAACCAGCGTGCCTTTCGTGTGAAAAATACAAAGGTAGGGTCAAAGCAATCGTACAAAATTGGTTTTCTAAAGATCCATAATAATGTCAGCATTGTCGCATTCATAAGCGACATATATAAAAGCGTATCATTTTGGATGGATAAGATATTTCCAAATAAAAGATGCAGGATATTAAAATTGCCTCCGCATGAATACAACAACAAAACGCCAACAGCTAAAAACAAAAGATACAATGCAGAGAAGCTTGCATCCTCATGGAGCAACGTACGCTCATGAATAAATCGGTTCATGAGGGATAATAATAACCCAACACCAATGGCCCCTACAACAAATCCAGGAAGCCAAAATCCAAACAGCAAAAATGCAATCGCGATACCAGGAAAAATTCCATGAGATAATGCCTCTCCCATGAGGCTCATCTTGCGTAGTAATAGCAATAATCCAATAGGTCCACCTGCAATGGATAGGCTTATGCAAGCGAGTAATCCTTTTTGCATAAATAGATATTCTGTGAAAGGGGAAATAGCGAAATTAAGAAACATAAAAGATGCCTTTCTTATTAGGAGTCGTCTTCCTGAATGAGCGTAGCGAAATGAAGGATCCAGGGAACATATTTGTAGCATTTTTTTTTGTGATTCTGGATCCTTCTCTGTGCTCAGGACGATGAATAGGTAGGAAATCAAGAAACATAATGTTGCCCACAAAACATCATTTGAGTCATTTTTTCATGTGTCATATCCGCCATATCCAATTTTTTCACAAAATGAGAACCAATGAAAATACATTCATGGAAATGTTTTTGAATCAAATCAAAATCATGCAAAACCACGAGCACAGTTTTTTCACGTAAATGCCATTGTTGGATTTGTGCCATAAGGTAATTAAGCGTTTGACAGTCAATAGCATTGAACGGTTCATCCAACAAAATCAACTCTGGATTTTGTACAATAACGCGGGCAAATAATGCGCGTTGGAATTGTCCGCCGCTAATTTCATCAAGATATTTATGTTGGATATCCCATAAATCGACAGCCCTTAATGCATACTCAATGGCCGCTACATCATTCGTAAGAGATCCCATAGCCGCAAGATCATAGACTGTCATGGGGAAATGAATATCAAGCGCATTTCGTTGCACCAAGAATCCAATTTGATCTGTCTCAAGAGCTATCTTTCCCTTAGATGGTTTTGTTAGTCCGGAGATGAGCTTAAGAAAGGTTGTTTTACCAATCCCATTAGGGCCAAAAATCGCTGTGAGAGATCCTTTAGGTATTTCTAAATCGAGATTTTCAAATAACGGATTTTTTTCATAATGAAATGACAAATCTTTGATTGAAATCATGAATTCATTAATTTCACTCCACTTGGGTCAGTATACCTTATCTTGAGGAGAAAATGTGAGAGGGGGATTGTAAGATAGATTGGCATATATTAATTTATTAATAGAGTCATGGACAATATTATTATGTTCTTTTTATTATCCGCAGCTGAAGAACCAGCAGCGCTGTTAATTTTCCCTAGGTATTTTCATGAGAAGGTTCTAAAACATCAAGATGCAGTCTTACAATTTCCTGATGATACAACGTGTAAAAAATTTAATTATAGAGCTGCAAAAGATGGGCATAAGTTAGATGAAAAGTTATTGCGTTTATATGGTATTTATAAATTACGTTGTATCTTAAGAGAAGGGAGTGGAAGTGCGCCAATTTTGCAGAATCCTTTTATATTAAGTATACCTGTTTATGAGAGACGTTCTTGCAAATATATCCAGTGGACTTTTGAACAAAAGCCTTTTGCATCTAATGATCCTAAGTCAGCCCAGTATTGTTTTGTTTTTAAAAATACTGAAGAATGTAGTCAGGGCATTCCTCGATGTGCAATTTTTCCAAAACCCATTCTCGCACAAGAAGAAGTCACAGTTGTGGAGTAGTTAAAATTATCCTAAAGGTAATACGTGTGGAGCGGCCTTAGGGAACTCCAGAATGTTCTCATCTGCCAAAATTTCCTCATGGATCGATGGGTCGCGTAAAATATATCCACGGCCCCATACGGTTTCAATACAATTTTCATCACCCAAAAGACGCGCTAATTTACGGCGTAGTTTGCATATAAATACATCAATAATTTTCAATTCTGGTTCATCAATGCCACCATAAAGATGGTTAAGGAACATTTCTTTTGTTAGGGTCGCGCCTTTACGCAGCGCGAGTAGCTCTAATATAGAATATTCTTTCGGTGTTAAATTAACGGCTTTGCCTTCAATCGTAACGATTTTTTCCTTCATGTTAATTGTCATCTTTCCGTTTTTGATTACAGAGGACGAATGTCCTTGGGACCGTCTTACGATCGCTTGTAAACGGGCAAGTAACTCATCTTTGTTAAATGGTTTGGTGACATAGTCATCCGCTCCAAGTCCAAGGCCCTTTATTTTTTGATCACTTTCTCCGCGCGCAGAGATAATGCAAATAGGGGTTGTATTGTTATTTGCGCGTAGTCGTTTAATGACATCATATCCGGTTGTATCCGGTAACATCATGTCGAGTAATACAAGGTCATAGTCATAGATCTTGCTGAGTTCCACACCGTCTTGGCCAGTCGTGGCCACATCGCAGATCATTCCCTCTGCTTGCAGTGTGTCTTGAAGATTTTTACAAACCGTTGTATCGTCTTCAACTAATAGGATACGCATTTCTGAGGCCATATCTAATTGTTCTTCCTAATAAAAGGTTAGCAGGTGGACCTATTGGATTATTGCTATTACTACGCAAGATGAGCCTCATGGGAGAGGCATTATCTCATGGAATTTTTCC
>Ga0364867_10620_pt2 | contig 11175 bp, 10 predicted proteins | sample ExccelAu500001D4_3_FD_206915 | JGI IMG/M metagenome (GOLD analysis project Ga0364867, IMG submission 206915) | Enriched cells from Trout Bog Lake Hypolimnion, Wisconsin, USA - BchlTB.Aug13.5000.01.D4 | ecosystem: Environmental > Aquatic > Freshwater > Lake > Hypolimnion/Profundal zone | place...
GATCTGCTCACTCATGCACGCAAAGAAGCATTTGATCTCATCAAGAACGATCCTCATCTTCGTCAGACATCGAATGAGTGTGTGCGAAAATATTTTGAAGAACAATTCAAAGATATTCTTGAATTAGGAAAAATTGGGTGAAGTCGAAACAGATAACAGAAAGCAGAAAACAGAAAGTAGAAAACAGATAGAAAGAAACTTCCATCAAATTATTTTTCTATTCCAATCCCTCCCTCAATGATCCTACATCACCATTTCAATTTCTGAAATCTAAGATCTGAAATCAAAATCTTTATTTGTCTCTTTCCGTCTCACACATGGATCATGAACATTTCGTCAACAAAACGGGTGAAAAAACTTGACAACAAGATAGAAAGGATTATATTAGTATCAACGTTTGTTGTTCATTGAAACAGCAAAGTTGATAGTTCAACAAGTGAAAGGTTGATCTTACAGTTTGCAAAAGCGACTGAACGTAGCTCTCGTCTACAACGTAAAAAAAGAAAATGGGGAAGAAGTTTTGAATGAGGATGGTGATCCGGAGAAATACACCGGAAGAAATAACTCCATCAAAACAAACACAAAACTTCAAGCGACGAAAGCTGACACATACGCAGAATGGGACACGGAAGAGACAATCCTTGCCGTGAGAACAGCGCTTGAATTGCATCACGATGTTACTCTCATTGAAGCAGACGAGCAATCCTATCAGGAACTTCTTCATCTCAAACCCGATATTGTTTTTAACATTGCTGAGGGTCTGCGAGGATCGTCACGCGAAGCACAAATTCCAGCAATCCTCGAGATGCAGGGAATACCCTACACAGGTTCTGATTCACTCACTCTTGGCATCTGCCTCGATAAGTCGAGAACAAAAGAAATTCTTTCTTATTATAAAATTCTCACTCCCCCATTTATCGTTATCCATGATCTTCATCAGTTACATGGATCGACTATTTCTTTTCCGAGTATTATCAAACCGCTGCACGAAGGATCGAGCAAAGGAATTTATAATGCATCGGTCGTTCACTCGGAGGATGAACTCCATCGACAGGTGAGAAAAATAATTGTGGAGTATGAAGAACCTGCATTAGTAGAAAAGTTTTTAGCAGGACGAGAATTCACCGTAGCAATCCTCGGTAATGGTTCAGACGTTCGTGTTCTACCTATTGTCGAAATTCGGTTCGATTCGCTCCCTGAAGGTGTCAATCCTATCTATTCTTATGAAGCGAAGTGGATTTGGGATACCATTGAGACTCCTATCGATGTCCATGAATGTCCGGCAAAGATAACACTAAAGCTCCAAAAAGAAGTTGAATCTGTTTGCCTCGAGACTTACAATGTATTACGTTGTCGAGATTGGTGTCGAATTGACATAAGGTTAGACGAACAGGACCGTCCAAATGTGCTGGAAGTGAATCCTTTGCCCGGAATATTGCCCAATCCTGATGAACATTCTTGCTTCCCGCAGGCTGCCAGAGCGGCAGGAATGGACTATAATACGATGATTAATGCTGTGTTAAATGCAGGAATCAACCGATATAACTTACAGTAATCGAACAGACGATGTTTAATATGGCACATATTGCTGTTGTGTTCAACGAACCGACCATTGCAACAGAAAAAGGAAGAATGTTCATTTCAGCAGAAGGACAGGTTGGCGGGCTTGCAACACATTCAGAAATAATCACTGCTATGCAAAGTCATTTGGTTGACATGTCGGAAGTTGGCGTGATTGAAGAGCGTGAGCAAGTCGAAAAAGCGCTTCAGCATAAAGGGTATCGTACTTCGCTTTTTAATATTGATGGCGATATTAAACGTTTGATCAATTTTCTAGAAGTGCAAAGGCCTGATCTCATATTTAATTTATGTGAATCGCTGATGGGAGAATCGATTCACGAAATGCATGTGGCAGGTATTTATGAATTGATGAATATTCCTTACACCGGTGCTGCGACGCTCGCGCTGGGAACGTGCTTGAATAAAGTCCGCACGAAACAAATTCTTCATGTCCATGGAATACCAACACCACGTCATATCATTTCTTATTCCCTTGAATCTTGTCAAATAGATGAAACGCGATTGCATTTTCCGTTTATTGTCAAACCCACACATGAAGATGCCAGTATCGGTATTGAGAATGCATCTGTCGTGTATGATGTACCGTCACTTCAAAAGCAAGTTGCATTTATTTTAAAAACGTTCGATCAGCCTGCGTTGGTTGAAGAATATATCGAAGGAAGAGAATTAAATGTAGCGATCATCGGAAACAGGCAGCCGATGCTCTTGCCGATTTCAGAAATTGATTTTTCAAAGTTGCCATCTCATTATCCAAAGATTGTCACATACAACGCAAAATGGGTGGAAGGCACACCGGAGTACGATGGTACTGTTGGGACCTGCCCGGCACAACTGGAGCCTGCCGTGGAACAACGCGTACGGGAAATTGCACTGCGCGCATATCAGATCATGGAAATTCGGGATTATGCGAGAGTAGATATGCGACTTGATGTTTCCCAGATGCTCTATGTTCTGGAAGTGAATCCGAATCCGGATATTTCTTGTGACGCAGGGTTTGCACGATCAGCCCGTACGGCTGGAATGACTTTTGAAGATATGATCGAAAAAATAGTGGAGACCGCACTTGAGCGGTCACACCGATAACAGTATGCCTATACGGAAGTTTGAAAAAGAAGACATCAAACCACTTGAAGAGATTGTGCGGGCAACGGGGGTGTTTCGTGAAGAAGAAATTGGTGTGGCGGTTGAACTGATGGATATTGCAGCAAGCGATAAAGATCAAAAAGAATACTTTCTTTTTTCTTATGTGGATGACACTGGTACTCTCCAGGGATATTATTGTGCTGGACCGACACCATTAACGCAAAGCACATTTGATTTGTACTGGATTGCAGTTCATCCTCGCGTGCATAAAAAGCGAATTGGCCATGAATTACTTGAGCATTGTGAAGATCAGGTGAAAACAATGGGCGGCAAATTGCTCGTTGTTGAAACATCATCGCAACCAAAATATGAACTAACGCGGAGATTCTATTTTCGGCATCACTATACAGAATCAGCACGTATCAAAGATTATTATGCACAGGATGACGACCTTGTCATCTTTTCTAAATACTTTTAAGGAGCAAAAGCATTATTTATGGAACTCTGGCAAGAAATGCTGAGACAGAGCGTGGACAGTGCAAAAGATTTGGTTGAGCGCTTTGGATTTGATAAAGAGGCTGCAGAAAAACTCGATAAATTCTTTCATATCAGAATTAATCCATACTACCTGAGTTTAATTCGCTATCCAGACGATCCCATCTGGCGACAATGTATTCCTGATGCAATTGAACTTCAGGATGAGAAAGCGCCTGAGGATCCCCTCAATGAAGATGCCGACAGTCCGGTTCCAAGTATCACTCATCGATATCCGGATAGAGCGTTGTTTCTCATTACCAGTCAATGTTCCATGTACTGTCGGTTCTGCACACGAAAAAGAAAAGTTAGTGATTCAACAAAGATTAACGCAAAATATATTCAATGGGGTTTGGACTATATTCGAGCACATCCGGAGATAAGGGATGTCATCATCTCTGGCGGTGATCCATTAATGGTGACGGATTATGCCCTGGAACGCGTACTGGCAGGGTTAAGAGAAATTCCTCACGTCGAGATAATTCGGCTTGGCACAAAAATGCCTTGTGTGTTGCCGCAGCGCATTACAACAAAGCTGTGTAAAATGTTGAAAAAATATCATCCTCTATATGTGAATACTCACTTCAACCATCCTTGGGAATGTACACCTGAAGCTGAACGCGCCTGTAATATGCTGGCGGATGTGGGGATTCCTGTCGGTAATCAATCTGTGCTGATGAAGGGTGTGAATGATGACCCGGATGTGATGCTGGAATTGCACCGTAAACTTCTCAAAATGCGTGTACGCCCATACTATATTTATCAGGCTGATCTGACAAAAGGCACCAATCATTTTAGAACGCCAGTGCGCGTAGGTCTGGAAATTATGGACAAACTGCGCGGGCATACTTCTGGTCTTGCAATTCCGTATTACGTTATTGATGCACCGGGTGGTGGCGGTAAAATACCATTGCTTCCGCAATATGTGCTTGGCAGGAATGGAAAAGATATTATTCTCCGTAATTATAAGTATGAAATCTATACCTATCCGGATGTGGAAGAAGCGCCGCTTGAACAACATCCTGTGGAGCATAAATATCTTAGGAAACGTCAGAATGGAAGGCGGAAACCGGTTCCCGTGACAGAGGTACAAGAAGGAACAGAGGAAAATAATCAACTGCAGCGGGTTCCCGTGGAGCAAACTGGAAAATAAATGATTCCATCGTACATTCATCCCGTCCCGACATGTCGGAACGGGATTTTTTTATTTGTACCTTGATACCAAATTATAAAAATCATAACACTTAATTGGGAAGTTGCAATTATGTCATCTTTGAAAAATTACACTGAGTTGATTCGTGAAATCCAAAATGCGTTACAGAATGAAGGAATAGATGGTTGGCTTCTGTACAACTTTCGCGATTCGAATATTTTTGCTACCCGCCTTCTTTCACTTCCAAAGCATATCATGTTCACACGGAGATATTTCTACTATATTCCTTCGCATGGTGAACCACGAAAACTCGTTCATCGTATTGAGGAATGGAACCTGGATGCTCTTCCCGGTGATAAAAATATCTATCTCAGCTGGCGATCATTGGAGGAAGGATTACGAGAGCTCCTGAGTGGTGCGAAACAAGTTGCGATGGAATATTCACCGCGATGCGCGATTCCCTATGTCTCTACCGTGGATGGAGGCATTCTTGAACTTGTTCGAAGTACAGGAATTGAAATCGTATCGTCAGCAAATCTTATCCAGTACTTTGAAGCTCGATGGGATGATGAACAATTTCTAGACAACAAAGAAAGTGCGGCACATCTGTATCAAATAGTTGACGAGACGTTTGGATTTATTCGCAAAAAAATACTATCGAAGAGTTCGCTCACAGAATATGACGTTCAGCAATTTATGTCGTCAGAATTCAAAAAGCGCGGGTTGGTAACATCGAGTGATCCGAATTGTTCAGTGAATGCAAACAGCGCGAATCCGCATTATGAACCAACCAAGGATATTAATTCCCCGTTGCAGAAAGGCGATGTTGTTCTGTTGGACATCTGGGCGAAGAAAGATAAACCTCGATCGGTCTATGCCGATATCACCTGGATGGGATTTCTTGGAGAAACAGTGCCGGATGAATATGAAACACTATTCCAGATCGTGAAAGGCGGAAGAGACGCAGCGTTAACCTTTGTACGTTCATCCATGGCGGCAGGAAAGGCAATTCGTGGATACGAAGTAGATGATGCAGCACGAAATTTTATCTCACAACGTGGATATGGAGAATATTTTGTACACCGCACCGGACATTCCATAGGAGAGGAAGTTCATGGCAATGGGGCCAATATGGATAATCTTGAAACGCGCGATGAGCGTACGCTTATCCCTCAAACCTCGTTCTCTATTGAACCGGGAATTTATCTGCGTGATAAGTACGGTGTTCGGAGTGAGATTGATGTCTATATATCAAAAGACCGGGAAGTGATTGTGACCGGCCTGCCGATGCAAGAGAGCGTAGTAGCGATATTAGGATAATGGGGATGGACGAGAATCATCTCAATAACAGGTTCTTTTTTAAAAAGAATTTGTTGACTTGAATAAAGCATTTTATGAAACTCTATTTTATGAATCACTTGTTCTCATGTCTAATTATTTTTTTTCCTCCTTTTCGCTCTACGGCCAATCGTCATCAAAAACGAAAGTTCTCTGGAAGAGTAAAGATTTTACTACGTGGGAACTGATCTCGAATCCTGCTGCAGCTATAGATTCTGTTTGTAAAATTGAAGCCGACAGTGTACTCTCAGTTGTTGGAAAACCAATTGGCTATCTAGCGATTATCGATTCATTCGAAAATTATAAGCTTCATCTTGAGTATCGGTGGCCGATTGATGCCGCTAAAAATAGCAACAGTGGAATACTGGTCCACATTGCATCCGGACCGATTGACAGAACTATATGGCCGAAGTGCTTTCAGATTCAGACCAAAATCACACGCACGGGTGACATGTTGCCAATGGCCGGAGCAAAATTTAGTGAGCCGCTTTCCACTCCACCCGATGCCAAGACACCTCAGCTAGAGCGAAAAAAATCGGATAGTGAAAAACCTCTTGGCGAGTGGAACATCGTCGAAGTTATTTGCCTGAATGACACCATTGAATGCATGATCAATGGCATTGTTCTAAATAAAGTAACTAAATGCGATCCACACTCCGGTAAAATTGGTATTCAGCTTGAAGGAACTCCTTTTCAATTGTGCAATATTTGGCTAACCGTTTTAAACTGAATCACGCCTTCCTCGAAATCTTTTATAACCATATTCAACAATTTAAAAAATACTTGACAAAACAGGATAAGAATTGTATTATGGAAACGTATAATACGATAATAGTTTCCTATGATAAGAAAAATAGTGCCGATATTATTGGGATAAATCAATAAATAAATATTGGAAACCAAGAATACCTTTATAGTGTTAATGAGGATCGATTTTTATGTCAGAAAATAATGATGAAGTAAGAATTATAGAGGCAGCTACCGACAGATTTATGGACGCAGGGCTTTATAAGGTAACAATGGATGAAATTGCGTCTGACCTTCGAATGAGCAAAAAAACGGTGTATAAGTTTTTCCCAAGTAAAGAAGATTTATTGAAGGCAATTGTACATACGATGCTAAAAAGGGTTGAGAGCGAGGTACAAGCGATCATCTCATCAGAAAAACCATTTGAAGAAAAGTTCATATCGATTTTAACACTCGTAGGGAAAATTCTGCGGAGGTTATCACGTCCATTTATGACAGATATGCAGCGATTCGCTCCCGGTCTCTGGAAAGAGATAGAAACATTCCGTCGTGAAAAAGTGTTTAGCAAAATACAACAGATTTTCCGTCAAGCAAAAAAAGAGGGAGTGTTTCGTGAAGATTTGGATCCCGATCTTTTTTTTCTTGTCTTAACGACTGCCATGCAGGGTATTATGAATCCACAGGTGTTATCCCAGCAGCCGTTTTCAGCAGAAGAAGCCTTTAAGGGTATCTTTAGAATATTATATGAAGGAGCACTGACAGAGGAAGCAAGAAAAAGATTTCAACAGATAACCAGTAGTCCATCATCAATTGAATCTCCGAGGTACATATGAAAAGTATTATTTTATGTCTCATCTGCACTGGCTTTCTTCTTGGGTGCAATTCGCAGGATAGTGCAACCATTTCTGCAACGGGAACGATCGAAGCGACGGATGTAACGCTTAGTGCACAAGCTGGTGGTCAGGTGAAGCATGTGATCGCTGATGAAGGGGATGTTGTTCAGATAGGAGACACACTTCTTCTTATTGACAAAACGGATTGGATCTATCAGATGGAGCAAATGCGTGGCGGCTATGAGATGGCGGAGGCGCAATTTCAACTTGCGCTCAAGGGTGCACGGGAGGAAGATGTTATACAAGCGGAAGCAAATTATACAAATGCAGAAGCAGATCTGAAACGAATGGAAGAACTGTATCGGGCAAAAAGCGTTTCGGAGAAACAACTGGACGATGCACGTACTCGCTTTACAGTTAGTCAGCAGGTGTGGGAAAAAACGAAACGCGGTTCACGGCAGGAAGAAATCGATGCTGCCCGTGCTCGGCGTGATCAAACAAAAGCACAAATGGCTTCTCTGCAAAAGAAGGTAAATGATTGTGTGGTCGTATCACCGATTACAGGAACGGTCACAAAACGGTTCATCGAACAGGGGGAACTTGCCAGTACAGGCACGGCGCTGTATCGTATATCGGATCTGTCAACAATGGATATCACTATCTATGTCTCAGAATCGAATCTTCCAAAAGTGAAATTGAATCAAAAAGCGATCGTTCATATTGATGCCTTCCAGAAGAAAGAGTATGAAGGAAAAGTCATATTTATTTCGTCAACGGCAGAGTTCACTCCAAAGAACATTCAAACGAATGACGAGCGAACAAAATTAGTATTTAGTGTAAAGGTAAAAGTACCCAATCCTGATGGTACTCTCAAAGCCGGCATACCGGCTGATGTTACTCTCCCTATCGCAAATTGATAAGACTGTATCGTATGGCTGATGCTCTTATTCTTGATCAAGTTGTAAAAACATTTGGCGGCGGGCGCGAACAAAGAGTTCTTGCCGTTGACCATCTTTCTCTGAAAGTGGAGAAAGGTGAAATCTTTAGCCTGGTCGGACCAGATGGTGCTGGGAAAACGACGACGATACGAATGATGTGTGGCGTGCTCACACCAACCGAAGGAACTATATCTCTGCTGGGATTCGATAGTCGATCACAGAAAGATGAAATAAAAAAGCACATCGGATATCTTTCGCAACGCTTCAGTTTATATCAAGATTTGACTATTGACGAAAATATTGACTTCTTCGCAGAAATTCATAAGCTTCGAAAGTATAAAGAGAGAAAAGAGGAACTCCTGCAATTTACACGGCTCACTCAGTTCCGTGATCGCCTTGCAGGGCAGCTCTCGGGGGGGATGAAACAAAAGCTTGCGCTTGCCTGTACGCTTATCCATACACCGGAAATTATTTTTTTAGATGAACCCACGACGGGGGTTGATCCGGTTTCACGGCGTGATTTTTGGAAAATTCTTTCCAGTCTCCTGAAATCAGGCATTACGATAGTGGTGAGCACACCGTATCTTGATGAGGCAGAGCGAAGTACACGGGTCGCGTTGATGAATCAGGGGAAAATTTTAAATTGCGATACTCCGGATGCTGTGAAGGCAACCTTCCATTCAGATGTCATTGAACTAGTGTGCAATAATGTTCGGGTCGCTTCGGAGGTATTGCAGCGGATAATTCCGCGAAAAGATATCCAAATGTTTGGTGATCGTCTGCATATTGTTGTCCAGGACGCAAAGAAAATGAAAAGCAGCATTGTCACTGCTGTAGAGGGTGAAAAGATAGAAGTTCTTAGTTATCGGATTGTTCCGGCATCGCTGGAAGATGTGTTTATTGCGAGTTTACAGAGTTGATCATCTGACGAGGTATGTATGAGAATGAAATTATGTCTTCTGTATTGTATTCTAACCGGCACTCTTTTTTCGCAGCAATCGGTCCAGCAAGTGCGATTAGTTGACTGCATTTCACAGGCATTAGGAAAGAATCCCTCTCTTCAAATAAGCGAAGCAAAATTACAGGCAGCGGAAGCCCGATCTTCTGAAGCGGCCACATCGCTTTTGCCTCAATTTTGGCTGAGCGGCAGAGCCGCTGAATTGAGTAAGATCGATCCGTTTGGTTTGACCCTGGGGCCACCTATCAATTTATCTATGGTATTATTTCCTTCTATCACAGAAAACTATTCATTGAAATTGACATTACAGCAACCGTTGTTTACAGGATTCAAACTTCAAAAAAACCTGGAAATGGCAGAATTGAATGCCAGTGCGACACGCGAGGATTTAACGAAAGATCAATCGGATCTCGTCTTGAATGTTATCACGGCATATTGGAGTTTATACCGCACTATTAAAATTGACGAAGTCATTCGACAATCTATTGAGCAGATGTCAGAGCATTTGAAGGATGTCAAAAACCTGCTGCAGCAAGGAATGGCAACAGATGCTGATGTTATGAAAGTGCAGGTACAGTGTTCTGATGTAAAGGTGAAACAGATAGAAGCCAAGAATGCAATTCGTCTTGCTGAAATGGCATTAAATAGTCTGATGAGAACTTCTCTTGCGACCGAGATCATGCCGATTGACACGCCAGCGATTTCACAGAATTTGACCGGGACACTTCTTGATGAAAATCTTCCACGGCTTCAAGGCCGCGCCATGGACCGGCGTCCTGAATATAAGTCGATGCAGTTTCGGCGTGATATGAGTAGTGCCGGAGTGGCTGCTGCAAAAAGTGGCTGGTATCCGCAGATATTTCTTGCCGCAAACTACGACTATGCAAGACCGAATCAACGTATTATTCCTCCAAAAGATCAGTGGGATGGAACCTGGGATGTCGGTGTTACCTTTCAGTGGAACATTTGGGATTGGTATGCCACAGCTCATCAAACAGCGCAAGCAGAGGCACTCTTACGTCAAAGCGAAGCAGGAATTGCCCAGCTGGAAGATGCTGTGACGTTGGATGTTGCCCAGCAATATTACTCTGCCCAAACCGCAAAAGAAAAAGTAGAAGTTGCATTCGGCGGAATGGAGCAGGCTCAGGAATCATATCGTATGACCTCGGAGAAATATAAAAACGGTCTTACGTCCAACGCAGAATTGCTTGACGCAGAGACGGCTCTCTTGCAAGCAAAGCTGACACATACCCAGGCTGTAGTTGACTACACACTTGCATTGGCACGATTGAAAAAAGCAGTAGGAGAGAATCAGTGAAATTGTGGGATAAACACAAAGATTACCCTGCTACGAAAGCACAAGGTGATGGTGACTATGCAGTCATTGCTGAAGGGTTAACGAAGAAGTTTGGTAAGTTTGTTGCGGTCGATCACGTGAGTTTCAGAATCAAGCGCGGAGAGGTATTTGGATTTTTGGGACCGAATGGAGCGGGCAAGTCAACAACGATCCGGATGCTGTGCGGATTATTATCGCCTTCGGAAGGCGCCGCAAGTGTCGGCGGATTTGATATTGCAACTCAACCAGATGAAGTAAAATCGCGTATCGGGTATATGTCACAACGATTTTCTTTGTACGAAGATCTTACTGTCGAACAAAACATAAACTTTTACGGCGGCATTTATGGTCTTGGTGGAGCGCGGTTAGAAGAGCGCAAACGGTGGGCTATCGAGATGGCCGGCTTGACAGGGAAAGAAACAACGTTAGCTCACGCTCTTTCAGGAGGATGGAGGCAAAGATTAGCATTAGGTTGTTCCATCCTTCATGAACCGCCCATTTTATTCCTCGATGAGCCGACAGGAGGAGTAGATCCGGTTTCGCGCCGCAACTTTTGGGACTTGATTTACGATTTATCCCACAGCGGTGTTACCGTATTCGTTACAACGCACTATATGGATGAGGCGGAACATTGTAATACGATCGGTTTGATTTATAATGGAAAACTTATTTCG
>Ga0364867_10722_pt1 | contig 11172 bp, 11 predicted proteins | sample ExccelAu500001D4_3_FD_206915 | JGI IMG/M metagenome (GOLD analysis project Ga0364867, IMG submission 206915) | Enriched cells from Trout Bog Lake Hypolimnion, Wisconsin, USA - BchlTB.Aug13.5000.01.D4 | ecosystem: Environmental > Aquatic > Freshwater > Lake > Hypolimnion/Profundal zone | place...
AAATGGACGAACATTTCCGCACCACGCCGTTTGAAAAAAACCTGCCGGTGCTGATGGGACTCCTATCGGTTTGGAACAACGATTTTCTCGGCGCGCAAACCGTGGCGGTGCTGCCCTACGAACAATATCTGAAACGCTTTCCCGCGTATCTTCAGCAGTTGACGATGGAGAGCAACGGCAAGCACGTCACGCTCGACGGCAAAAAGGTGAATTACCAGACCGGGCCGGTTTATTGGGGCGAACCCGGCACCAACGGCCAGCACTCGTTTTATCAATTGATTCATCAAGGCACACGGCTGATCCCGTGCGACTTCATCGCGTTTGGCCACGCCCTCACTCCGTTGGGTCGGCACCACGACATTCTACTGGCGAATGTCTTTGCGCAGGCCGAGGCGCTGGCCTTTGGCAAAACAGCCGAAGAAGTCAAAGCCGAAGGCACGCCGGAGTGGCTCGTGCCGCACCGGGTTTTTGAAGGCAACCGACCGTCCAACGTCATCCTCGCCGACCGGCTGACGCCGGAAGTTCTCGGCCAACTTATCGCACTTTATGAACACAGCGTCTTCACGCAGGGCGCGATTTGGAACCTTGATTCATTTGATCAATGGGGCGTCGAGTTGGGCAAGGTGCTCGCCCAGCGCATTGTCCCCGAATTGGAAAGCCAAACCGCGCCTGAGCTCGAACACGACAGTTCGACGAACAGCCTCATCCGACGCTATCGTGAATTCAAAAAGGTAAAATAAGGATATGTTGTCCACCAACGTTCGTTTTGGCAGGTAGGGTAACACCCCATAGAAATGCCCGGTCTAAGCGAGCAGAATTATTCAATGGCGGAAAATAAATTGCCGTCAAAAATTGAAGGACACAAAATGAAAAGCAATGCGGAATTACAACAAGACGTTCAGGATGCCATCAAATGGCAGCCGTTATTGAACGCGGCGGAAATCGGTGTGACTGCCAAAGACGGTGTGGTTTCACTGACCGGGGTTGTCGACAGCTACATCAAGAAGACTGAAGCGGAAGATGCGGCTAAAAATGTCGCAGGTGTAACGGCTCTGGTCGAAAAGATTGAGGTGAAATATCCAAACTCCTACAGTAAAACTAACGTCGAAATTGCCAACGAAGTGCTAACCGCACTGAAAACGCGTTGGAACGTTCCCGCGGATAAAGTGAAGGTAAAAGTGGAGGCGGGTTGGATTACCTTGTCGGGTGAAGTCGGTTGGCATTATCAAAAGGAAGCCGCTGAAGAGGCGATTGAAAACCTGATGGGTGTAACCGGTGTGACCAACAATATTTCGATCAAATCGGATTCAACCGAGGCGATTGAAAAAGCCGGCATCGAAAGTGCGCTGAAACGCAGTTGGTCATTTTATGACAATGACATTCGGGTGCAGGTTTCGGGTCATAAAGCCACCTTGACCGGGACCGTTGGCTCGTTGTATCAAAAAAACGAAGCAGGCAGCATTGCCTGGAATGCTCCCGGCGTTTGGTCGGTGGACAATGGATTGGTTGTTGATTGGGATTGATGGCGAAGCGGGGGGAATTCCCTCCCGCTTCATCCGTGAGAACATTATGAAGAATGCCGCGAAAACATTCCCGGGTGCAGTGCTGTTTACGGAATCCGGGCTGTCCGCTGTGAACGAGGTGTAGCCTCGCGCTGCCATCACCAGCACCCACTACAAAACAAAAAAACGAATGCAATGTTATGTTAAGTAAAGTTAAAACGTTAAAAGGTTATTCAATACAAAGCACTGGGGGCGAGTTGATCGGGACGGTCAAAGATTTCTATTTCGATGATCGTCATTGGACCGTTCGCTATCTGGTCGCCCACACCGGCAACTGGCTCACGGGACGCCAGGTGCTGGTTTCACCGTACGGGCTGGTTTCAATCAACCATGATCAACAGGAAATCCTCACTGATTTGACCAAGAAGCAGATAGAAAAAAGTCCTGCCTTGGACAGTCACAAGCCCGTTTCGCGCCAATTCGAGGATGCTTACTATGGTTATTATAATTGGCCGGATTATTGGAGCGGTCAATACGCGTGGGGCGCGAATCCTTATATTGAGCGCGATCGTAACAAATGGGGACAGTTCATCCCGGGCGCGAAAGCGTGGGATCGCCACTTGCGCAGCACACACGCGGTGAGCGGTTATCATATCGCCGCTCTGGACGGGGACATAGGCCACGTTGAAGATTTCATCGTGGAGGACGAGACTTGGACGATCCGTTATCTCATCATCAATACCGGCAACTGGTGGCCGGGCAAAGAAGTCCTGGTTTCGCCCCTGTGGATTGAACGCGTTAGCTGGCCGGCATCAGGAAGTGGAAGTGGTGGCCAACCTTTATTCGGAGAACGGCCACGCCGTCATCCAATGCAACATCCGCGACATCACAGAGCGGAAGAAGGCGGAGCAGGCGTTGCGTGCGAGCGAAGAACGTTATCGCATTTTGTTTGAACTGGGTCCGGTGGCCGTCTATTCGTGTGACGCGGCAGGCATGATTCAAGATTTCAATGCCCGCGCCGCAGAACTGTGGGGTCGCAAGCCAGTGCCTGGAGAAAGCAACGCGCGCTATTGCGGCTCGTTCAAGTTGTTCCGTCCCGATGGCAGTTCCATGCGCCCCGCGGATTGTCCCATGGCCGAGGTGTTGGCAGGCAAGAAATCGGAAGTGCGAGACCAGGAAGTGATTATCGAGCGGGCGGACGCCTCGCGCCTTTCTTGCGTCGTGAATATTCGTCCATTGAAGAATCAGCGTGGAGACGTCACGGGGGCGATCAATTGCTTTTACGACATCACGGAGCGCAAAGCGGTCGAGGTGGCCCAGCGACGCCTTGAAGTGTTGGCCGCTTCGAACCTGAAGTTGGAAGGAGAGATCACCCGGCGGCAAGCGGTGGAAATCGCCCTCAAGCAAAGCGAGCAACAACAGACCCGGTTGTTGGAACAGTCGCGCTCCATGCAGGAACAGTTGCGGCATCTGTCCCGCCAGATGCTACAGGCGCAGGAAGACGAGCGAAAACGCATCAGCCGTGAGTTGCATGATGTCATCGCCCAGACGTTGACGGGCATCAATGTCCGCCTGGCCACCCTGAAGAAGGGAGCTGGATGCAAGCCCAAGGATTTTGACCGCGACATTGAACTCGCCCAAAAGCTGGTGGAAGACTCGGTCAGTATCGTGCATCAGTTCGCCCGGGAGTTGCGCCCGGCGGTATTGGATGATCTCGGACTGATTCCCGCCCTGCATTCGCACTTGAAGAACTTCACCGCGCAAACCGGGGTCCACACGCATCTGACGGCGTTTGCCGGGTTGGAACAGTTGGACACGGCCCGGCGCACCATTCTCTACCGCGTGGCCCAAGAAGCGCTCACCAATGTGTCCCGTCATGCGCAAGCCACCCGCGTGGATGTGACCATCCAGAAACGCACGGCCGGGATTGGCATGAAAATACATGACAACGGCAAATCCTTCAGCGTAGAACGCGTATTGAATGCCAAAGGCAGAAAACGACTCGGACTGCTGGGCATGAGGGAACGGCTGGAGATGGTCGGCGGCCGGTTTGAGATCGAGTCGGCCCCGGGCCAAGGCACCACCGTCACGGCGGAGATACCGTTTGGCAAAGATGTTTAGCGATTGAGGCAGTCCGCTGAAATCAAATTAGCGGCCATGGGTTCAAGCAGGCCCGGCAATGGATTGCATTTGTTTCAGAGTCTGGCGGTAAAAGGGAGCCGGACACTACTCCGGCTCCCCATGCACAGAAGACTACAACTGCTCCTTTTTATTTACCAAATGAAATCATAGTTTATACCATCCTTATCATAATGGGGTGTTCACCCCATTAGACGACCGCGCAGCGGTTCCCGGCGGCGACTTGAGGCTGCCATTGGCCGCGGACCGTTTGCAGTTTGAATGGTTGGTCAGCAGCTTTGTTTTGAGGCACCTTGAATTCCGGATGGGTGTCGCTTTGGGTGCAAGGCCGGTCTTGGAAAGTTGCACCACCGCGCCATTGTGCCGTAATGATTCGGACGAGGCCTCCAAAATCTTCACGAGTTCGAGACCGCGCGTGCCGCAACTCAATGGGGGCGTGCCGTGTTGGATGCAGTCGAGGAAATGTTGGCACTCGATTTTCAGCGGCTCTTCCTGCTTGATGTAGGGTGCATGCATATCGCCGTAGTGATAGGCATATTGAAATTCGCCAAAAGTATCATAATGCGGCGGACGCTCGACCCGCATGTCAAACACCCGGATTTTCTCCAGCGGCGCGAGGTCGTCATAAACAATCATTCGATTGCTGCCGACGATGGTCATTTCACGAACTTTGCGAGGATCCAGCCAACTGCTGTGAATGATGGCCGAACGCCGGTTGGCGAATGTCAGGCACATGGCCGTCACATCTTCGATGCCCGGCGTGACGTGCGCGCTGCCGTGGCAGTTCACACTGACAGGCAGTTCGCCCATGATGGCGAGGATGATGGACAAATCGTGCGGCGCCAGGTCCCACGCGACGTTGATGTCCTTTTGGAACAGCCCCAGATTGAGTCGGCGCGCGCAAATATAACGAATTTCACCGATGTCACCCTGGGTGATGATTTCCTGAATCTTGCGGACGGCCGGCGAATAAAGAAACGTGTGGCCGGCCATCAAAACCAAGCCGTTTTTCCTGGCAGTTTCCACCAGTTCCTCGCAATGTTCCACGGAGCCGGCCATGGGTTTCTCGATGAACGTGTGTTTGCCCGCCAGCAGTGCCGCCTTGGCCATCGGGTAATGGTTGGCCACGCTGGTGGCAATGACGACGGCGTCGAGATTCACGCCGTTAAGCATGTGCGCGTAGTCTGTTTCGCCTTCAACTTCGGGGTAAAGTTTCCCAAGGTGACGCAACCGCGCAGGGTTGAGATCGCACATCATCCGAAGATGGCAATCGGGCAGGGCGCGAAAATTGCGGATCAAATTGGGGCCCCAGTAACCGCAGCCTGCCACACCGAGTCGAATTTTTTTGGCCATATAAAAGCAAGCCATGAATTTGACTGAAGCATTTCGCGAGTGCTATGGGGTGTTCTCCCCACAAGCATTCTTTGTGGACGAATGCGCAAATTTTGGTTGGTGCAGCGCGGGGCTGACGTGAATTCAAAGGATGGGCAAAACACCCCATAGCCGATGCGGCGTGACTTGGCATAATTTGCGGAATTATGGCATACCATTCCACGCATCGGAGAAAGCCGGTTTTGTCCGAGCATCAAAAGCAAATGCGATTTTTCACGCGACTGTCAGTGGTCATGTGCGTCGTGTTTGCGATGGCGCTCATGTGGTTTTTGAACCGGACAAGTTTAATCACGCACTGAAATGAAATCGGAAAACACTCGTCGGGTCGCATCAGCGAAATTATTTTGTCTGTTTTGGTGAATTGGGTAAAACACCCCATAGCGCAAAACACTTTGGATATCTAATCTCACGTTATGACAGTTAATATCTTTACGCCCGCCGGCGAGACCTCCGGTGGAATGCTTCAATCGCAACCAGATTCCGGCCAGCGCATTCTGGTGGTGGAGGAGGCGGAAGACATCCGCCAGCTTAATGCCGAAGTGCTGGTTGACGCCGGCTACCAGGTGGATGCGGCCGAGGACGGGGCGACGGCTTGGGCCGCGCTACAACTGCACCGCTACGATCTGATGCTCACCGATCAATTCCTACCGAAGGTGTCTGGCGTGGAGTTGCTCAAGAAGCTCCACACCGCCCGCATGAAGTTGCCCGTCATCATGGCCACCGAAATTCTGCCTACATGGGAATTTGCCCTGCACCCTTGCCTGCAAGCCGTCACGATGCTGCGCCGACCCTATACCATTGAGAAATTGCTGGGCCTGGTGAAAAGTATTCTGCCCCACGGCGAGATACTGTTGGCGCGAAGCTGGCAATGTAATGACAATTAAACACATCTCGCAATCGGGTGATCCAGTCAGCGGCGCGCCGCTTCACGGCGAAACCAATCCCCGACAACGCATTCTGGTGGTAGAGGACGATGCGGCCATCCGCCGGCTCAACACGGAAATATTGACTTATTCCGGCTATCACGTGGACGCCGCTGAAGATGGCGCCGTCGCGTGGGACGCGCTACAACAGAACAATTATGATCTCATGGTCACTGACAATGACATGCCCAAGGTGACCGGAGTGGAGTTAATTCAGAAAGTCCAGGCTGCCCGCATGCCGTTACCGGTCATTATGGCGACAGGAATTCTGCCTGAATTCACTTGCTACGGCTCGCCGCAACCGATGCTGACACTGCTCAAGCCTTACACCTTGCATGAATTGCTGGCAACCGTAAAAGAAGTTCTGGGTGCGGCCAGAGATTCGCTCGAAGAAATTAGCCCAGTACCGAACTGGCAAATTCATCCGTTGGCAGATCGTTCTTGGGTGTGAGGTGGTGCTTAATGGTGTAACTTCCCGGGATGTCCTGCCGCCGGCCCAGCACCAAACTTGCAGTCACGGGCTGCTTATTCCAGGAGGAGCAACAGGGGAAAGGCATCGGTTACTTTGAAAACGTCACTATTGAATACCGTGCTCATGCTTCATATTATAGCGACATCCAAATGGTTAAACGCCGAGGCACAAATTGGAATCTGCCGCTGAGCAGGATTCATAAATCACTTGGTTTGGGTGTTGAGGATGCTCCGGTTTTTGGCCTTCCCTTGGGAAACAGACTATGCTTTAATACCTTCATGAGTATTAAACATCTGACATCATCCCAACTGCGACAAATAGCCGATCTGAAAGAAAAGATCGAGGCCTTGGAACTCCAACTCGCCGGCATCATTGTTGTTGGCGGTAAACCTCACGCACCGGTCCAAGTGCCAGAGCCGCCTCATCCCTCTAAACCAGGCAAACGCACGATGAGTCCGGCCCACAAAGCCAAGATCAGGGCAGCACAACAATTACGATGAGCAAAATACAACGCAGCCAGACCCACGACTGCCGCTGAATCTGCCACCATTTCCAAGCCCGCAAAGCGGAAAATGAGTGCTGCGGGCAGGGCTGCAATTGCGACTGGAGCTAGGGCTCGATGGGCGAAGGTGAAGGCTGGGAAAAATTGAGGACAAGATGCAGCTCTTGCTGCACTCTTATGTTGCGTCTTTTCACTTGCCCCGTTAATTGTGAGGCACTGGGCTTGTAGCTCAGAACCCGATCGATCAGTGCGGCAATGGTGGTCTAGGTTGGTCCGGACGATCGTGCCAGCTTCTCGTCGGAGTCACTAGGAACGCGGCATGCGCTTTCATAGCGGTTCACGAGATTGAACCAACTCAGCATCAGAATCAGTTTCCGCGTTTTATCGGCACCCCAGCGCTCGATTGATGCTTCCAGCAAGTCCTCTCCGAGGTTTGCGCGATCCGCGATGTCGTCCGCCATGCACGCAATCAAAACGATGTCCGGATCTATTCCGGTGACTGGCCCGTCAGCGGTGAGCGCCTCCACCTCAGCTTTTGAAAGTCCACTATTGAGCGCTATGCGAGTGGAAGCACGCACAGCATAAATGCAGTTCAAACGCACGGCGGTTCGCACAATCATTGCTTCCCGCAACCTGGCGTCGGCAGCGGGACAGGCGAAGACCGCCCTCATTAGCGCAACAGCTGGGCCTGCAAGATCACCCGCCGCTGCCAGCGCGATTGCTCCATTGAGTGTTCCGTCAGGATCGAAATCGTTTCCGAAAGCGGCTCGCGCCTCTTCGGCGGCTGGCATCGGCAAACAGATATCGGTCATTGCCCTGCTTGGTGGATTAGGCATTGTGTGAAACAGGTTGCCAGCAATGTGGCCTCTTGTGCAACCGATCGCAGTTTCGCGCGTTTCCTCGTCTTCGGCAATACAAAACCCCGCTGGTGTGCTGCGTTGACCAACTGCCGAAGATCGTCGGGTCAGGTGTTCACCCCATTGCTCCCGAATTGATATCCGGTTAATTGTGTGTCCGAAAGATCAATAATGAAAAAACTACTCATCCTCTCAGTACTCGTGGCTGGCGGCGCAGGCTTGCAAGCAGACGAATCTGTTTTCCAGGCGTCACTGACGCCGGACATCGCCATCCACTCCCGGACCACCCAGATCAATGGTTTTTCGTTGAATATCTGGGGTGAAAACCCACAATCCAGCCTGAACCTCGGCTTCGTCAACGGCAGCACCGGTGACAGCCAGGGTTTGGCTTGGGGGTGGGTAAATTATGCCGACTCCTACACCGGCGTGGCCTGGGGCCTGGTCAATATCAGCCGGGAGAAGTTTTTTGGCTGGCAAGATGGCATCATCAACTACTCGCAAGGCACGTTCACCGGACTGCAATCCGGCTGGATCAATGTGGCGCAGGATTTTCACGGCCTCCAATGGGGACTGGTGAACTACGCCGAGAATCTCCGTGGGGTGCAAGTCGGATTGGTGAATGTCGCGCGGAACAACCCGTGGTTCGGAGCATTCCCGGACAAGCTCGCCACCGGCTTTCCTATTGTCAACTGGTCGTTTTAATCGCGAGCTTTCAAAGTTTTATGACAACCAGTGCTTACGCGGTCCAAAGTGCCACCGCCCCACTTGCACCCTTCACCATTCAACGACGAGGACCCGGACCGCACGAGGTGCAAAGCGAGATTCTGTTTTGCGGCGTCTGTCATTCGGATGTGCATACCGTCCGTGATGAATGGCACGGCACGACTTACCCATGCGTCCCGGGCCATGAAATCATTGGGCGCGTCACAAAAATCGGCGCGCAGGTTAAGAAGTTCAAGGAGGGCGACCTTGTCGGCGTGGGTTGCATGGTGGATTCCTGCCGTGTTTGCCAAAGCTGCAAGGACGACCTCGAACAATTCTGCGAACAAGGCGCGACGTTTACCTTTAACAGCCCTGACAAGCACAGCGGCGGCATGACCCACGGCGGATACTCCGAAAGCGTGGTTGTGGACGAAGCGTTTGTGCTGCGCGTCCCTAAGAATCTGAATCTCGCGGCCACGGCTCCGTTGCTCTGTGCCGGGATCACCACCTATTCGCCTTTGCGCCACTACAAAGTCTCCAAGGGCGAAAAGGTCGGCATCATTGGACTCGGCGGGCTGGGGCACATGGGCGTGAAACTCGCCAAGGCCATGGGCGCGCACGTCGTGGTCTTCACCCATTCGCCCGGCAAGGTGAAGGATGCCTTGCGGCTGGGCGCGGATGAGGTCGTCAATTCCACAAAACCTGGCGAGATGAAGAAACATCTCAACAGTTGTCATTTCATTCTCGACGCGGTGGCCGCTCAACACGACATCAACGCTTACCTCGTTCTGCTGCGACGGGACGGCACGCTGACGCAGGTCGGATTGCCGCCGGAACCGTTGGCAATCCAAGTCAGCAACCTCATCCATGGCCGGCGCAATTTTAGCGGCTCGCTCATCGGTGGCATCAAGGAAACACAGGAGATGTTGGATTTCTGCGGCCAGCACAACATCACGGCTGACATCGAACTCATCCCCATCCAGGAAATCAATGAAGCCTATGACCGCGTGGTGAAGAACGACGTGAAGTACCGATTCGTCATTGATATGGCCTCGCTGAAAAAGCCATGAGTACAAAGTCAAAGGCTTATCTCGTGGGCGGCGGAATCGGTTCTTTGGCTGCCGCCGCCTTCATGATCCGCGATGGAGGTATACGGGGTGAAGACATTTCCATTCTCGAAGCACTGCCCGTAATGGGCGGGAGCCTTGATGGCGCCGGCGATGTTGCGGGCGGTTATTCCTTACGCGGCGGTCGCATGTTGACCACCGACAATTACGAATGCACCTGGGGCCTTTTTAAATCCATTCCCTCGCTAAACCACCCGGGCCAGTCGGTGTTCGAGGAAACCGTGGAGTTCAATGCCCAGCACAAGTCGCATGCGCGGGCGAGGCTCGTGGACCGTCGGCGCGCGAAGGTTCCCGTGACTTCAATGGGATTTTCCATGCAGGATCGCATGGAATTGCTGAAACTCAGCCGGGCAGATGAAGCCTCGCTGGGGTCAAGCTGCATCACCGACTGGCTTTCGCCAGGGTTTTTCGAAACGGAATTCTGGTTCATGTGGGCGACCACCTTCGCGTTCCAGCCCTGGCACAGCGCCGTGGAATTCAAGCGTTACCTGCACCGTTTCATGCTGGAATTTTCCCGGATCGAAACCTTGGCCGGCGTCAAACGAACGATTTACAACCAGTATGATTCCCTGGTTCTGCCTTTGCAGACCTGGCTCAAAGCGCAGGGCGTGCGTTTGGTGTCCGATTGCAAGGTGACCGAACTTGATCACAAGACCGAGAGCGGCAAGTTTATGATTACCGGCATTCATTGTCTGCGGCATTACGACACCGAAGTGATTGCCGTGAATGACGGCGACTTTGTCTTTCTGCAAAACGGATCAATGACTGATGCCTCAAGCCTGGGTTCAATGTCCAGCGCACCTGAGAAGCTGACCAAAGAGGACAGCGGCAGTTGGGCGCTTTGGGAAAAGTTGGCGGCGGGTCGCCCGCAGTTTGGTAATCCAGCAGCATTTAGCAATTGCATCGCGCAGTCATGCTGGGAATCGTTCACCGTGACCCTGAAAAATCCTGCGTTTTTCGACCTGATGGATAAGTTCAGTGGCAATGAGGCTGGCACCGGCGGGTTGGTGACGTTAAAGGATTCAAACTGGTTGATGTCCATCGTGCTGGCCCATCAGCCGCATTTCCTGAATCAACCGGCCGACGTGCAGGTATTCTGGGGCTATGCTTTGTTCCCCGACCGGGTCGGTAATTTCGTTCCGAAGCCAATGGCCGACTGCAACGGAGCGGAAATTTTGCAGGAGCTTTGCGGCCATCTGCGCTTCGATCTGGAGACCGTCAAGACGGCCGACTGCATTGCGTGCAGGATGCCCTATATCACTAGCATGTTCATGCCCCGCTCGCAAAGTGACCGCCCCTTGCCGGTGCCGCCCGATTCGAAGAATTTCGCGTTCATCAGCCAATTCGTCGAGATTCCGACGGATACTGTTTTCACGGTGGAGTATTCGGTGCGAGCGGCGCAAATGGCGGTTTATGAATTACTGGGAATCAGCCTCAAAATTCCGGCCGTGACCCCACACGACAAATCGCTGCACACGGAGTTTGAAGCGTTGCTCAAGGCATTCAAGTGACAGGAAATTGGAATGTGGCGAATCGACGGCAGCGGGCTGCTGTGT
>Ga0364867_10858_pt1 | contig 11153 bp, 10 predicted proteins | sample ExccelAu500001D4_3_FD_206915 | JGI IMG/M metagenome (GOLD analysis project Ga0364867, IMG submission 206915) | Enriched cells from Trout Bog Lake Hypolimnion, Wisconsin, USA - BchlTB.Aug13.5000.01.D4 | ecosystem: Environmental > Aquatic > Freshwater > Lake > Hypolimnion/Profundal zone | place...
GGCGTCATAAATCCGCATCCCGCATTTGCCCAATAAACGCCGCTATAAAAAGTTTCGTTCTGGCAAGCTATAGCCGGAGACTTATTATAAAAGTCGTTCCTATGCCCCTCCGGGCCACAACAAAGCAGAATATAAAAAGTCTCGCTTGCGTCAAATTGAGGTCAAATTTTGATTTCAAAAACCGTGCCGGATCAGGAAAAATCTGAAAATAATTCTGGAAAAAATCACTCAAAAATGAGTGCTTGGCATGAAATTCTGGGTGGAAAATCAGCGTGATTTTGACAACAAATTTGCCCGCAAGTCACCTGAATTTGAAACTGCTTTTCCGTTAGATGAAAAAGTTTTGTTAAGTGAAGGATTCCACCAACCAAGCAGCGAACCTTGACGATTGAAAATCGCCTTTTTGTGTGGGGTCAAGTCACGCAGATAACCTAAAACATTTCCGCTTCGTGCAATTATTGGAGTCATTCCAATAAATAGCACCATTAGACCGCATTTGCGTTAAGAACTGTCCAAACATTTTGGGGTGTCCATTCACCGTTGCGAATGGTCTTGATTGCTCTGATGTTTAGGATGTCCGCAATCTCACGCAACCCCGTAACGTGTGCTTTGGTCTTAATTTCTTCAACGATGGAACGAATCTTTGCATTGAACTCTTTGGAGCGGGTAGAACGTGCCGCATTTGCCTTTGGCAACGCTTCCATGTAACGAGGGTTGCCAAGCGTGCCGCCCCGTGCTTTGAATGCCGCCAATGCCGCCGTGGTGCGTTGCGATATGCTTACCGCTTCCGACTCGGCAACGGCACAAAGAATATGAATAACGAACGGGGTTGCGTGTGGATTATCCACGGCAACGAAATCCACCTTCGTTTGTTGCAAGGTGGTGATGAAATTAAGATTGCGGGCAAGTCTGTCCAATTTCGCAACCAAGAGCGTATAACCGTGTTTCTTGCACAATGCGATGGCATCCGTAAGTTTTGGTCTATCCGCACGCTTGCCCGTCTCAATTTCGGTAAATTCGGCGATGATTTCACCATTGGTTTTGACGAAATCGGCAACCGACTTTTTCTGTGCTTCCAAACCCAAACCACTGACACCTTGACGGGCGGTTGATACTCTGTAATAGGCAACAAATACTTTCTTTTTCATATTGGTTGGACCTGACCAGAATCCCGTTTTGGTGCCAAGCATTATTTTCTGGTTTCGTTACCACGACTTTGAATCCAGAAGACGAATTATTTTTATAATTCAGGCGATTTCTGGCATGAAACTTGTCGAGTAAAAAGATGATTTTTTGAGTGATTCCGGCACGAAAAATGAATGCCTCTACAATCAATTTCGCCTGATTTTATATGGTCAAAACGCAGAACGAGACATATTTTGCTTTATCGTTGCTTTGCTCCCCGGAGGGGCATAGGGACAATGTTCTATAATAAGTCCTGGCTTCAGCTTGCGGGGATATAGAATCGCCTGAAACGCAAGCGGCGTGCGTTACCGCTCGGCACTTGCAACCCATACGCTATATCGCCCGTATTCGCTCCTATACGGTCAATAGAGGCACGTTTGCCCGCCCTGGGCGGGCATAGACGCCTGAAATAGAAAACCCTCACCCGCTATGAGGACGAGTGAGGGTCTTTGTATGAAACGCCGCTCTATGGATAGCATTGGCGGTTTTTGCTTGCGGGACATTCAAAGGAAACCCGCAAGAAAGCGAGTCACTTTCTACCAAAGAATTTCCACATTCCCGCACGGCAAGTTGGAACATCTTCGGAAGTGAAAATCACTTGTCCCGAATTCGGGTCAAAATTTAGCTTCAATTTTTTTGGCAGGTCTGACTTGTTGACAAAGGTTGCACCGATGTTTTCAAGATAAACGAGTTTCTTGCCGCCAAGCGTATCACCATACGGGCGGGACAAGTCACGATTTTCATTTATTGATACGGGTTTCCCGTCATTGTGCATCGTTGACCCTTTCAAGGAACTTGAAACCTGACTCCCTGACGTTTCGGCAACGAACGATTCTGGCGATTGTGTGCGGTTGAATGGCGGTCGTGAGACGCAAAGACCTTGCTTCAAATCAAACAAATCTTTGTTGCGTAAAATGTCATCTGATTTTCCCGTCTCTCTCGCAAGTTCTTTAATCGTTCCCCAAACGTCATCATTTGTAATTTCAACATCGTTGCCTGATTCGCTGTCGGCAACTCTGCCTTGAATCTTGGACACAATCTCAAATGCCCACCGAATTAAATTTCCCGTTGTCACATTGTCATTTTCTTGCACCACTTCGCCAGCAACGGAACTTTGGACGCTAAAGTTTCCGCTCTGTTCTTGTGCAATCCGAATCTCTACGGAGTCAATTTGTAAAACCAATTCATTGCCTTCAATCTCGGCAGAGTCAGCGGGGAGCATTTCGGCGAGATATTCCAAAACTTGCGAGTCAACATTTGACCCAGAGATTTCGGAAATTGAACTGCGGTCTTTTTCTCCTAATGGGTCAACGCCGAATGGATGTTTTAAGCGGTCAATTTCGTGCAGGGGTTTAAGAGTTGTCCACCCCTCTCTTTTTGATTGTTCAATTGCACGATTGGATTTCTGACCCGTAGCGGAAAACGCCTTTGCCGTATTATACCCCGCAACATCATCCGTGCTGGTTTCTTCCGTGAGTGCGGAAACCTTTTGTAGGAGTGCCAAACATTTATCAATGCCGATGTCTTTCAAATCAATTTCCTCACCGTCAACTGATTGACAAAAAATATCCACGGTGTCCGCCGTCAATGGGAACACTGTTGCAACGCTCTTGTTTTGGAACATCAGCAAGACCTGATTGCCAAGATTCGTGACTTCGCAACCGCTGATTTGAGTTTCAATTGCTTGTGCCAATGCGTTGCAATTATTTTCCGCCGCTCTTAAAAAATCTGCATCCATAAATTTCTCCTTTTCATACAAGCGAGCGTCATGCTCGTTTAGTATAAATATATTTTGCTTCCCCGAATCGTTAAAAATAATCACCGCTCCGGCCGGATCCGAAATATAAAAAGTTCGTTTTGCAAAAATGCAAAATATGTATTGGTGTGAGATAGGCGTATGCAGTTCGGGAAAGACCGTTAAACCTATTGTGTCACGTCAACCAATTTCCTCCGAAGTCCGGCATGTAGGAGCAGAGTTGACCATCAGGACGCAATCTAGCAAAAGCGAATACGTCCGCAGTATTGCTAGGCATTGTGCAACGACGATTGAGAACACAATGGCGACTGAATTAGGACAGTAGAAAATTCAAGAAACGACAAACAATCCAAGACTTATCCTAAAGGTTTTGGGTGATTATTTATAGGGTCATTCAATCCCGCATTGTGACTGCCTCTGATTGAATAAATGAGAACACAATGGACAGCAATTCAAACCCAGATTGTCTTTGTGGATAAAAAAGACCCCAGAGTTTTTAATTCTCCGGGGTCAATTTAAGTCGGGAAAGACTTGGAACGATAACAAAAATACATATCCACGTTGAAACGTATATGCGTGGATATTTGAACAAAACCGTTTTTATATTATGGACAGAAACCAACCGATTATTGGCAGAAGAAAGTGCTGGAAGTGCAATTCAGAAATACTCTACCGCAACAAAACTTCATTCTCATATTCAATGCGTCGCAGACGTAAAACAACGTGCCTATCTTGTAACGGTGCAATGAAGGGACAACACAAATCTTAATTACAACACAACTTTACCCCGTCCAGAGGGGCAAAGTGCCGTCATTTTAAGTAAGACCGCACATCCATTGAAATAAATCGAATGCGACCGCTAAAATATATGTGCGTATGTATGTGTTCGCATACAGCGAGCAAATCAAAATGAATCCCTTCAAATACCCCGTCACAAAATCCGTTATCGGAACGAAACCTTGCCGACAATGCGGAGCGTTAATTCAATTTAGAAATCACGTCTCGTTTGATTTCAGCATCAAGAGAGGCGGGACACTGTGCCGAAAATGTTCGGGCAAGACGAGACGCAACCAAACACCCATTCAAGAAATCTCACCTTCAATAAATCCGCTTCCAAATTTCTGGCTACTTATTGAAAGTCAGTTGTCGGGGTCAACACTCCGCTAAATTCCTATACTAATCATTTCTATACTAAATTTGTTCCGAATAGTGTTTAAGAGGGTTTCACGAGTAATAACTATACTATAAGAATAGTCTTTACAATTCCGCAGATTCTGATAGTATGGTGACACTGTTAAACAACTACTAACGACTACAACGGAGATGTATCTCTCCTAGCAGACCCACAGAGGCAAATACGCTTCTAGTGGGTTTTTGATTGAAACAACGTAAAAGTTATATGAAGAACATTAAAAGATTGAACAAACTTAAAAAACGGGCAAGTAAGATCCAAGCGTGGATATTTTCTTACTATGGTGCATATCGTGAATATATCAAGTATCCCAAGTATCTATTGAGTTACAAGAATACTCCAATTCTCAAAACGGTTGACTTGAACGATGTGGAATTGGTCATTAAATGTTTGGAGAAGTTGCCATGAAACCAATTATTTACAAAGGTTACGAGATAATATCTGAAGGGAAGGAAAATCCCGACTGGTATAGTGTTAAATTACATTTTGATGATATAACCACCAAGGCAAATATGCGTCATGCTGGTTCTTTGGATAAGTGTAAACAAATGGTGGATGAGAGTATTGTTTATATTCAAAAATGCGTCAAGGCAATCCACGCAGAACATCAAGCGATTGTGGAATGCTCCCGCTTATGCGAAGATAACGGACGTAAAGCAATCCACTCTGCTATCAATGCGGGCAAATATCTTATTAGTGTCAAAAATTGCCTACCTTATGGTCAATGGTTAAAATGGTTGAAGGATAATTGCAAGGGCATATCAGAGGACACTTGCGAGAAATATAGGAGTCTAGCGGATTCCGCACATAGACGGAATTTTGATGACTGTGAAACTTTGCGACAAGCATATATCAAGGCGGGTATCATTAAGCCAAAATTGAAACCTACTTCCAATGAGACTTCACCTAACACTTCAAATGAGAATGAAGGATCGGAGAAAGAAGACAATGCCGATAAATTTGTTAAGGCAAGCAAGATAGCAAATCATCTTGTCGGCATACTGACTGAATGCAATTTAGAGGAGTCTGCCCGTGTCCTTAAAATACTTACACCCGTTATAGAGTGGTATAATGCTCACACGGAATTAACCAAAAAACGAGAATCCGCATTGAATGATGGATTTGACCAATAAATCAAATGTGACTGCTTACGTTGAATCTCAATTGAAATAATCCGTTAGTTGCCAAATGGTTTTTCTAAAAACACATTGGTAGAAAGGATAGGACTTTGAAGATGAAATGTTGCTGTATTTGTTCCTTCCAATTCGGCAACCAATTCTAAATCGGCATAAGGATACATGAAATCCAATGGATGCTTGCCACCACCTTCAAAATATCTTGGTGTGATTTTAACAATTGAAATTTTCTTTGCCTGATCAAAGTCGTTTGGGTTTTCCCAAAAGGGCGATAGAGATTGACCCGATTTTATCGAATCAATTATTTGAGTTGGCGTTAATGTTGCGTTTGATTTTTATGGCAGTAGGTTTCTCCAATTTAGCCAAAAATGAGTGATTCTGGAATGACTTTCAAAATCAATAATAAAGCACGCTGAATTTCTTGATTCAACACCGTCTATTTGGCGAGAGTAGGAGATTCCACGACTTATAACATTTGTTGTCATCTTCTGTCCTTCATGTGACAACTCGCCTCTAACTGTTAAGTGTTCGTGCTTGTCACATAGCAAAGAGCGGTCTATTCCCATTTGAAATAAAACGTCTAACGCTAATTTCCCGGCGTCAACACTGTTTGGAACATATTCAACAGATACTTTTGAATTTGAATCTGCGTGGTATTCTATCCATCCAAATGTAGGTGCAATTTCCAAATACCTAGTCCAATTTTCTTTCTTATCAACAAAGCGAATCAAATTCTTATCTGGAACATCTGCATCTTGTTTTTTTGTTAGATTTGCCCATTCAAATCCACAAAGAGACATTAGATTAGAGACGACCGCCATTGAAACGTTTTGCGGAACTACCTTATATGTCCACAAACCATTTGGTATTTCATTTGTTGCTGCCCAAACTATTTCAGTGTTTGTGGACGGATAATACTTATTGCCTTGTAATCCCTCCAGCCGAAATGAATCGGCTAGAGAGACAAGGTTAAACCCAAGACAAATAAGGGTTGTTATCCAATAATTCACAATGAGTTTATGGATAGACTTGTGTTTCCTGATATTGTAGTCCGTCACTTGGATCTGGGTCATAGTAAAGTGACAATTTATCATTAAGACAGTTAAGCCAACCAGAGACAGCAAATTTAATTGTAAAAGGAGCTCCATTTAGATGTGCCCAATAAGTCCCAGCGTCACTAAACGCACTTTGTATAGTTTCATTGCCTTCTGTTAAATCATGTGCATAACTTTTTCCAAACCCTAACCAAGCATAGGAGGTTGTGCTAGGGGCAAGAAGCAAATGCAGATTTTCATTCACGGGTATCTTTCCTGCATTATTCATGCTGTTATAATTCGCTGAATTAAGCATATTACAAGCATAAATAGTCATCCAACGCAATCCATTTGTTCCCGTGCTGCCAAAATCCATATCAGACAACCGAACATAATTGTGGGATCCTAACCAACAATAGGTATAACTGATATTATCATCTTCTGTTCCTGTGCTACCACTATTTCCAAACGAACCGTGCGTCATTAACAAACCAAAATTGCAGGTGTTGAAAATGGAATTTCCACCAAGGGAAGATTTTTTAATATCGGTTGCACTCCATTGATCGTCTTTGTTGACAAATTGTGCTTTCCAACCTGCTTTCCTCATGCCTGCCTCAAAATCAGTCGCAATGTCATTAAATCCTAATACTCTAAAATCAGTTGTCTGTGCTGTCCTGGATTGTCCATCAATCGCAACCAATGTTGGCAATGGGTAGGGCCAGCCCGTTGTTGGATGAGGACTTGAAAACCCATTTGTTGAATAAGTCTTATAGCATATACCAAATGTTCCGACTGTGCCTTTGACGGGTGCGGTGGGTTTGCGTTTTGGTGCGGTTGAAGATTGACTAGATGAAGTGGATTGAGAGCTGGTCTGAAACTCATTTTCGCTGCCAACACCAGCGGCAAGCATTGAAGAAGTTCCCATTGAAACAGACGTATCTAAAGTTTCCGCAGTCAAACTATCAATTTCTGACTGTGTGGCAGTAAAGATTGTAAATCCATTTGTATCAAATCCGATTGGATAAATGGCTAGGGGAACGGGATTTTCTGAATCTGGCGACAATGCCCAAGTAATAGGAGTATTGTCCACGGCAACCATACTAGACATAAGGGAGTTGTTTAACATACTCATACTAGACAACCCGTTTGTCTGTGCTGAAATCAGATAAGTATAAACTCCGTCTGGTATATTTGTTCCACCGTCGCCATTTCCATCCCAATTAAATGATAGTGAACTACCACTACCAGAAGCATTGCGAACTGTGTTACTATTTACGTCTAGGATTTGTAAAGTCCAATTGCAATTTGCAGCAAAAGTTGCAGTGATCTGTTGCGTCTGTCCAAGCGACGGTTCAAAATATGGTTGCGAAAAACCAATTTCTGAAATTAGATTATTGAAGGTGACATTAACAAAAGACGAAACTGAACGCCCGTAAGTGATAGTCCCGCCGTTTGCTACACCTTCTAACCCCGATTGTGATTTTGCAGTAGCAAACAAGGTGTGATTTCCATTCAGATATTCACAAGTATTGATTACAAAATTTGTGCCATCGTCACTTGACCATTGCTCTTGACCGTCAATATAAAGTTCCACTTCACTTAAAATTTCGCTACTGCTTGCCGACACTTGCACCGTTATTGTGTCTGATAGTGTTGCTCCGTTTGTAGGTGAAACGATAACTATATTTGGATTTGACGGCGAAGTATTGCCTTCAATCAATACGGCACGGTAGAACCGCATTGGCGAAAGTTTTGGATGGATGACTATTGGTGTGAAATCGTAATTGCCTACGTCAGCAATAAATGTATTGGTGCCTTGTGACGGATAATCGTCATAGAGTTTTGTCCATGTCGTTAAGCCGGTGTTGGTGTCAATCAATGAATCAGCATAATCAATTTCATAAACTTCGTTTGAATTGCTTGCCCAATGAAGTTGAACAGCCTTTTCTGGTGTTGAATTAACACTTGTAAATTTTAGGGCGTTTTGACTAATGCCATTGGTTATTGAAATGAGAGACGCTAGAGAAACAACTGCCAGATATGTTAATTTATTCACGGTTTCCTTTCTCTACACCGCCCCTGATTCCGAATGAAGCAACGTAGATATTTTGGTTTATTTTTTACACAAATTCGTTCTAATTTATTTAGTCGTATAAGTAAACACTTTTTATTCTACTTTTGAATAGATTATTGACTTATTCTGCTGGCAGCAGCAAACCGCCCGCCCGCTCTGCACTTCACAACGGCGAGGTAGTAGAGGCATTTTTAGGGTTATATCTGCGATAACCCCAAAAAACGAGACAAGTTCCAATGCCCATACAGAAAAATCCACTTTTGTAGTTTTGTTCGGCGAGAAAATCTGAATACGAACCTTCCCCTGCCGCTTTCGCTAAAGCATCGTCTGCCGCAACCCCTTCGATTCCATGATTCTCATAATTGGTCTGGACAATGTCTTCGGCGGATTTATGTGCTCCGACAAACGTAACAAATCCGATGAAAACCATTACAACCCCACACCATCCACGTTTCCCAATTTTGGGCATATCATTGTGGAGTTAAGGAATGCCCATTGGAGGCAATCAGTTTGCCACTTTGATACACGAAGGAAAGCGATGCACCACCGTCTCCAGGATCAATGACAACTGTGCTGCCATTCAGACGCCAAGACCCTCTTGAAGGGTCATTGTGACCATAAGATAGCGTGCAAGACCCGCTTGAATCGAGTGTGATGTCAACCATGTCGGAATCGTTTACCCAATGACCTGCGACATCCGACATGGAAACTGAAGAAGATTGGTCAGGAGCAACCTGCGATTCGCCAAAATGATAATACGGCGTAGGAGTCTTAATCTTTCCAAGGTAATGGTTCCCATAAACTACTATTCCAAGAACTATAAGAGTGATGCCAATGAAGGCGTGCTTTTTGCTGATTTCCAAATCTCGAAGTCGTTTCATAATTTTATTTATTGTGCCAAAAACGGCACACATCCAATTCCCATTCGCCGCTACTGTCAAGTGCCAAAAGTGGCACATGAAAAAACCTAGAAATCTTGTCGGCGGGCAACTTCAAAAAATTCGCCTTGAAAAGGGGATTTCCCAAACAGAATTATCTGCCATCAGTCAAAGGAAAGGATGGGATATTAGTAGAAATATAATCGCCAAAATTGAATCACGGAGCAGGTGCGTAACAGATTTTGAATTGATTTTATTGGCAGAATTATTGCAAATTCAAGTGACAGATTTATTCCCACAGCAAAGAATATGGGTTGCGAGCAGACAGCATTTTATGAAAACCCCACGACCTTAATTGAGCGTTCACTTCACACTCCAAGTTTGAAGTCAGCAAGGCGATTGTCCGAACACGTTTAACCCCGCCTTCATAACATAGGATCAAGGGAATTATACAAAGGGTATTTTGTTGCATTTTCCTCTTGCCAAAACCGTTTGCGTTATGTAAATTCATCCTCGGCGTCGTTGATGAAGACGGAGGCGGTGATGTGCATGGCGTTGACGAGGCACAACCCCTCCTGCACGCCGCTCTTGCGGACAAGTCCGGCGACGGTGTCGGTGATGTTCACAAAGCCGCGGCGGCCCGGCACTTCAAACCAAAGCTGTTCGGTGAGCGATTTCATGCCGGAGATATGCCGCAGGCGGGGGCGTTGCGCAAGCCGGACGAAGAAACGGCAAAGGTGGTGATTTTTTTCTGGCCTGCGTTGCGGTGCGGGTTTAATGTCGGCGCACAGTCACACCAAAAACCCGTTACGATTATGGATATTGTCTTTAACTGCCCCAACTGCGAACAGGAACTGGCCGTGGACAGTGCCGGTGCCGGCAGCAGCCTCGAATGCCCGACCTGCCACGAGACCATCACCGTTCCCGCCGCGCCCGCAGGTGCTGCGGAACCCGCCGCGCCGTTGCCCAGCCTCGCGGCGAGCCCCATCTCGACCTCCGCCGCCGCCAAGGTGGAGATGCACCTCAAGGTGCCGGTGCTCGACAAGGCCCCCGCCCCGCTCATCGCCAAACCGAAGGCACCGCTGGAAGCGGTGGTGCGCGGCGCGGGCAAGAAAATCAAATCGCATACGATCAAGCATGGCGCGTGCATTGAATCCGGCCATGACAAGTTCGATGAAACGGTCTCGAAATTTTTGAACGAGGTGGGCGAGACCAACATCGTCGCCATGCACACGATTTCCTACACGTTCCTGGACATCGGCACGCAAAAGCTGCTGAACGATTACGGCCTGATGGTGCTTTATCGCGGATGAAACCGCGCGCCTTGACTTGCCGATTTGCGGTCGCTACCGTCAGCGCATGAATCGTCGGTTTTTTCTCCTGATTGCCGCAGCGTTTATGGCGCTGCTGCCGTTCCGCTCGCCCGCGCCGCTGATTTACGCGCCGGGCGAAGGCTGGTATTACGAACAGGCGGGCGCCACCGGCAAGTGGACGCGGACCCGTGCCAAAGACCAGTTGGAAGTGGCGGAGGCCGCCTTCAAGACCAAGGATTATTCCACCGCGATGCGCGCCGCGCGCCGCGTGCTGAAAGTCTGGCCGTTGTCCGATTACGCGCCGCGCGCACTCTATCTCGTCGGCCGCTGCCTCGAGGCCCGGGGCCGGGACGAGGCGGCGTTCGACAACTATCAGGAGCTGCTCAAAAAATATCCGCGAACCGATAATTTCGATGAAATCCTTTGGCGGCAGTATGAGATTGCCGGCCGTTTTTATGGCGGCGAGTTTTTCCGGATCTTCTGGGGCTACCTGCCGCTTTACACCTCGATGGATTTTGCGCCCGCCGTCGCGCCGTTGACCGGGCCGAGGTGGTAACTGGCGCAGCCGCCCAGCATCGCTGCCGC
>Ga0364867_10608_pt4 | contig 11148 bp, 10 predicted proteins | sample ExccelAu500001D4_3_FD_206915 | JGI IMG/M metagenome (GOLD analysis project Ga0364867, IMG submission 206915) | Enriched cells from Trout Bog Lake Hypolimnion, Wisconsin, USA - BchlTB.Aug13.5000.01.D4 | ecosystem: Environmental > Aquatic > Freshwater > Lake > Hypolimnion/Profundal zone | place...
GACCAGCTAGTCGACGACCTCCGCCAGATACGCAGAGGCAAGCGTCCGCAAATAAGCGGAGCCGGTGGATCCTCTGGAATCGGACGAACCACCACAAGCTTCTCTAAAAAGACCCTCATAGTCAAGCATAAGTCAGGGCTTTTCTCTACAACGACAGGTCCCATAACCGCGACAGGCCCCATAACTGCAACTGGCCCCCTTACAGGGATCATAGGTTCGACGACAACAACTGGACTCCAGTCGAAATCCGGTGTGCATACACTCAAGGCCATGCAGGAAAGCAACGCCAGGAAAAAACTCATAGTATTCTTGGGAATTGCCATAATAGCGCTTCTCGGCGCTGTAGCCGCGATGGCCTGGGCGCTAAACAGCAAGATGAATCAAAAAGCCCAGCAGGCAATCATCCAACGAAAGCCCCTAGAGGCGCCTAAAAAGACCGTCGAACCTAAAAGCACGCCGTATATCATAAAAGCCAATGAGATAATAGCTGCCGCAAAAAGCGCGACCTCAACTGACGAGCAGATAATAAAAGCCGTGGAGGACTTCCTAGTCAATTTCCCGGAGCCAAAATACGACGTTGAATCAGACAAGCTTCAGGAGCTTCTCGCAATCTACATTCCTCTTGACGAAAAGCGTCTTGCCCAGCCTAGAGAGGAGGCAAAGAAAGCTCATGACGAAGAACTTGTGAAACGTCAGAAGGCCGATGCCCTAGCCAAAGAGGAGCAACGAAAACGCGACGAAGCCGAAAGACAGCGCAAACGTCTCGCCGATGAGAAAACAAAGCAGGACAAAGCAAACCAAGAGCAGGCCGAGCGCAACCTAGCCGAATATTCGGCAGTGCTTGATGCTGAAAAGGATCATATAAGGACTCGTCTGGTGGAGCTTATTGCCAGAAAGGATTTCAAGGGATTGAAGGAAGCCTTCAGCATGGCGCTCAATGAACCTTCCCTTGCAATCAGCCGTCCTCAGCCTGAACAGAACGTTGCTAAAAGCTTCGCCGACTGGGCAGCCAAGCTCTTGGCATCTACAGACAAGGCAAAAAAGATATCCGACCTGCTCCAAGATGGAACCGAGCTGGCCGGAGTGCAACTCGAAATCAAGGCCGGAACACTAGGTTCGATCAGTGAAATCAAAGATGGCGCAATCACAGCGAAGCTTTTCGATGGAAGCAAAGATCTGGTTGTGTCCATGGAGCAGCTTCCCTTCAAGCAATATCTAAAGCTTGTGAAAAAGGCCGCCTCGAAAACAGGAGAAGAGGATGCCGCCTTCATCTACCTCCTGGAGTCTGGAGACTTTATCGCTGCCAAGGAGATATCCGCACCAGATGAATGGAAGGATGAAAGCCAGCGAATCATGACGGAATACATTAAATTCAAGCTCAAGGCCGCCTCGACGGATGCGGAGAAAGCAGAGCTGCATCACAAATATGGCCGTCTGGATGAATACAAAGATGCTGTCGCTGCGCTTGCCGCTCCCTCTCAAAAGTAGACAGCTCCTGCCATTCATTCCGAAACATCAAGCAGGATGCAATGAACAAGTCCATTTTGATAATTATCCTCTTGTTCCTGCTTGTCTATGTGGCTCCACTGGGATTCCGTCCGCTCTTCCAGCCGGATGAGACGCGCTACGCTGAAATCGCCCGTGAAATGCTCCAAAGCGGAAACTACGTAACGCCGCACCTTGATGGATTGCGCTATTTTGAAAAGCCAGTCTTCGGCTACTGGCTTTTCGCTGGCTCGCTGCGCCTCTTCGGCGAAAATGCCTTCGCCTTGAGACTGCCCTGCGCCTTGGCGGCTGGACTTGCAGCCCTGTCGCTCTTCCTTTTCGCACGCCGTTTCGCAGGAGGAGAACTGCCGGGGACAATTGTCGCAGCAATCTACCTGAGCATGCCTTTTGTCTTCATACTCGCAAATATCGGCATCCTTGACAGCATTCTCTGCGCCTTGCTGACGGCAGCGCTATGCCATCTATATTGCGCATTGATGGAAGACTTCTTCACTTTCCGCAAAGTCTTTCATCTTGTCCTTTGCGGCCTTTTCTGCGGTTTCGCCTTTATGACCAAAGGCTTCCTTGCTTTTGCAGCTCCAGCTCTTGTAGTGTCTGCTTTCCTCATATGGGAACGCAGATGGCTGGACTTTGTCAAACTTCCATGGATACCAGCTTTTGCCGCACTGCTGGCTGCGCTTCCTTGGGCGCTTGCAATACAGCTTGAGGAGCCAGGGTTCTGGCGCTATTTCTTCTGGGTGGAGCACATACAAAGATTCTTCACAGACAGCTACCAGCATTCTGAGCCGTGCTGGTTCTTCATCCCAGTGTTTCTCGGAGGAGCTGCAACATGGCTGTTCCTGTTTCCGTCCACGCTGCTGGGGCTTAAAGAGACAGGGACAAAGAACCCGCTTGTCAAATACTGTATTTGCTGGCTTGCCCTGCCCTTCCTGTTTTTCTCTGCCTCGACCGGGAAGCTTGCGCCCTACATACTGCCGTGTTTTGCTCCGCTGTCCCTGCTTATCCTCATCGGCCTTCATAAATGCAGCGTCAAAGGGTGGACAGCCTGGTTCCATCTCTGCGTCTTTCCTTTGACATGCCTCGTTGGCTTGGCGACAGCAGGCTTCATAATAAACCAGCTCACGGGCTTTCCAGCAACGCTCTTCAGCAAAACAGAAAATGTAAAATGGTGTATCGGAGCCGTCGCGGGGCTTCTTTGCCTTCTAGCTCTTGCCTCTGCGTTGAAAACACAGGACTTCTGGCGGAAGATAGCGTTCTTCTGCTTGGCTCCAGCGCCGCTCTTTTTCGCCTTCAACTTCATCTTGCCTGACATCGTAGCAGAAAGAAAGGCTCCTGCGGTCTTCCTGGAAAGGAATGCCAGGCTGCTTGCTCCTGAGACAGCGCTAGTATCCTGGCGTGATCCAGCTCAAAGCGTAGCCTGGGTCTTCAAACGCAACGATGTCTGGCTCTATCTTTCTGGCGGCGAGCTTGACGACGGCCTGAAATTCAAGGACTCGCGCCATAGGCTCTTGAGCCGGGAAGACCTGAAAAGCTTCGTGGAGTCAAGACGCGCCAAGGGAGGCGTTGCGTTGATACTTCCAGTCAAGATACTTGAGGAGGAACGCGCAGAGAAGTCCTTCCCAACGCCGGAATGGATCAAGGCCGAAGATACGAAAGGCTATGCCATCGTAAAGTTCTAATCTGAAGGCATACCCCTCTTTCTAAGGGAAATGCACGGTGGCATGAACCATCTGATCCTGGAAATGCTCAAGGACGTTTGTCCCTTGAATCTGAGCGCGAAGCACCTGCTGCTTGTCGACAATCATGCAATGCCCTTGATGTATCGTGCCTTTGCCATCATCGCCCAACGCGTTTGCCGCAGCCCAGCCTGGGAAGGGAAAGCCAGCCGAGGGCGAATCAAGTATTGCCTCGATTTTGAAAACCCTTGGCCTGTTTTCCTTGTAGCGCTCCAAGCCAGCAGGAGTCCCCAGTTCGGCCAACGTGATGTAGTCCTTGCGAGAGCCGCCGCCAGCAGTAGGGATGAAACAGTATTCGGCGCCTTGTTCCAAAAGCTCCTTGTAGATGCCCTCTATTCCAGTGTCGGCGCAGATCAGTATTGCGCATTTCACACCGGAAATATTGATGAGCTTGCGGCGATGTTCGCCAGGAAGCAGGCTAGCCGCCTTCTCCGTTTCGGTCAAGTTGTGCTTGCGCTCGAATTCAAGATGTCCGTCAGGAAAGGCGACAAGCTGCGTATTGAACAAGGAGGAGCCTTCGCGTTCAAGCAATCCGGCAAGTATGGTCATTCCATATTGCCTTGCCCAGAGAAGAACCTGCTTTGATGCAGGGCCGCCAAGCGGCTCGGCCAGCGCAAGATTCTCACTAGAGAAATTATAGCCATGGATGACAGTCTCCGCAAATAGAAGAGCCTCCACGCCGACAGCCGCAGCGCATTCCACCTGCCGACGCATTCTTTCAAGATTCTCAAGAGGCCTGGCGGCCTTCGCCTGTATTTGCGCAACACCAACATGCAATTGTCTCATACATAGCCTCCAGGAATTTCATTTTGACAGACAATATACGCCATTGCCGCATTATCTCACGCCTGCCAACCCACAATTGCATGTCAAAACATGGACTTGCTCCCATTGCTCCCCAGTCTCGACAAGTAAGGGAAGCCTGCTCTGTGACAAAATCCTTTGATTCAAAACAGTCCGCCCATGCATTGAATAGCTAGGTATTGAAACCGACGAACTGAAGATGTCGCCATGTTCTTTTACCATATGCCGGAGCCGCGCCAAAACAGTCGTAGTAAAACAACCATAGCACACAATATTTATTCGCAGACAATCAATTCTCACATTTGAAAAACCATCCTTTACGCTTTACTTTCCAAAGTATAATGACTTCCTTGTTTGCGAATGAGGGTTACGCAATGGCTAGGATATTGGTTGTAGACGATGAGCTTAGCATCGTTCAAGTTCTCAAGACGCTGCTCCTGAGGGCTGGCCACGCCATATCCGCAGCCGACAACGGGCTGGAGGCACGCAAGCTATTGAAGGATAACGTCTACGACCTTCTGATAACTGATGTAAGGCTCCCTGGCATTGACGGCATATCCTTGCTCCATGAGGCTAAAACCATCCAGCCAGATCTGGCTGTGATCGTGATGACGGCCTACGCAGGAGTTGACAATGCCGTGGAAGCCATGAAGAACGGCGCCTTCGACTATGTTACAAAGCCCTTCAAATTCGACGAGCTGATGTTGACAATCGACAGGGCTTTGAGCTATGAAAAAGCCATCTCCGAAAACAAAATGCTCAAGTCGTCGTTAAGCACCAAGCTCCATTTCGGCTGCATGCTTGGCGATTCAGAGGCAATGATCGAAGTCTACAGGCAGATCGAAAAAATAGCTAAAACCAATAGCACCGTCCTAGTTCTAGGCGAAAGCGGAACTGGCAAGGAGCTTGTTGCGAAATCAATTCACAGCGAAAGCCCCAGAAAAGCAGCGCAATTCATTGCAATCAATTGCGCTGCAATGCCAGAGACCTTGCTTGAATCAGAGCTTTTCGGGTATATGAAAGGCTCCTTCACTGGGGCCAGCGCCAACAGGAAAGGACTTTTGGAGACAGCCAGCGGAGGAACGATCTTCCTTGATGAAATAGGTTCAATACCTTTAGGCATGCAAGCCAAACTGCTAAGAGCCATTCAAGAAAAGGAGTTCAGGCCTGTGGGCGCCACAGCGAACATCCCTGTCGATATACGCATAGTCGCAGCCTCAAATGAAAACCTTCAGGAGAAGGTCGCAAAAGGCGAGTTCAGGGAGGACCTCTATTTCCGTCTGAGCGTAATACCGATTCATCTGCCGCCGCTAAGGGAAAGAAAAGCCGACATACCAGAGCTAATCAGGCACTTCCTCTCAGCCTTCGCAAGCGAAAACAAGAGGCAAGTCGATATATCCAGAGAGGCGATGGAAGCCATGCAAGCCTTCACTTGGCCCGGAAATGTCAGACAGCTCGAAAACATGGTCAGACGCCTCGCCACGCTAAATGAATCAGGCCGCATAAGCCCAGATGAGCTTCCTCCAGATATCCGCAGCCAAGACCAAGCCTCGCCATCCGAGGCAACAAAGAAAACAGATGAAAGCCTTTTCGAGAACGACTTCACACCTGAAGTCATCCCGCTGAAACAGCATATAAAAGGCATTGAGGAAACCTATATCAGACGTGTCATAAGCTTCTGTGGCGGAGACAAGGACATGGCAGCCAGAAAGCTAGGCGTCAGCTTGGCTACGCTCTATAGAAAAATCGAACCTAACAGCAGTATAGAGGAATAGATATGAACGTAATTTCCAGTCTTAAAAAAGCAGGAGTCATAGCAACGGCTTTTTCGATTGCAATGATCTTTGCGACAGCCTGTGAAACATTGGACAGCCTCGAAGACATGGACAAGCCAGACAGGCCTAAAGACAAGGCTATCTACGTTGTCTCGGTTCATGAAATAGTGAAATACCCCCGAGCGCAGAGCTTGGAGATGAACATTCCCTCCTTCTCCGGAACGCCGGTCTGCATAAATACCAACTATTTCCTTCATTCCAAGCACATCACAGCCATAGAGATTGTCGAGGAGAAGGACAAGCCAGGTTTCTATGACCTCATCCTCAGCCTCGACAGACGCGGCAGGATGCTATGGTCTGCTCTTTCCGTCAATTTCAGGAACACCCAGATGGCCTTCGTCATAGATGGCGTCTACTACAGATCCTTCTCACCAGAGCAGCTTGGCAGCGATGAGGATGTCTCTGTCAAAATCAAAGGCCCCTTTGACTTGGCTACCGCAGAAGGCTTGAAAAGAAACTCCGAGAAGAACCACAAGTTATTCAACGATGATAAAAAATGATGGTTGGATAGCAATGTTTCCAATCCAGCATTAAACGTTCCTTACGCTTCAGGCGAAAGCAAGTTGGTTTAAACTTTAACAAAAACTGCTTTTAGGAGATTAGAATCATGGCATCATCTTTTCCAAAGGGTTTCCTGTGGGGCGCTGCAACCGCAGCCTACCAGATCGAAGGCGCTTGGAATGAAGACGGCAAAGGCCCTTCCGTTTGGGATGAATTCTGCCACCGCGACGGCAAAGTATGGCAGAACCATACAGGCGATGTCGCGTGCGATCATTATCATCTTTGGAAAAATGATATCAAGCTCATGCAGGAAATCGGCCTCAAAGCCTACCGCATGTCAGTCTCCTGGCCACGCGTCATACCACTGGGCTATGGCAAGCAGAATCCGAAAGGGCTTGCCTTCTACGACAAGCTCATCGACGGACTCTTGAAAGCTGGCATCGATCCTTGGATTACGCTTTTCCACTGGGATATGCCTCAGGGGCTTCAGGACAAAGGCGCCTGGATGAACTCAGATATCCCTAAGCATTTCGAAGACTATGCAGCCTTGCTTGCCTCCAAGCTAGGCGACAGAGTCTCCAACTGGATGACTTTCAACGAGCCGCAATGCTTCATCGGCATCGGCTACAGCTCTGGCATCCATGCGCCAGGCGACAAGCGCTCCATGCGCGACCTGCTCCTGATGTATTTCAATTTCCATCTTGCCCATGGACGCGCCGTTCAAGCTATTCGCCAGAACGCGAAGCTCAAGGCCAACATAGGCATGGCTCCCTGCACAAGCGGAGCGATTCCTGAGACTGAATCTAAAAAAGACATCGATGCCACCAAAAAAAGCATGTTCACAATCGGCGACCGCGAAAATGCGTTCGTCAATATCTCTTGGATTCTAGACCCTGTCCTGCTCGGAAAATATCCAGAGGAGGGACTCAAGCGCTATGAAGGGCTGCTCCCAGAAATCAAGGACTCCGACCTCAAGCTCATCTCCCAGAAAATCGACTTCATCGGCTGCAATTGCTACACGGGCTATAAAGTCAAGGCCGGCAAGGATGGCAAGCCGGAAACGCTTGCAAAGCCAATAGGCCATCCTCGCGGACATCTCGACTGGCTGACTGTTGATCCAGAAGCCCTTTACTGGCTCACACGCTTCTTCAATGAACGTTATCCCGACAAGCCGCTAGTCATCACTGAAAACGGCTTTTGCAGCCTCGACTGGGTCGCACTTGATGGAAAAGTCCACGATCCTGCGAGAATCGACCAGATGCATAGATATCTCAAGGGGCTGAAACGCGCTGCCGCCGAAGGAATCCCTGTCAAGGCCTACTTCCACTGGTCTCTCATGGACAACTTCGAATGGGCAGAAGGCTATCGCGCCCGTTTCGGCATGATCCATGTCGACTACACGACGCAGAAACGCACGTTAAAGGATTCTGCCTATTGGTACAAGGATGTCATTGCCTCCAACGGCAAAGATATCTAATTGAAATAATCCTCGGCAGGCTATGGAGCCTGCCGGGGAGAGTTGCCACAGAGCAGCGCATCATTCCAACTGCGAAAGCTAGTCCCAGCCCTCCAAGGCCGCAGAGGTCATTGCAAAATAATTCTGCAAAGGCACATAGTCTGGAATGCTGTTGCCAGAACCTAGCGCATAGGCTCCGCGCGAAGCTGAACGTTCAAGCAGCCCCAAAGCGCGTTCGTGGACACGCTCAGGAGTCTGACGGCAAAGAAAATCCAAGTCAATGCCGCCTAGGATCGCAATTCTTGAGTGAAGACGTTCATAGGCATCCTCCACTGGCTCTATGGCATCTTCGAAGGAATGCTTGGCATCAAAACCTATAACGTCGATCACATCATCCATTAGTGAGCCGAGATTTCCGCAGGAATGCAGTATCGCAGGCTTGCCGCAAGCATGGATGGCCGCAACGATCCGTTTGTGCCAGGGAACGACAAGCTCACGCAAGGAGTCGGGACTTATCATTGGTTGAGTGCGAAAGCCCCAGTCGTCGTTCGAGATCATAGCGCCGACAGCCTCATGTTTTCCGGCTAGTTCATAGTGCCTGACAAGCCGGGAGCCGACTTCATCGCAAATTGCCTTTACAAGCGCAGGATCGTCGGCAAGCAGGTAGCAAAGGCTGTCGTAGCCCACAAGCTTTATCATGTTCTCCAAAACGCCGCCAGGCCCGCAGACAATCAGTTTCATTCCCTCTGGCAGATAGGTTTTCGCACGTTCAAGCTCCGAATAGTCGCAAAGGTCTACGTCTGGCCATTTATAGGCGTCAAAGCTTTTGCGGTCGCATATGACGGCGCCATCGTTCAGGGAAATGCTTTTCTCATGCGCGACCTTGTTGGCTGGAAAACCTGCCCACGGATTGACCGTAACGTGGTCGTAGCCAGCCGCCATAAACGCCTTCGCCAAGCGTTCGAAGCCCTTGCCTTCGCCTGGCTGCAAACCTGACAGCTTGCTATACAATGCGTCATTAAGGAAGAATTCGAAAAGCGTCGGACGCGACGGCTTCTCCCGTCTTAGAACCTTTAAAAGATTTCCGAAATCAGGCTGACGCATCTTTGACTGACTCCCTTGACTGTTTTCTGTTTATGGTCTAATTATATCTCAAACGACCACAACATTCAGTATCACTAGCGACTATTAGGTATCATAAACGCTCATAATTGCAGAGACACCCAAATGATGAAACGCGATTCCATACCAGGGGAAAGAAAACCAAAGCCAGCAAGCGAAGATGAACTGTCGCTGATCGCCAAGTTGCATCCCTATGTGCGCCAGTCAGGAGATGATATGCGAGGCGCCTGGTTCCTTAAAAGCCGCGTCCTGCTCGACTACCTGCTAGTCGGGATAGGTTCCGGGAACGGCATCTTCACTGTAGGAGGGAAGACCTTCCCGGTCGGGAAATGGGACTTGATCTGGATACCGCCTTCCACTCCGCACGAGATGCGAGGCAGCAGTTCAAGCATGCGCTGCAGCTACATTCACTTCGATCTGCTTTACAAGCCGGGCCTTGGCTCTTGGGACGCCTGCATTCCAGGCGGCACAAACGATCTAAGAAGGTTCCGCAAGCTCGCGCAGACAAGAGCTACAGGAACAGTGCCAGACACATGGGAAGGCAAGCTTGCGCTTTCAAACGCGCCTGAAGCAATGGCGTTGCTGCGAGCAACTTGCGCAGAGCATGCGAGAGAAGCCTATGGCTTCAATCTGGCTGTCTCAGGGATGCTGACACAGCTTCTTGCACTCTTGCTAAGGGGCTTGTCCAGCAGAACGGAAAAGGCAAGGAAACTGACGAGGAAAGCGGCAGAGTCGCTCTCGGAGGGAGCCTGCAATTGCGGACAAAGCATTGGAGAGATGGCAGCGAAAAGCGCGCTTAGCAAATCGCATTTCAGACGTCTCTACAAGAAGGCTTATGGCCTTAGCCCTAGAGAGGCAGCGCTAAAAGCTAGAATGCGCCATGCTTGCGAGCTTCTAGTCTATTCGGGCTTGAATATTTCGGAGGTGGCAGAACGTCTTGGCTATTCCAATCCGCACAACTTCTCAAGGGCGTTCGCCAAGGAGATAGGCTTGGCTCCAGGAGCCTATAAAGCAGCGGAGAACTGATATGCACAATCAGTTGTTTGGCCAGTCCGAAGGCATGTTCGGCAGACTGGCATTGCCATGGTAGCCGAACCAGGTCTGTGCGCTGTCATTATATAAACGAGCGTACCAAGTAGAGCCTGTCAGGGTTGTCCTTTTCCCGGCAAGCCCGACTGTAACATTGTTGATTACACGGCCATTGGCTCCGCCATGGCGCACTGCTGACAAGCCAGAGCCTTCCGTATGAGAGCCTGCCGCCCACCAGCTTGAACGCAGTCCTTCCATATCCCATATCATGAAGTAACTGGAATTGATCTTGTAGGACGTCGAAACCGGCGGCGTATTGACAGTGGTTGCGCTTCCGCCGCTCATATTGATATCGCCAGTCATACGCATGACAACTCCGCTGACATTGCTGGAAGTGTAGAACCAGCAGGATAGACTGTCGGCATAACAATAATTGGTACCAAGCCCTGTGTTGTTTGCGCTGACGCTTAGCATTGCAGGCGAATTAGACTTGCCCGTTGTCATATCTATATTGAATTTGGAGACAGAACTGGGACAGAAGACTAGCGGCGAAATAGGGTTGTTTCTCGCGGCGCTGACAGTGTCGACATTCGATGGATTAAGATAGAAGGCCAGCGGCGCGCCTCGCATGCTCCAATAGCAGCCTGGTGGATACCAGCTGTTATTGTCTCCGATGTAGGATACATTCGCCAACGCCACCTGCCGCAAATTTGAGAGGCATTGGATTGAGCGCGCAGCCTCCTTCGCTGTCAGCAACGCAGAAAAGCCAAGAGCAATCAAAATTCCGATGATCGCAATTACAACCAGGAGTTCGATCAAAGTAAAATCTGAACGCCAACGGTTTGTGCGCCTCTCAACGCAAATCCTCGAAGCACTCGCCATTGCAATGCAGATGACCATATTCAACAGCTTTCCATAAAACACGCTCTGTTGACATGGATAATACCATAAATGCACTACATTTCAATTGCTAGTTTCCCCGTAATATAGCTCTTCAAAAAAGAGCAGGATTGGAAACCACGTAAAAGGAAGGGTAGAGTTCCTTATATGGAAAATGAACTCTACAATCCAAGGTTGAGACTTTTAACAGTCGAAGTTTCGAAGGAACTTGAAGGCTGGTGGAACCTCTCAAATCTCTCCGCGCCTTATTGGCGGCTCT
>Ga0364867_10042_pt2 | contig 11141 bp, 7 predicted proteins | sample ExccelAu500001D4_3_FD_206915 | JGI IMG/M metagenome (GOLD analysis project Ga0364867, IMG submission 206915) | Enriched cells from Trout Bog Lake Hypolimnion, Wisconsin, USA - BchlTB.Aug13.5000.01.D4 | ecosystem: Environmental > Aquatic > Freshwater > Lake > Hypolimnion/Profundal zone | place: USA...
AAAACCTTACAAAAGATTTCATACCAACCCTTATCTGCTTCGTCATCAATAAATAATATTTTTGGATTACCGGAGTACTCAATTTTTAGTTCTTTATCAGGTAAAGTTCTAATTTCTTCTTTTGGATATATTGAACTTAGGTATTTAAAGTAAAGTTGATTGTTTACTTTTTTGATAATTTGCTCAATATCGTCATCAAAAGCATTAATTGCTAATGCCCAGCGATATATAGCCCATTCATTGGCAATACTGTGGCTGTCTTCATAATTTTTTGGTGGCTCTAATTTAATTTTCTTAAGTTCTTTTGGCAAATCATCTTTAGTTAGCGGCTCAAAATCCCTCTGAATAACTTCTCTAAATGCACTTTTTTTATAATCAACAAGATAAACATTCCTGGTTTTCAGAATATTGAAATAGTCATTATTGAATAAATATTCTATCCCCACAAAACTGTAAATAAAGATGTTTTTTAGCTGATTTGGAGAATAGGTACAACGTATATGTGTAGCTAAACGCAAGCCATTAAAATCAGAAAGGATAGGTCCAAAACAAATGGGAATAAAAATATTATCATATTCCTTATCTGTTAACCAATCTTTCACCTTTTCTGAAAGCTTTTCATCGGAGACATCATTATAAAGAATTTCAACTTCCGCATTTTCAATGGCATTTTGAATATTCCCTTTTGTTGGTCTTAAAAACAAATTTTTGGTTTTAGATATTTTTGCTGGTTCCAAATCAATTTCCTTATTGGCAATATCAAGCATGTATGATAACTTCTCTTCAATTTCTGCGTTTTCGCCAAAAAGCAAGTATTTTAAATTAATATCACCTTCTAATGCCTTATTGGATAAAACACCTAAATTTTGAAAAACTATTGAAACGGGTAAATGAGCAATATTTTCAGACAAAGTACGAGAACTTTTACTTCCACTAAAAACAGCTAAATAAAAGTCTGAGTTTTCTTTTGCGTATTCTTCAAGTTGGTTTCTTTTAATTGCTGCTTCCTTTTTAATCGATGTATTGTCTAGAAATGATTCGTGATAAATCACGATATTCCCCTTCTGAAATATTTCTTTTGACCTAGATTTCAAATCATCTAATGAATAGATTATCTGAATAATATTTTCATATTGGTTGAACTTATGTTTGGTCCAACCAAAATCTTCTTGTCTTTTCTTTTTATCGTCAATTAAAAAAATCATTGGAACTTATTTTTTTGGAAATTCTAATATGTGTTCTACTCCTGTAACCGGATCTATTTTTTGTGCTTTTCGCTCTTTGCCATCCCATAAATTAAATTGAGCATAATTGCCTTTGCCAAAATCAGCTTTCAAATAGAAGTTGCACATTCCATTTATCTGAAATTTAATTAGATCATCATAAGTCTTACCTATTCCTCTATCAATCGTGTTTTGAATAGTTTTGTTGTAAGTGTTATTTAAATGCAGAATTGATAGGTTTACAGAACTTTCGTTCTCAAAAAAGGTCAGTTTAACCAAAGGTTTCGAATTATCATTATGTTCCTTAATTATTAGTTTAATTATTTTTTTATAAGCTTGAACCAGCTTATCTACATCTGTGAAATGCTCAATATTTTTGGGGAAATCCGTGTCATTAATATCAAATTCAATAGTTTCAGTCCATTTCTCAATTCTATTCTTGCTTTCTATGATTTCACGGAGAGAATTGTCATTTCGTAAATGAAATAGATGTTTAAAATGAATAACTAATTCTCTAAAATTTTGAACAGGGCTATCTGAAACCATAGAAACGAATCTTTCGAATTCGTAACCTACATTCTCATTTTGTTCTATCAATCCTTCACTCGGATTAGGAGGATGACCTGGATTTTTTTCAGCCCATGACTTTAATTCGGGGTGAGACCAATATATCTTAATCTGATCTGTAGACCAACCTTCTGTCAGCTCATTTCCACTATAATCTTTCCCTAATAAATATCCCCGAATCAGTGCTTTAACGGTGGGTGGTGCAAAGTATTTCCTTTCATGGATTTCATATGCATTTACAATTTCTTTCAAATGCCTCTGAAAGTCATAATGTTCAGTATTACAGTATTCATTTATTACTGTGATTTCATCGCTATCTATATCATGGCAAGTAGATTTTAAAACCTTGTTTTGATTATATTTAAACAAAAATTTATACAAACTTGAAGGGTAAATATAATTGGGTAATTTAAATGGTTTTTGTTTTGTTTTTACTTGTTTGTCCTTATTATCAACCTCTTGTCGATCTACATCAATTTTTTGAATAGGTGTAGGTGTCGAAATATCTTTAAAAACTATTTTTTCAATTTCTTTAATACGTTCTTCCAAGTTTCCATCGGTATGAACTTCTTTAGCGGCAAGTTCAAGTATTCGTTCTCGTTGAATTGACTCTATTTTTTTGTCTTCGAGAAGCTCTTTAATAAATTCATATTTGTTTTTTGTCATTTACTACGATTTAGACTTATAATACAAATCCATAGCACTCTCAATTCCATTGATTTCCCATTCATTTAATATGACAGTCATTGGCTCAATATTATTGGTTAGCTTATCAAACCTCCCAGTCAATTTCAAATATAACTCATTATCAACACCCTTCACCATTTTTAGGTAATCTAATTTCCCTCCAATAACCTGTTTCATGTCAGGCTTGCCTTTTACCTGATTAACTTTCTCATTCATATATTGCTGTAAAAAGAAACTGTAGGCTCTTTCATAACCGTACCGTTCCCAATAATACAACCACATCCGTAATTGCTTTAAGTAGCGATGTTGAACATTAACTTTTTCATTTACCAAAAGTCCTGTTACTTCCTGACGATGACCTTCCTTTTGCAAACGGGTTTTGCTCTCTTTTATATGGAATCCTTGCTCGGTTATGATGCGTTGCAGTTCTTTCAGAAAATCGCTTTCCTGTTGATACACATTGTGAAATGAGCTGAAGGTAATATCATCGGCATATCGACTATATTTTAGACCAAATCGTTTTGCAACACCGGATAATATAAAATCAAGACGCTGGCAAATGATATTTGTAATGACAGGTGAAGTAGGAGCTCCCTGTGGCAAAACATTGCGTTTTACTATTTCCCATTCTCCTTTTTCATTTTTTCGTTCTACCTCCATTTCTGTACAGCAGAGAGAAGCTATAATATCAGCTAAATTTTTACGGGAAGAAACAAGCCGGCTTAAAGCTTCTATATTATCAGGAGACAATATGTAGCGTTTGGCATCTTCAAAAATGAATTCATTAATCGGGCTGTTATACTCACTGAGTTTTTTCCTATCACCTGTTTCGGCACCTAAAAGGGAAATATTCTGTATTCCTAGATGATCTGTCAGCCTCTTTTTATAATTTTCATAGTTCCCCTTTTTATCAATGACCAGTATTAAAGAATTATCTTTAATCTTATAATAGATATGTTCCTCATGGTCAGATATAAATTTCCTAACGCCGGTTCGTAACATGGTTGTGTTTTCTTCTTCAGATACCATCTCCACGTCGTTAAGATTAAACGGCTTTAATTGTAAACATTTCCAAACTCTTGCCTGGTCAACACTTGGGAAAAAGTCTTTTAAGTCAATATTATAAACATACTTACTCCCGGAATGCAGCTTCGCATTATCTACAATTGACTTATCACGAACAAACCCCATAGCAGCTTTATGCGGCTCAAAAACACATTGCAAAATAAAACTTAGTGTTTTCTGTAGAGATTTAAGCCCGCTTACTGGTGCATGTATGGAACGTTCAGTTCCTGATTTCTTCTTAATTTTGAATTCAGCATATCGTTTTGTTGCCAGTTTGGGGTTGGCGTACCACGTTAGTTGCTTTAGTTCAAAGGGAACAGCATTATTCCCATAAACCATAAGCTTCGCTTCATTCAATACATGAAGAAAATCTTCTTTGGTCTGCATTTTCGCAAATGCAGTTCTGATTTGGTCTATATGTGCTTGTTCCAGTTTCATATTTTATTAATTAGTTCAAGAAAGCCTGCTGCTTTATTCTTTGTTTATGGTATTATAAAAACTTAAAAATATTAACATTAATCAGTACTATTATCTTACCCTCCTAAGATCCGGCGAGAGGACAATAACCAAGAAACATTCATCCCGAATTTCTTCGGAACACCAACCGATCTGAAACCATCTTGCGACAGCTTCCAGTTGGCACAAATCAATATCGTGCAGCAGGCTTTCAAAGAACAATGTGCAAAGTAATATTTTAACTGTGCAGTGTTGCTGCACAAATATAATTATTTTCAATTAACTTTGTCCTATAAGGTACTTAGTTCAATTGAGCTGCAAATTAAAATGTATTATATGCAGCCTATCTGCACACCATTTAAAATAAGATTATGGCAACAAATAAAAATGCATTAAAACGCTATAAAGTACTGGATCGATGCTTCCGTAATCCGGGGAAACGGTATTTTCTGAATGACCTGATTGCTGAATGCGAGAACATGCTTCTGGAGATTGATCCCAACTCCAATGGCATTAGCCGTCGACAGATTTATGAAGATATCTCCTTTATGGAGAGCAAGGAGGGCTGGGAGATTGAACTGGCCAAATTGTCTGATGGCAGAAAAAAATATTACCGGTACGAGGACTTATCCTATTCGATCAATAATATGCCACTAAATGAGGTCGAAGTAAATCAGCTAAAATCTGCAGTTGATATTTTGAGCCAATTTAAAGGAATGCCTCAATTTGAATGGATCAACGAAATGGTATCCAAATTAGGTCAAGGATTACCCTCTGGCGAGAATACGAATACCGCTATTGAGTTTGATAGCAATCAATACTTAAAAGGAATTGAGTATTTAGGTGATTTACACAATGCAATCTTCTATAAAAAAGTACTTTCTATTACTTATCAACCATTCGGGAGTGAAGCGCCTTATGAAATTAAACTTCATCCCTATTTTTTAAAGCAATACAACAATCGATGGTTTCTGTTTGGATTTAATCCTGAGAACAAAAAATATGATTGGAATTTAGCTTTGGACCGGATTGTCTCTCTTGAAGAAATCACAGGAAACTACCAAGAAAACACATCGATCAAATGGGATGAATATTTTGATGATATCATAGGTGTTACCAAACCAGTAGATTTAGCAATTGAGAAAGTGGTTCTGCATTTTTATGGTAAAACCGGAAATTACGTGGAGACAAAACCTCTTCATGGATCTCAAAAAAAACCTAAATGGCTGGATAAGAATACCGCTGAAATTACACTATCGGTGATGATTAATTATGAACTGGAAAGTTTGATCCTATCCTATGCCGAGAATGTAAAAGTTATTCAACCCCAAAACCTTATTGAAAAATTAAAGATGAGGTTAATAACTGCACTAAACCAATATAAGTAAGGGACATTATTAGGATCATGCTTGGATCTTAGCTAAATTCAAAGTCTCTTTTTCTTCAAAGAAACCGTGCCAAATCTCCTGTTGAGCATCAAAGACCATATCGAATTGATCCTCCCAAAATTTGACCAGATCTTTCGTCTTGTTAAATATTCTGTGTTGTAAACTTATTTCCTCCTTTTCGAATATACCAGCCTTAACTGTTCTGGGTATTATATTTTGATATTCTGGTGAGGTTTCTGAATACTTGCCTTTTTTAATTTGCTCAAAATCATCATGGAGTTTCTCGTTTAGTAAATAGACAACCACTACATAACCTTCGTTATAATCGTAATGGTCCACTATGGTAGAACCTTTCCGATTATACTCTATCTTTAAAAGCTCTTTGAATCTAACAAGATTAGTAGGTTTGAACAATAAAAAAACTGCATTATCCGGGTAATTGGTTTGCAATTTATCATACGAATAGGCATTTATAAAGTTTATTTCCTTGTCAAATCTCATTGATTTGACGACATCCGCATCAATTTTCAGTGTTGGCATCATAAAAATACTCGTAATCGTTCTTTTCAGTTTCATATTCAGTATTTATCAAATTTGTAAATTCTTCTGAGTTTATTTATTTCGATAAAGAATGCTCATTACGAGTTCTCTTTATCGAAATAGTTGTCAGATAGATCCTTCTTGTTCATGCCTTTAGAAATTTTATCAAAGAAATTCATTCTTGCATTGGATTCTCTGGCAAACATATTCTCAGTTCCTTCTGAAGTTTGATTGAATGAGATATAATTATTTACTGAAATTTGGGAAGCAGCCTTTTCAATATTAATATTGGCTCCAATAAAAGTAAACACCCATCCCTGAATTTTAAGTTCATCAATTAGATGTTTTATCATTCTACCGGAGAACTCGCGTGAAGCATTCTCGTAGCCATCTGTTATAATTGATACTAGCACCTGATGCTCTCCCTCCTGATTTATCTGATGGCGCAACCTGGAAAGGGAGAGTCCCAAAGCATCGTATAATGGAGTATTACAATCAGGCTTATAATTATTTATGGTTAACTTCTTAACTCTTGAAATAGGAGAAAGATCAAGGATTGTTTTTACCTCGTTGCTATTAAAACTAACTAAAGTTACCAGGTGATCCTGGGCTTCAAACTTCTTTTGTGCTGCCATAATTGTCTGAACAGTTTCATTAAAACCATTGATAGTTTGCGTCTTAATACTTTCCATAGAACCGCTTTCATCTAAAATAACCAGGTTGTAGATCTTCGCCATTTTCATAAGATTAAATCTTTGTTGTTAATAATAAATAAGCCTAATGTACTATTCATTAATTTTACAACAAAGGAAAGAACCAGCTGTGCAGCACTTGTGCACAGATGAAAATATAATTGAATATTTTTGATTTGGTCCCACCTATTTACTATTCGGAAGATCAAGGAGGAGGTATTTACAACTATTGAGCAAAACCTTTTCTAAGGCTGAGAAATTGAAAAATAGATTTGTGAAGGGATTAAAAGATTAAGCCAAACTCCCAATATTTATAGAGATAGACTACCAGTTATCAAAATAATTTATTAAATTATTGCCTCTTACAATTGTGAAAGTTTTTCCTTAACAGACACAATATCACGATATGCCTTTTCCGCGATAACACGCACTGTTTGGTCTAATTTATTCTTGTCTGCCAGATTGTAAATAGCTTCTGTATTGAATTCATAAAAATTAAGTTTTGGATTTGGATATTGATACCCGCTTAACCACCTGGTGGGATTTTGTTCATAATTAATATCATTACCAATAACTATATTCTTGTATAAGGCGTTTTCAGGAGCATCATTGGCAGGTTTTCCATTACGCCAAATTTTGAACCCAAAATGAATATTCTGGTTAACGATACATGCCCAACGAATTACAACATCATTCTTTTTATAAACAGGACAATACAAACCAAATCGAGTAGAATTTTCGCTAAAGTTTTTACGATAACATTCTAAAATTTTAGGCTCACTTACTGTTTCTGGCAGGTCCTCAAGTTCGATCCCTCTATTAATAAGTGCCACCTTTAGAGTTTCCCAAAATGTCCATTGTACTTTAGCTTTGGTTTTCAACCAGTTATTTGCCAATTCATTAGCATTTTGCAAGGTTGTTGGGTTTTCCGTTAATAGGTCAATTATATCTTTACTCATGGCTTTATTTGTTGATTCTCCGGTTAAATATTTTATCAGATTAATATAATGCGCGATACCTTCCCTTAAAAGAGGCATAGAAACAGATTCCTTGTGACATTTAATTAGCCATGTTAAAATTTCGGATTTGTAAAATATCTGTCTGTAATGTTCTCCACTTTTAAGGATTATCCCTTTGGATTCATTTTTTATACTTTTTTCTTTTGCATCTTCCTCCTTCATATTTAGATAAAGAAGGTTGAGGTTACACCCTCTCTCTTTACTGTAATTGTAATATCGGATTAGTTGATTTTCCTGATCGTCAGCATAAATTTTATTTTCAATAATGATGTGATTCCCATTTTGATCATCAATAAAAATATCAATCCTCCCACCAGTTGTTTCTGATACGCCTCCTATGGGTTTTTCAACCTCAACAGTTGCAGTTTTAAAATTAAAATCTTTAATATTAAGGGAGTCGTCAACGAAAAGTTTAAGAAATGTTTCCCCTTGTCCATGTGTACCATTAGGATCCAGCAGCTCAGCAAGGAATGCAGAGTGTCGTACTTCATCTTCCGCAACTTTCAGAATTTTAAAGACATTGAAATCAGCACCTGTAAGTTTTGAAATCTCCCGGTGATGTTTACAAATTGTTCCTAGTCTGGTTAGTAATTGTATTTGAGATTCTTCTGTCATTTTTTTCAGATTAATTTCTTCATTATCATCTCCTTAAAATTATCAAGATAATTATCAGACTTTATAATCCGCCATAGAAATTATAAAACCAAAATAGACCCTAATCCATCAACGCCTTTATCAAACAATCCTTCAGATCGGTATAATATTGAATATTAATCTTGGTGATCATATCATCCGAAAGCTCGTTCAACTGTTTCCGAGCGTTTAAGGGGATAAGAATTGTCGTTGCTCCTTTTTCGACAGATAACTCTGCCAGATTTACGGCATTATAGACCATATCAATCGAGCCGCCCAGGTTAAGTTGACCCACAATGACCAACCCGCCTTTGGTCCCCTTCTCGAGGATGGCGCTGCACAGAGCGATCAGGACAGCCATACCCATTCCGTTACCACTTTTGGATGCATCAAAAGCTCTTAATTGGATAGTAAACTCATGTGAACGTGGATCCCTGTCGCCAATGAGTTCCCTTGTTTTACTATATAGGTTTTGTTCAGCATACTTGACACACTCCTGGAATTGAGGTGGCGCAGGCTTATTTAAAATCTTGACACCTGATCCGGGACCAGCGTTGACTTCAATTTTATACAATCCGGTCGATTCATCCTGACCACCGGCATTTAAAGCCCAAATCTGGCCCGGAGGTAACGGATCTTCTCCGATCGTATTTTCGCTGTGGATCTCGGGGGTTGTAACAAATGTTTCAACGCCGCTCTCTCCGATGCAATAACTAAAATGGGTATTCCGGAACTCTGCTGAACCAATCCGTTTCTGTTGTTCTTTAACCCGTCTGCGGTATTCCAGCGAGACTTTGATAGCCCATTCCAGTAGCTCATCGGTAATTGGTACCTCCGGATTTGGCTGCATCAACTTCAATAACCCATTCATTGTCTTATTAACCGCCGTAGTATCGCGACCACTCAATGCGCCGCCATAATCAATTCGCGGAGAAACTGATGTAATCCGGTTGATATCCCGTAATCGCGTCCAGCACTCTGCCAGAAAATCACTGACCAATCCAAAATGATTCGTAAAGTATTGCTTGTTTAATTTGGGAAAATCCCACCCCGGGACAAAAGCATGAATCCGGTCCATAAAGGCCGTGTCATCACGCATCTCCTGCGGAAGCGGACCAAACAAATGGCCGATTCGTTGCTGATGCTCCACATCAACCTCAAAGTTACCGACCATCACAATTCCACCGTCTGCGCGGATAGGTTCCTTTCCACGGCTAAACTCGCCGCTCTCCATATAACCCTTCATGATGTTTACGCCATCTTTCTGATCAAAGGAAACGCCCGAAACCTCATCAAAGCAAACTACATCATATTTGCAAACCAGACCCCGCTCACCGCTTCCCATATTGACAAACATCTTGGCTACCGTAGCTTTACCTCCTGAGACTAAATGTGAGTAAGGAGAGATCTGCTGATAGAGGTGTGATTTACCTGTTCCCCTTGGTCCCAACTCAATCATATTATAGTTCCGCTCCAGGAATGGGATCATCCTTACAAACAGGACATTCTTTGCTTTCTCGCTTAATTCCGTGGGTTCCATGCCAACACTGCGGATTAAGAAATCTTTCCATTCATCAATGGTAAACATCTCCCTACCTTTATAAAGAATATCCAGGACATTTCGTTGCGACAATTGAATTGGCCGAATATTGGCAATACCAAAAGGTCTTCCATTATTCTCCTGTGCAATAGCTGCATCATATTCAAGCTCAATCTCAGCATAAAATCCACCAGTCAGCATCCTGTCGTTAGCATTTACCGATTCTGCCGGAATTCGAACCTTGTTGAGCATTAAGCTCGGCAAAGTGGCGACATAGCTGTCAGTGGCAGTATCCAGCTTTGCTGTAATGATATCAATGATTTTAATAGAACCCTTCTCTTTTGCTTTCGACTTAAAATATTCCTCCTCACCTGGACGAACGGTCCTGTCCTGAAGCTGCCGCTTTACAATCTCAAGACCCTCCTGTATCTCACTTTCATCTGTAGTGGCACAATATCGTCCCAAAAGAAATTCTATGACATAGGTTGGCACGGGGTAGGTTTTCCGGAATTGTTCCAATAAATCCTTCCGTACAATAAATCCTTCAAATGCTTTTGCCGCTAACTGGTCTGTTTTATCTAATTCCATAACGATCTGTATTATCCACCCACGGTGGTTGGTTTTTTATCAAGGATTCTTCCGGTCTCATCAAGGAGTACAATTGTTGCGGCCTGCGATTCTGCCTCATCACTTACAGCTACTGAACCTCTGTTGCAGGTTACTGATCTGTTATTCGAGGCCACAATCGATGTACTTTCGTCATTATATTTTGTCCGGATATCAATAGTAACACCTTCATTTGCATCAACAGTTGTAACCGCACACCGAAGATTTACCCATTTAATATCCTGAATCTTCGCCGCTGTTTTTGAGCCTTTCTGATTTTCAATATAAAGTGTTGGGACCAGGCACTCATGGAGTGAAATACCGCCATGGGCATACTCCTCATTGGCCTTAAAAAATGAGATCCCGGGAGCATAAGCAATAAAAATTGATGGATTCCAACGCCAGGGGAGGTGTAATAAATCTGTTTTTGCCCCTTCCTTGATTAAGGCACAACGTCCCCACCTCGTTTCTGTTAATCCCGCATCCAGTTGAGTCTTGGGTAAGCCACCGGGTAAAAGCAACCATCCATGATCTGTTACGATCTTGATCCGTTTTACCCCCTTGTCAAAAGCATGATCAATCACATCCAGAACCTGCTCAAAGAGCTCTTCAATACGCCTGACCATTTCCGATTGCTCCACGTGACCTTTCTTATCGATATCACCGATCTCCTGCCAGCATTGCATATCCGGATTGATATCACCACCGACGGTAATATATTTGCA
>Ga0364867_10045_pt1 | contig 11122 bp, 10 predicted proteins | sample ExccelAu500001D4_3_FD_206915 | JGI IMG/M metagenome (GOLD analysis project Ga0364867, IMG submission 206915) | Enriched cells from Trout Bog Lake Hypolimnion, Wisconsin, USA - BchlTB.Aug13.5000.01.D4 | ecosystem: Environmental > Aquatic > Freshwater > Lake > Hypolimnion/Profundal zone | place...
TGACCACCATATCATAACCGGGGTTCCTGAAAACAAGTGGAAGATTGAACTGAATGCGGGCATCTGCCTTGATTTTATCCCGGTCGGGCGCAGCAAATGGTGTATCCGGGCCTATGGGTTTAACGATTCATTCAGAGGGAATGCAAGGGAAATTTTGGATCATAGGCAGGACAAGGTCGAGGAAATTACCCCGGTAAAAGCCGGGGAAATTTTAACCCGCGTGCATAAACCAGGTCATGATTTGTCAGGAGAGACCGTGGCCGTAACCAGGGCCCGCTGGATGAATGAGGATATGGGAAAGTGGTTTATTGAAAGAGGATTTACAGGGAAGGAAATCCGGGAGGTTTGCCGTGGGGATATTTACGATTGTAAAATCTTTCCGGTGCTTGGAGAAGTGGAGATCAGCGAGGGCTTTTTGGAATGGCTGACCAGCGTGAATCCGGGTGGTAAAGCGAAAGCAGAAGACCACGCGAAATATAAGAAGTTATGGCTGAAGGCAGAGCGGCTGTCGGCGGGGGAGGTACCAAGTAAGGCGAACCTGAAGAGGCTATCCGCAGTGAGGCAAAAAAGGATAAATGAATCATTGGTGGCACTGGCGGGGAACCATAGCCAAAGTATTTTCTACCAGCTGGATCTGAAGCAGGCAGCAGCAGAATTCAGGTCGAGGAAGTTGAAATTGCATGAGGATGCGGAAAACGGGGAGAACCTGATGAACCGAATCCATGACCTGATGTTCAGGTCGGCATTCTTTGAGAATATGCCGGGTAGTAGGGCACAGGCATACAGCGATAAGGCTTTTACCCTGTTGAGGGAAGGCATGCTGGCTAACATCCGCAGTAAAAGGTTGAGGCCTGTAATGAACGTTAAGAAAGACCAGATCCTGTGGGGACGAAGTCCGTTGAGGCTTGATCTTGCCGGAGGATGGACTGATACTCCCCCATATTGCATATTATACGGGGGAAGTGTGGTGAACATGGCCGTTGAGCTGAACGGGCAGCCTCCGATCCAGGTATATATACGCCCCACAGTCCAGTACAGAATCGTTATTCATTCGATAGACCTCGGATTCAGTGAAGTGATAAAGTCCTACGAGGATATCAGAAGTATAAACAAGGTGGGATCGGCGTTTGCCATCCCAAAAACAGCTCTCAGGTTAGCCGGTTTCGACAGTGAATATTCATCAGGAGAATATAAGAGTTTGGAAGAGCAGCTCCGGGAATTCGGAGGAGGACTGGATATTTCGGTAATGGTTGCCGTTCCCAAAGGAAGCGGGTTAGGCACCAGTTCCATACTGGCAGCAACAATTTTAGCCTCATTGTCTGATTTCTGTTCCCTTGGATGGGATAAACATGAAGTAGCTTTGAGAACCTTGTTGCTTGAACAGATACTGACCACGGGAGGAGGATGGCAGGATCAGATGGGAGGCCTGTTTGAAGGAATAAAATTAATTGAAAGCACAACCGGCCTGGTTCAAAAACCCCTGATACGCTGGGCGCCCGATTACCTTTTCACACGGCCTGAAACCAGTTCACTTATATTGCTGTATTATACAGGGATCACCAGGGTAGCCAAACAAATCCTTACCGAGATCGTGCAGGGGATGTTCCTGAACTCATCATCCCACCTCGATATATTGAGCGAGATGAAACACCATGCCAGGGATACTTACGAAACCATTCAGAATCACGACTGGCATGGCCTTTCGGCCTCCATAAAACATTCATGGGAACTGAATCAAAGGCTTGACGCCATGACCAATCCACCTGAGATATCTTCATTAATTGATAAGATCAAAGATTTGACTGCATCATGCAAATTACTTGGCGCAGGCGGCGGAGGCTACCTCATGATAATTGCCAAAGATCTGCAGGCAGCGAACAGGATCAGGTCGGTTTTACAGGATTCCCCTCCTAATCCCCGGGCAAGGTTTGTTGACTGGAAACTTTCGGGTTGCGGCCTGGAAATAACGAAAAGCTGATGGTGAATGGCAGGTCCGGCATGCGTCATTGCAAGCTCATCCTGATATTTCATATCTTTGGCTCAGGAACAGAATTGATGAAGAAACCAATACTTGTTATTGTTTTTTTAATTGCTCATCTTGTATTCACAGGACAGGCCGTATATGAGCCCATGGTCAACAATCCCCTTTATGAACTGCTCGATGAACTGGCAGCATTAAAGGTCATCACTATAAATTCCTCCGTTAAACCTTATTCCAGGGTATTTATAGCAAATAAGCTCTGGCAGGCCCTTCAAAGTGCTGATAAACTGAACAAGCGACAGATCGATGAAATAAAATTTTATTTAACTGACTATTCTTTTGAGGCAGGGCTTAACAACAACCTGATCAACGGAAATCCACATACAGCAACCAGCATCCGGGATTCGGGATACGGAAATCCACATACAGCATCGTTTAATCTAAACCCGATCTCATTCAGGCTGAATTCTGAGGTTTTTAAGTTAAACGCCTCCCCGATGCTTGGAACCCGCTTCATGGTCAACGAAAACGGCAGCTTCCTTGAAGTTTCAGCAGGAGGCGAAGTTTATGGTTACCTGGCCAGACACATTGGTTATTATGTGAATGTAGCTTACGTTCATCAAAACCAACCTTTGGTGAACCCGGTGATGTTCACTACCGAACAAGGGAAATCATGGAATTATCAGGGGGATGGTTCGGTGTATAACACCGAATGGATGGGGGGATTATCGGCAGGATGGAAATGGGGGGAATTCGGGGTGTTCAAGGACCGGCCTGTATGGGGAAATGCCAACCATGGAAGCAATATCATCAGCGGCCATCCGCCGTCATTTCCTTATATGCAATTACATTTAAAACCGGCTAAATGGATAGAGTTTTACTGTATAACAGGGTTTTTAAAATCGAACGTGATCGACAGCAGCCGTTCAAATTTTACACCCGGTTCGGAGCAGATAAAATATCACAAGAAGTATTTTTCGGCTAATTTTTTCACGGTCACTCCCTGGAAAGGCCTTGACATTTCGGTAGGAAATTCAATAATATGGAGCGATGTCTTCAAGGTCGCTTACCTGATCCCTTTTAATTTATATAAGTCAGTGGATGAATCGATGAAGGGATCATATGCATACAGCGGGAATGTTATTACCAATGATGACGGGCATCTCTTTATGGATATCAGCTCGAGGAACATCAAACATTTACAATTGTATTTAGGATGGTGGATTGACGATTGGGTAAGTTCCTACTTTCTTGATCCAAAGTTGCATAATGCATTCGGCTGGAAAATGGGAGTGAGTCTTTATGATCTGCCGGTTAAGAACCTTTCACTGACTGTGGAAGGGAGCATCAACAGGCCCAGGATATACCAGGAGTATATTCCGGCACATACTTATGCCAATGATGATTATAACTTTGGCAATTACCTGAGGGATGACTCCTGGGAATTATACGTGCTTGCGAGCTACAAACCCATCAGGGGATTGAATGTTTCGGCTTCCTTTGATATAGCCCAGCGAGGGGGATTCCAATATGATATTGATGATTATACAACCTACCCTATAGCAAAAAACCTGATCTTCAACCAAACATGTTTAAATTTGGGTGCATCCTATCGTTTTACCACAAATTTAAGAGCAAACATTGGTTATACGTTTAATCAGCATGCAGGAGACATTCAGTATATCCCGGAGATTATGAGAGGTAAAACCAATAGCTTAATTATAGGGATTAATTTAGGATTATGAGAAAATTTATGAAGAAACTATCGGAGTTTAAGGATATCATTCTTTTCTTCTTAATTATAACAGTATTCTATGTATTATTTAAATATTTTGAATCTGCCATTGATACCAATGTTGTTGTATCAGTGATTATCAACTTTTTGGTTGCCAACCTGGTTACAGTTTGTTCAGTGATTTTAAATATATTTGGAATTCATAGCTCAGTTTATAAAGATATAATAAACCTGCCTAACGGGTTTAGCATCCAGATTCAGTATGGATGTACAGGATTTCAGCAATTCCTTTTGATAATTGCATTGTTTTTATTGTTTCCGGGACCCTGGAAAAAGAAAGCCTGGTTTATTCCTGCCGCATTAATAGGGTTACATTTATTAAATATAGTCAGGTTAGTTGGGTTATGTGTTTATTTCTCTTATCACACTCATAATTTTCAATTAATACACCATTGGATTTTCAGGCCATTTATTTATTTCATGATCTTTATTTCATGGGTTATATGGGTTGAATTAATAAGGCCTGAAAAAATAAAAAACTCAGGGTGATTCCATAGCTCCCCTGAGTTTAATGAAATAAAGCTCTGATCAGTTCTATAGAGTGAAACCAGCAGCAGTAGCGTCATTATAGAACATTTTCACAGTCTCCAGTGAAAATTCCGTGAGATCTTTTCCGATGGTAGGTAATTTTTTTAGAATATCGTTAGTGGCCGTGATTATGTGACATCCGATCTGGTCAGCCTGGACAATATTGAAAAGTTCCCTGGGGCTGGCCCAGATCAACTCGATATTGGGAAATTTCTTCAGCATCTGAACAACCTCTGTCATAACCGGCAGGGGATCAACGCCGGCATCGGCAATCCTGCCTGCAAATACCGAGACATATCCCCCCGGACCTTTTGAAAGAGCAGGCAAAATATACCTGACTTGTTCAACAGTCATCATGGCTGTTACATTAAGCCGCACTCCTTTTATTGAAAGACTGTCAATCAATGAATAACTGGATTCAGCTTTGGTATTTGTTATTGGGATCTTGACATTAACATTGGCACCCCATGATGCAATATCCAGAGCCTGCCTTTCCATTTCGGCAAAGTCATCTGAGAACACCTCAAATGAAATCGGTCTGTCCCTGATATTAGATAAAATGTCCAGGGCAAATGATTTATAATCGGTAATTCCCGCTTTCTTCATCAGGGTTGGATTGGTAGTGAAACCTGCGATTAGCGGATTTTTATACATTTCAAGCATACCGGCTTTTTCAGCGCCGTCAGCGAACAATTTTACTTTTAATGAGCTCATTTTTCTGGTTTGGTTGTTATTTTGTAGATTCCCATTTTGTCTGGTTAACCTGTAATTTAGGATGGGATACGAGCAGATGCCAGATCACAGCCTGAAAACCTTCGGTAAGTGGTGTAATATGTTCCGGATTTATTGTTGGGATCAGCACCACAGCGTTTCCCATTGCTTTGGTATAACCACCGTCTTTACCTACGACTCCTGTAACATTGGCCCCAATCTCTTTGGCGTATTTGACTACATTAACAATATTTCTGCTGATATTCTTTTCATCGCTACCTCCGCCGACAGAAAAGACGAACACACAGTCCCAGGCACTGAAGCGGCTTACCTTTAGCCAGTTAATGATCGTAACATCCCAACCTTCGTCGTTTACCCTGGCAGTGAGCTCCGAAACATTATCATAAGGTGCATAAGCTTCAAAATTGCATAATTTACGAAAGTCGCATACGGCATGAGACGCATGCCCTGCGCCACCGCCGGAACCAATCAGGAATAAACGGCCATTGTTATCGCGGGTTTCGGCCAGCAGATCTGCCATTTTCTCAATACTATCATGATCCAGCCCTGAAATCACATCCCGGCATTCTGTTAAAAATTGTGAGGTAAAAGTCATATTTTTTTTTACAAAATTAAAATGAAATATTGAATTCAGGAAAAGGGTCTGAGATCACTGAAAGGTATTCCCTGGCAAATGAAGTGGCCATATACGTTGCCGCATCATACAGGCTGCTATCAACAAAACGGTGAAATTGTTCAATGTTATCAAGTGAATTAAAAGGGAATGGCGTAATTGAAAATCCGTCATCGCTGAGTTCCGTTGAAAGAAAAACCGTTCCGCCGGGGTCATTCATAAAGTGACTTACAGCTGAAATTCCCATTTGGCAGGCAGTTTTGTAGTCAAGAGAATTTGGTTTCCCTGACCTGTACAAATAGGATGGATTGACAGAATTCACATTCCTGGTATCAAAGAAAGGTTTTAAGTCATGTTTTAGTTTTCCAGCAAGAACTTCGGCAGTCCCCCTGAACCGCGGATGTCCGAAGCTATCCTTCTCAGATTCATCAGCTGAAATGAAAGAACCGTCATGCCAGCGTGCACCTTCTGAAATAACTATGATCACATGCCTCTGTTCCAGGAACCTTGACCTTACCGATCCGATAAAATCATCATAGTTCAAAGGGAACTCCGGGATTATAATGAAGTCGGGATTGCCAAGGCTTGACGACAAGGCCAGCCAGCCTGCATGCATACCCATCGATTCGACTACCATAATCCGTTCATGGGAGTATGCAGTTGTTCGAAGGCCTTCACGGAAACTGATGAAAGAAGAAATTTTTTCTGCGGCAGTGGGGTAGCCAAGTGTGAAATAATTTGCAACCCTTCCTTTCGAAAATTCACCCACGTCATTATCGATTGTTTTGGAAATCAGTACCTTTGGAAACCCTTTGATGTGTAAGGCATTGGAAAGGGTATCCTCTCCGCCGATCACAATCAGCCCGTTAATATTATTGTCATTCAGTGTTTCAGTCACTTTTAAAGGACCATTGCTGACTTCAGAGAGGTTGACCCGGGAGGATCTCAGTATTGTTCCCCCGATATGCGGATCTATAAAACTGCCATTAAGCCTCACCAGGTCATTATTCAGGAGGCCGGCCCATCCCCTTAACACCCCGAACAGCTCAAATCCAAGCCTGTTGCATTCCTGCTGAACCGAACTTATAACAGCATTTAAAGGTGCCACATCACCCCCGCCGGTCAGTATTGCTATTTTCATAAACTAAAGAGAGATGATTTTTCCTGATGCTGAAGAAGAATACACTGCTTCAATTATTTCGTTAGCTTTTTGACCATCGATACCACTTCCGACAGGCATGCGATTTTCCCTGATGGAATTTTTAAACTCATGCCATTCGTTTATCCATGAAATATCTTCGGCCGGGAATTCAAAAAATTCAATATCGGGCCTGCCTCCTTCGGGTTTGCGTTTACCGAATTCAAGTGTTTCAGGACCGTAGGAACCTCCCAGGCCTTCGATCTTCAGATAACCATCAGCCCCAAACAGTTCGAATGAAAAAATATTCTTCCAGTTTGTCCAGCTGACGTGCAACTGGATGTCAACCCCTGATATGGATTCAAGCAGCATAAAAGCATTGTCTTCAACTTCTACAGGCCAGAACTTCTGCTTAGCCTTACCGAATGCAGTTTGAATTTCGCCTGCGAACCACCTGCTGAGGTCTATGAGATGAACCCCCTGGTCGAGGAGTTCACCACCACCGCATAAGTCTTTCGAAGATCTCCATTCTTTTTCCATTCCGGGGCGGCTGCCATGCCCATACCTGCCCCGGATAAACAACAAACTGCCAATCTTTCCTGCAGTGGCAAGTTCCCGGGCTTTCCATATCGCAGGATGAAACCGATGGTTAAACCCGGTTTTGATAATTTTACCTTTTTCAAGCGCTTTGTTCACTATTGCCTGTGCTTCGGATGAGTTTCTTCCAAGAGGTTTTTCTACCAGAACGTGAGCACCTGAATCAATCGCCCTGATAGTAATGGGCATGATGAATTTATTGACAACAGCTACGATAATCACATCCATACTCTCTTTAGTGATCATCTCTTCCGCAATAAAATATACTTTGCAATGAAATTCAGTTGAAAACTTCTCAGCGGCTGCCTGATCTGTGTCGCAACAGGCAACCAAAACGTCTTCCTTGTCCAGGGCCAGTGCTCTCTTTCTACCGATGAGTCCGCAGCCGATAATACCTACGTTCATGATTTTTCTTTAAAATATTTATTGTCAATCCTTCTCAGGGTGGCAAGGTTTTTATCTGACTTCAGACATTCCCTGAATTCATCAGTCTTCCAGGGATCCCATGGCGCACTGATCAGTTTCCCGCTAATGCCGTCAGAAGCATCCGATGCGAGAAACGCGATCAATTCAGCGGCAACAGCCGGGTCGGTTCCGCCTGCGGACTGCCTCCTGAGTGCATCCCGGAATTCATTTCCGGCCTTATCAGCTGCGGTAATCACTTCATCGAGCATCCTGGTATTTACTGCACCAGGGGAAACGGAATTGACATCAATATTGAATTCCCTGTATTCATCAGCCAGGTTTTCGGTAAACCTCACCAAAGCTGTTTTTGATACCGCATATGCCGAGAAATTCGGCCTTGTGCCTGTTGCTCCACCACCTGACATATTAATGATCTTCCCTGTTTTTTGACCCATCATGAGTGGGAGGACATGATGAATTAATATCACCGGTCCCAACAGGTTTGTCCTGATATTAGTCTCCCATGCCGCCAGGTCATTTTCATGAAAACGCCCAATAGGTCCCTGGATCCCAGCATTATTGACAAGCACATGAATCGCATTCATCCTGGTTTTGATCACCTTGAAGGCTTCTGAGATGGAGTCTCCCGATGATACATCACACACTGTATAAAAGGATCCGGAGCTGTATTTGGAAACCAGGTCCAGGGTTTCACTGAGCTCCTGCCCCGAACGGGAGATAAGAGCAATCGTACCTCCAAGTTCAGCGAGCCGGCATGCTACTGAACGACCTATGCCGCGTCCCCCGCCGGTGAGGATAATATTTTTTCCGTCAAGTCTCATTTATTCCAGGTTTTTTTTCATCATCTCGGGAGTGTCGAATGCTTTGACATCCGAGGTGTTCTTCACACCGTAAAGTGGAATATTGTTGGCAAGGAGAGTTGGAAAAACATCCTTTGCAAAATCGGAATATCCCTGAGGGATGAAATTCATGACTGAGGGATTTAAAAAATAGATTCCCGCGTTCACCCAATGGCTTTCGGTCTGACCCGGTGAAGGCTTTTCAATGAAAGTTATAATTCTTCCGTCGTTTGTAAATTCTGCCACACCGCTCGAAGATACATCCTCCCGGTAATGAAATCCTATTACATGTGCTTCGGAATGCTGTTTATAGACATCAACGAGAGACTGCAGGTTATAATCAGAAAAATTATCACCGTAAACAACAAAAAAAGGATCACTTGCAGAATGATCCTTATCCCAGAATGATTCGAAAATTCTTCTTGTCGCGCCGGAGGTTCCAAGCAGGTCTTCTTCGTAAGAATAAGTGATCTTTACGCCCTTGGATTCTCCGGAACCGAAATAATCTCTTATTACATGTGAAAGGTGGTGGACATTAATATAAATATCGGTGATCCCGAATTTCCTGCAAAGTTCAATATTATATTCCAGCACTGGCTTCCCTTTGAATAATATCATAGGTTTGGGCGTTGATTGTGTGACAGATCCCAAACGCTCACCCTTTCCTGCAGCCAGGATTATGGCACGCAGAGGTTTTTCAGATCTTTCCTTTGGCCAGTTCATTCCTGATAAAATCAACGGATGTTTTAAGTCCGGCTTCAAGGCTGATCCTGGGAGACCACCCGGTGGTTTTTGCCTGTGTGATATCGGCCAGATTTGCGAAAGCTTCGCCAGGAAGATCATCTTTATACAAAGGCAAGGTTGATGAGCCAAGGATACCTGCAATGGTTTTATAGATCTCATTAATGGAATAATTAATTCCGCTGCCCAGGTTGAACACTTTCCCTGTGGTCTCTGGGTTTTCCATGCAAAGAATATGGAAGTCGTTGATATCATCCACATGTATGAAATCCCTGCGCTTTTCACCATTACCATAGATCAAAGGTTGTTCACCCTTAAGCAATTTAATAATAAAGGAACTGAAAACAGGAGGGATGGTCCTCCTGTAATCCTGACGGGGACCATAAACACAAAAATAACGTAAGGCAGTGAATGCCATATTGTAAAACCTGGTATATCCTTCAGCAAAATACATTGACGACACCTTGCTTAAAGCATAAAAACTCTGCGGATGAACTTCATCTTCAGGAGTCGGCATCACATCACTGCCCTCATATAAAGCCGAAGATTCAGCATAAATTACCTTTTTAACTCTGGCTTTTCTCGCAGCTTCAAATACGTTCACTGTTCCTGTTACATTGATATCAGCAGTTTCAAGCGGGTCGATCTGGCAGTCGCTGATACAGTTTTTTGCTGCAAAATGAAACACGTAATCTATGCCTTTAAAAACAGGGTAGATTTTTTTGGAACGGATATCCAGTTTATGGAATTCCACTCCATCGGGGATTTGTTCTTTAACTCCATATGAAAGGTTATCGAGACCTATGATCTTATACCCTCCTATGCGGAGCAATGAATCAGCAAGGTTGGATCCTATGAATCCGGCTACCCCGGTAATCAGTACTTTTGTCATATCAGATGTTAACTAAAACCTTAACGCCTTCCCAGTCAAAGCGGAAATCCATGTACCTGAGACCAGCGTCTTCCATTGTTTTACGTAACTGCTTTCTTTTCCCGGTTTCAACGCAGAACAGCAGGAATCCGCCGCCTCCTGCACCCATGATCTTGCCACCGATAGCCCCGTTTTTCATTCCCAGGTTATACCAGTTATCGATCTGGTTGTTGCTCATCTGCGATGAGATGCTCCTTTTTATGGTCCAATGTTCGTGAAGAAGACGACCGAATTCATCAACATCACCCCTGATAAGGCAATTTTTCACTTTATAGCCTATGTTTTTAATTTCATGCATGGCCTCAAGCGCAGTCATGTCTGCTGATTTTTTCTTTTCAACCTTTTTTGAAGCAGTGATACGTTGATTCTGGGTTGCTAAAATTTCATTGGCATCCCTGTTTATATTTGTGTAGAACATCATCAGCCTGTTTTCAAGCTCGAAGATTATTTCCTGGTTTATATCCAGCGGGGTGACAGTTACAACCCCAAGGTTATCGATTTCGAGCTGAATTATACCGCCGAAAGCTGAAGCGTACTGATCCTGCTTGCCGATGGCTTTACCTATCAGGTCAATTTCAATTTTACATGCTTCCTCGGCCAGTTCGTCAATAGATAAATAGATCCTCTTTAATTGATTCAGAGCTTTTAACAGAGCTACGGTATAAGCACTGGAAGATCCCATGCCGGTTCCTGCAGACAGGTCGGCCATGGAAGAAATTTCGATGGGAAAATCTATTTTAAGATATTTCAGCGATTCACGAACAATATCATGCCTGATTTTATTTATTTCGTTGGGTGAAA
>Ga0364867_10816_pt1 | contig 11117 bp, 10 predicted proteins | sample ExccelAu500001D4_3_FD_206915 | JGI IMG/M metagenome (GOLD analysis project Ga0364867, IMG submission 206915) | Enriched cells from Trout Bog Lake Hypolimnion, Wisconsin, USA - BchlTB.Aug13.5000.01.D4 | ecosystem: Environmental > Aquatic > Freshwater > Lake > Hypolimnion/Profundal zone | place...
TTATGTGCACCGACCATACGGGCGGAAGCTTTTACTCGTTCTGGGGAGATGGTTTCATCGCCCAGATGGATATTGTTTTGAATGTCGCCTGAAAATAAAAACACATCTTGCAGCACAACAGCAATATGTTTACGCAGATCCTTCGGATGGACGTGTTGAATATTAATACCGTCAATCAGTATCTCACCTTGCTGAATATCATAAAACCGGCTCAGTAAGTTGATGATGGTCGTCTTGCCGGCGCCGGTATGTCCGACGATGGCAACAGTTTGTCCTCGCTGAATACTGAAGGAGATATTTTTTAGAATCCACTCCGGTGGGTGCTCATGATCATCCGGGGGATTATACGCAAAAGAGACGTTGCGAAATTCGATGTCCCCGCGGACCTGCTTTAATGGAATGATTGAAGGAGGCATACTCAGAACTGTCTTATCATCTAAAAGCTGAAAGAGCCGTTCGGAAGAAGCCATAGCAGTTTGGAGGATGTTGTATTTTTCAGAAAGATCACGGATAGGACGCCAAAACATTTCATTGAACTGAACGAATGCCATGACTGTTCCCACTGTTACAATGCCTTCCAGAGCGTTCCGTCCTGCATACCAGATGATTAATCCGACTGCCACTGCACCGATGAAGTCAACGCCTGGATAAAATACTGCATAGTAGAAAATGGACCTGATATTGGCATCACGGTGCGAAGCATTGATATCTGAAAATTTTGAATATGACTTCTTTTCTCGGTTGAAAATTTGATCCACCAGCATACCTGTAATATGTTCCTGCATGAAAGTATTGATCCGGGCAATTTGAATACGGACATCGCGGTATGTTTCCCTGGCTTTTTTGCGGAACAGGAACGTACCGTAAAAAAGAAACGGCAGCACGCTCAATGTAACGAGCGCCAGCTTCCAATTCATTGAAAACATAAAATAAAAAATACCGGCGATGGTAAAAACATCGCTGAAGACCATGACAATGCCGGAGGAGAACATATCGTTCAATACCTCGACATCATTTGTCACACGAGTAATGAGCCGGCCTATTGGATTGCGGTCGTAAAATTTAAGCGAAAGTGATTGCAGATGCCGGAAGACTTCCATACGAAGGTCGAAAATTGTTCGTTGTCCAATCCATTGTGTCAGATATGCATTACCATATTGAATGAAGCCGCGCACGATCATCACCCCGAAAAAAGCCAGCATGGTCAACAGCAAGCCATGCTTGTCACCTTTCACAATATTTGTATCCACGGCAATTTTTGTAAAGTACGGACGCACTGCTTCCATAGCGCTCACCAGTAGACTTAGGACAATGCCAAGCGCGACATGCCACCGATACGGCTTTAAATACTTGATAAGCCGCCGCATTAAACGTGCATCGTATGCTTTACCGAGGACTTCTTCTTCCTGCATAATTCAATTAAAAATTAAAAATAGAACAATGAAAAATAATAACTAGTAAATACTAAACTTTTCTTTTGCCGCGTGCTTTGCTGACGATAGCTCCAAGAATTTTCATTAATTCAATTGATTCCATAACTAGCTCATCTAATTGTGGTGAGTTGACCATTTCACTTTCTTTGATCAGTCGGAGCCAATAGTTGGTGAAATGTTAGCTTTGTAAATAAAATCTTGTTTGCTGGAGGCGGCTGTCACTTCTTCCATATTGGCACCAATAGATGTTCCTGAGCGCACCAACTGGTTGCATAAAATCTTACTAACTTGATTATGTGGAAGATGCTCAGAAAATCGGATGATATTCAACCCGAATAAAAACGTCCTTTGTTGAATGTCATACGGTTTATCGTTCACTTCAGTTACCCCTTTTTCATTTTTCATTGGTACATTTTGCATTACAAATGCTACATTGTTTCCAGCTCTTGCTCAAGCAACTGTTTCTGGTGTAACTCAGAATAAATTCCGTTCAACTCAACCAGCTCGTCGTGAGTGCCGCGCTCGGCAATTTCTCCGTTCTGAAGTACAACAATCAAATCGGCATCCTTAACTGTCGAAATACGATGGCTGATGATGATACTTGTTCTGCCCTTCATAAATTCGCGAAGGCGGTGAAGAATTTTTTCTTCTGTGTATGTATCGACGGCAGAAAGTGCGTCATCGAGTATTACTATTTTTGGCTGGCGTATAATAGCTCGTGCTATGCTAGTGCGCTGTTTTTGTCCGCCGGAAAGTGTGATGCCCCGTTCACCAATGGTGGTATCGAACTGTTTAGGAAATTCCATCACATCTTTAGAGATTTGAGAAATCTCCGCTGCTGCTTGCAAATCTTTTTCGATCACATGATCCATGCCGTAACGAATATTTTCGGCTATCGTTTCAGAAAAGAGAAATGTTTCCTGGGGCACAAATCCAATATTTGAACGAAGCACTTCAAGAGGAATGGCGCGGATGTCATTCCCATCGATGAGCAATTCTCCGCTCGTTATATCATAGAGGCGCGGAATAAGGTTTACCAGGGTCGATTTTCCCGTACCGGTATAGCCAACAATTGCGACGGTCATTCCGGAATCGATCTTAAGATTGATATTGTGCAATGTAGGTCGACTGGTGTTCAAATGAGTGAAGGAGACAGTTCGAAATTCAATGTCGCCATTAATATGATCAATGGTATGATTTGTAGCCGCTGTATCTTTTATATCCGGTTCCGTATCAAAAATAGCTGCTAAGCGGCCCATGGAAGCGGCGCCTTGCTGTAAAATATTTGTCACCCAGCCGAAGGCGATCATCGGCCAAATCAACATACCCAGATATGCTGTGAAAGCCGTCAGTGTTCCGATGGACATCCGTCCATCGATTACTTTTAATCCGCCAAAGTATATCGTGATAATGAGTGATAGCCCCACCAGGACAAACATCAATGGCCACATAATTGATTGCACCTGCGCGAGCACGAGATTTTTTTTCAAATACTCCCAGCTCAGTTTGCGGAAACGCTCCTCTTCGTATTCTTCGCGAACGTACGCTTTCACAATGCGGACACCGGAGAGTGTTTCCTGTGCGCGTGTCGTGAGTAATGAAAATTGTTCCTGACGCTCCGTAAAGATTTTATTTATGAATTTCCCTAACCGGTACACGATAAAGGAAACGAACGGCATGGGAATGAGGACAAGAAACGTGAGCTGCCAATCGTTCATAAACATCATGATCAAGACAAACGTAAGCGTCATGAATGTATCGGATGGATACATAATGCCAGGACCGACGACATTCCGTACTGCACTAATATCATTGGTGGCATGCGCCATCAGATCGCCGGTGGGTTTGTTTTGAAAATAGGAATAGGACATTTTCTGGAGATGGGAGAGAAGATCATTGCGCAAATCGAATTCGATATGCCTGGACGTAACGATAATTGTTTGACGCGTCAGGAAGGTAAATATACCGGCGATGAGAGAAAAACCGACAATGAGTCCGGCCCACATGAGTAAATCGCTGGAAACAAACGTATGTGACTCGATACCGCGTTTCAATTCATCAACAGCTTTGCCGAGGAACATCGGCTGAACAACCGTAAAGATGTTGCTCCCTATGACCGTCAACAATCCGAACAGGAGAGTCTTTTTGTTTCGTAACAGATATGGTTTAAGACGTAAAAGCGGCCGCATTCAAGTATTAAGTTAAAAGTCAAAATAAAAAAAATGATCAATGAAAAAGTAAAAGTGAAAAACAAGTGACAGCCCTAAATTCGAAATTGAAATTCCGCAATTGAAAATTGTCATTTATCCAATGAGTTCAAACTTTGTGTAGGAATGAAGCACTTTGGGAATAATCACTTTTCCTTCCGGTGTTTGATAGTGCTCAATAAGTGCCGCAACCACCCGCGGAAGCGCAAGACCAGACCCGTTCAATGTGTGAACAATTTCCGGCTTCCCGCCGTTCCCCGGTCGGAATTTTATATTCATCCGGCGTGCCTGGAACGATTCAAAATTGCTGCACGAAGATACTTCTAACCACTTCTGCTGACCTGGTGCCCAGACTTCAAGATCGTACTTCTTTGCCTGTGTAAACCCCATATCACCTGTACACATTAAAAGTGTATGGTAGGGAAGATTGAGAAGCTGGAGAAGGCGCTCTGCATCCTGTCGCAGTGATTCCAGCTCGTCGTACGATTTTAACGGATGAACAAATTTGACTAATTCCACTTTATCAAATTGGTGAAGCCGGTTGAGACCGCGTACGTCTTTGCCATAAGAACCGGCTTCACGGCGGAAGCAAGGAGTATATGCAGCATAACGAATCGGCAAATCTTTCTCATGGATCTGTTCTTCCCGATGAAAGTTGGTGACGGGAACTTCGGCGGTCGGAATCATATACAACTTATCCCGTTCAATGATGTACATCAAATCTTCTTTGTCCGGAATTTGTCCTGTGCCACGTGCACTCTCTTCATTCACGAGGATGGGTGGCATAATTTCCTTATATCCGCGTTCGGTTGCCTGATCCAGAAAGAAATTAATCAGTGCGCGTTCAAGTGTTGCACCTTTACCGACATAGAATGGAAATCCAGCACCGCTGACTTTTCCGCCTCTCTCGAAATCGACAATGCCAAGTTTCTCTGTCAAATCCCAGTGCGGTTTTAGCGGGAAATCAGTTTTCAGCATTTCACCCCATCGAAAAATCTCCTTATTCTCTGCCGGAGTTCTTCCCACTGGCACCGATGGATGCGGCACATTTGGTACCGTCAAAAGAAGAGAAGAGAGGTTCGCTTCTAACTCGCGCAGCTCGGGATCTATTTCTTGAATTCTATTTTTTACCGATTCCATTTCAGCGATCACTGCACCTGCATCTTCTCCTTGCTTTTTCATTTTGCCGACTTGCGCTGAGACAAGATTGCGTTTCGCCTTAAGCGCATCGCCTTCTTGAATGAGCGCGCGGCGTTTGTCGTCCAGCGCGAATATTTCCTCGAGGTCAATCGTTATCCCTTTTGCTTCAGCACCATCGCGGACAAGATCTCGGTTCTCACGAATAAATTTCAAGTCTAACATAGGAGTCGTTACCTTTATAATTCAATTTCTACCGTTGCTTTGAAGTTCATGCTTGAGCAGCGTTAATCCTTCTTGTACAGTCAGGAAACGCATGCCAAGCTGGGTTTCAGCTTTTAATGTGATAAATCCCGATATCATGGGACGTGGAGAAGCTTGAACTAAATCACTCGTCTTGACACGTTTGACGAGTGAAGCATCAAGATGGAATACTTCAGCCGTCTGCACTGCAAAATCATAGCGGCTCAATTGATTCCCGCCGCCAACATGAAAAATCCCTTCACGGTTCATCTCAAACGCTTTTATTATTGCTAGTGCAAGGTCACCAACAAATGTCGGGTTGCCGAGCTGATCATCGACAACCGTAATGAGTTTGCCGGCCTTCAAATTATTGATGATCCAAAGTGCGAAATTCGCTTTGACACCAATACCACTGCCATATAAAACATTCGTTCGTATAATGGTATGATGAATCCCTGCACTTCTGACCGCGTTCTCGCTTGCGAGTTTCGTCTTACCGTAATATCCTAAAGGATTAGGTTTTGCTGTTTCATCATAGGGGCCGCTTTTGCCATCAAAGACATAATCACTAGAAACATGAATGAGCTGGGCATTGACTTTGCGAGCGGCCTCTGCAAGGTTTTCAACAGCTGTGACGTTGACCTTCCACGCCTCTGCGCGATTCGATTCGCACCAGTCGACGTTAGTAGCAGCGGCTGCATTCAAAATGACATTCGGCTGGAAGCTCGAGATGAGGCTTTTTACATCACTTCGATTCGTTACATCCAGTTGATTATAATCAAATAATTTATTGTCATAGACATACGAACGTTCAACAGACGTATTCAACACCTCATAATCAGTTTGAGTATTCAACATGAGTGACAGACGCTGGCCGAGCAATCCATTCGCACCGCAAATCAAAATACGTTTCATCTAAGACTTTCTTCCAACACTGTCGCCGCATCTGATTTGCTGTCGCGGTATTTAATGATGATGGGTGCGTAGAGCGCGAGTTTATTATTTTTTGCGAAAGGCGTCTCAATGGAGCGGCTGCCGGGAACGACTACTGCATTTTCAGGAATGATAAGGGGTGTTTCTTTCGTCCTCCGATAAATTTTTTCATTCACCAAATCATATACTGGAGTGGATCCCGTGAGTATGACACCTGCTGCTATAATTGCCCGTTGTTTGACGATCGTCCCTTCAAAGATGCCTGTGTTTCCACCAACGAATACATCGTCTTCAATAATAACCGGAAGTGCACCGATAGGTTCCAGCACACCACCAATTTGTGCAGCCGCACTTAAGTGAACACGCTTGCCTATTTGTGCGCAAGAACCGACGAGTGCATGGGAATCGATCATTGTTTTACTGTCGACATATGCACCTACATTAATATAGGCAGGCGGCATGATCACAACGCCCGGTGCGACATACGATCCATCACGAATAGACGAACCGCCGGGCACCAGTCGCACCTGATTGTCCAGCGTAAGTTTCTTGAGAGGATAGGTACTCTTGTCATAATATTTAAAATGTTCATTCATGGAAACATCAATGAGTTCACCCAGCCGGAATCCCAGCAGAATACCTTTTTTTACCCAATCACTGACAATCCATCCGGATTTATTCTCTCCCTCTTTTGAAGGTGATGCAGCACGGATATCCCCGTTATTCAAAAAGAATTTAAATTCATTGAAAGTTTGAATTGCTTCATGGTGATCGATCCTGTCAAGATCCTGCTGATAGAATAATTCAATTCGTTCTTTGAGAATCATTGTCCCACTCTCCCCGGCTACAAAGAGCCGTTGGTGTTTTTTCCGTTCGTCGCTGGTTTCAAAAGGATGACACCTCGTTGTTCCAGAATTGAACGTAATCCTTCTAATTCTTTTGTGCTTTTGAATGTTGCATTGAGCGCTGCGGTTTTATTCGCAAACTCTGCAGCAATAAAGCTGTCTTTGGATTTTAAATACTGATATAAAAATGCTGCACCGAATACATCACCGCATCCGGTGGTATCAACCGCATCGCCGTATGTAACACCATCAATGTCTTTTTGTGTTAGTTTTTTATGAATATCCTGTACAATCACCGTCAAGCCACGCTTGCCTCGTGTCATGAGAAGTGTTTCGACCATTAATGTCATTAAATGATTGGTGAGGGTTTTTTCATCGTACCGCTCTGCTGATAATCCAAGCGCCTCTTCTTCACTCATCTGAATAGAATTCAGCATGAAGCACCATCGCCGCCAATCGGTAAGCGGGCGGCGGAAACGTTTAAACTCTCTGTCCGTACCGAGCGTTAAAGAGTGGAAATCAAAATGAATCGGAATACCACGTTCGCGAACTTCCATCCGAATATATCCAAGTGTCTCAAGAGTAATGTCCGCTCCTGAAACCATATTGACCAGCACACCGTCACCGTCCAAGTACGGTTTGATGCGGTTGAAGGGGATAGGGGCAGCTATATGCTGTGAACATTCAACTCGTGTTTGAGCATCTTTCTGATAGAACAGCTGCACCTGATTTGTCGGATATTTGAACTTGAAAATTCCGCTCACATCAATATTTTTATATGGCCGCAATTGTTCCATGAGTAATTCATAGTCAGCTTGCCCAATGCCAAATACCGGTTGGATGCAATCCCGCTCGTTCATTAAATTTGCGAGCGTAAGCAGGGTGTACATTATTCCACCGAACGATTCTTCCGTGATATCTTTTTCAGCAGGAATATGCACAAGGTCTTTACATATATGTCCTAAAACGGTGATTGTCATTTATGTTCTTCGCGTCGGTCCGAGATCGGTTAATGCTAATTCATTTAAACGCCAGAGTGCTTGGCAAGGGAATCGATTTTCGTACAGCGGTTTCCCGATGACAACAGAATCAACCCCATATTTCTCCAGTTCCTGTATTCGCATCAGATCTTTATAGTCGGAGACACCGCCTCGAGCTGTAATTCGAACACCGGTCTTTATTGCAAGTTCTTTCAATGTATCATAGGGTAAAGATTTATCGAGGTCTCCGTTTTCGCGTTCACCGTAGAGTATACGGGAAACACCGATCCGCACCATCTTCATGGCAAGTTCGAGCGGTGAAAATTCTGTCGGCGTTGCACCACCTTTGATGGAAACTTTTCCACCTTCCGACAGGATTGCGATATCAATTTTCCGTGTTCCAAACTCTTTGAGAAGCCGTTCGATTAAACCCGGTTGCTCCACAGCTGCTGTGGCAATTGAAACACGGTACACACCAAGATCCAGTACTTTTTTGATTTCATCATAAGATCTTAAACCGCCGCCTACTTGAATGGGGATATCAACTGCTTTGACCATCCGCCTGATAACATCTCCGTTCACAATTCGACCTTCAGCAACTCCATCTAAATCGACTACATGCAGTGTCTTTGCGTTTTCACCGCGCCACATGACAGCTAATTGGACCGGATCGACAGAATACACATGTTCCGATCCTGAAAGGCCATGGACAAATTCGACACTGCTTTTATGGCTGATTTCGATTGAGGGATAAATAAGTATCATTGTGCCACTTTCCTAAATAAAAAAGTTCTTTCCAAATACCAAGGAAGAACCGTTCACTAGATCAAAATGCAGAAAAAATCGGCGAGATTCAAGAAAGAGAGATGATCACATTCTCGTGACAAGAAATTATTCAATTGAGTAGCTGTGACCTGTCCAAGAGGGAAAGGATTGCACCTCCATTAAAAACATTGTACTTTCAGCATCATATGTCTACCCCGCAAAAGATACTCATTCTTCGATTCAGCTCCATGGGAGATATTATCCTTGCAACGCCTTTGCTGCGCGTGCTTCATTCTCGCTTTCCATCTTCCAAGATAGATTTTGTCGTGAGGAAAGAATACGCAGAGCTTATCCGGAATAATAAGAACCTCAATCAAATATTTGAGTTCGATGCAACAAATGGATTTTCCGGGCTGCGTAAGTTGAAAACGAACCTTCGAGCGGAACACTACGATCTTGTAATAGATATCCATAATAGTTTGCGCAGTCGGTATCTACGGTGGATGATGAAAGCCAGAGAAGTTGTCGTCATATCCAAACGGCTATTTGCCAGGACGATGCTCGTTGGATATAAAAAGAATTTCTATCGAAGTACAATCTCGATTGCGGATCGCTATATAGAAACGATGCAAGCATATGGGCTAAAAAATGATGACAAAGGTCTTGAGTTAAGCATCTCAGATAGAACCCGACTCAATACATTCAGCACGTTAAAAAACCTGGGCATTCAACAGTCCGGAACATTGATTGGATTTTGTCCGGCAGCAAAGCATGCGACGAAATGCTGGCCGCAGGAACGGTTTACGGAATTGGGTGTGAAGCTATCTGCGGATGCAAACACTCAGATCCTTCTCTTTGGTGGACCCGATGATAAAGAAAAATGTATGGCTATAGCTCATGCAATAAATTCAGTAAGGGGAGAAGGAGTTGTGACCGATCTCAGTGGTGAATTATCGCTCCTTGAAAGCGCTGTTGCAATGGAAGCTTGCAGTCTCATCGTTACCAACGATACCGGTTTGATGCACATTGCATGCGCGATGAAGAAAAAAGTGATAGCGATCTTCGGTCCAACTGTCGGTGAGTTCGGTTTCTTTCCGGTTGGTACAGATAGTGTTGTCGTGGAACGCAATGGATTGTATTGCCGACCATGTTCCCACATCGGCCTCAACATGTGCCCGGAAAGACATTTCCGATGTATGAATGAAATTCAAGTTGAAGATGTAATCAGATCAATTCGTACTATCACTACACAACCGGAATTACATTGAGATGTACAGAAAGGATCGGAAAGAGTAATATTTACCTTTATACTGTCTCGACAAGGAGAAAATTGCAATGGAAAATTCTATTGAAAATGATTTATCAACTTACTCCAGTATTATTCATACATTTGAAGCTATGGAGCAAATGACCATAGAGGGGGAAACTTCCAACGGATGGTATATATTATTGGGTGGGAGAGTCGGTGTTTTTAAGCATAACCGGCAGGTTGCAGAATTCACCGAACGTGGCGTTATATTAGGCGAATTGAGTTTTATCCTTCACACTCCCCGTACTGTCTCGCTGATCGCACTTGAGCCAACAAAAGTGGTTCACTTCAATATACCGCTGGACCAGCTGATTGAAGAATATCCAGATGTCACAAAAAAAATACTTGTCAATCTTGCGGAGCGCCTGGCCAAAACGACGGAAGATTTCATTTCAATTGTGGAAAAAGATATAAAACCCTTATAACTCCGCTTCTCAATAAGAATGATTCGGGAAGGGATTGGCAGGATGTGCTCCTGCGTTCGAAGTGGAATGATGTCTGTTCGTTCTATCGAGTAAGCCTCCAGGTGCAACATGCTGCCGCTAGCAAGCCATGCTATACTCGCTTTATGAGTGAAATGTACAGAGGGGAAACAAAAAAAAGAAAGTTAGTCCAATCGGGCGATAATATCTTTTAAAATATACATATTTCATATTGATGCCTTAGATATAAAATATTTTACGTTGTCGTTTTATTTTATTCTCCGTTCTCATTTAAATTGACTGTAAGTTCTCTCAGCTTTTTGCTCAATCAACGATAGAACCCCAAAAATTAAGTGAATTAAGCAATTATTCGTTACATATTCTATCGATCTATATTTAGACAGAAAAGGAATTAATAAAACAATTGCGTTAAAAATTAAAAATTTCTATATATATTTGGTTACGGAAACGTTTGCAGAAATGAAATACACATCAAAACATGCAACAATTATTGATATTGCTCAGAAATTGGGAATATCACCTTCTACGGTATCTCGTGCTTTACACAATCATTCAGATGTCAAGAAAGAAACGAAAGACCTTGTCAAAAAGGTTGCCGAAGAACTCTGCTACATACCTAATCCTATTGCTCAGAGTCTGAAGAGTAGTAAAACGACGACCATCGGGGTTATTGTTCCAGAAATTAAACACGATTTTTTTGCTTCTGCGATAAGTGGAATTGAAGAAGTCGCTTATAATTCCGGATACACTATTATCGTTTGTCAATCCAATGAAAGCAACGAGAGGGAAATTCTCAACACACGCCTCCTGATGCAACATCGC
>Ga0364867_10861_pt1 | contig 11098 bp, 8 predicted proteins | sample ExccelAu500001D4_3_FD_206915 | JGI IMG/M metagenome (GOLD analysis project Ga0364867, IMG submission 206915) | Enriched cells from Trout Bog Lake Hypolimnion, Wisconsin, USA - BchlTB.Aug13.5000.01.D4 | ecosystem: Environmental > Aquatic > Freshwater > Lake > Hypolimnion/Profundal zone | place: USA...
AACATCAAGACATTAAATTATAAATTTTATTATGATAACTAAAAAGGTTCCTCTATTATATGCGTTGTTCCCTATGCTTTTAGGTGGTATTATTGCGTTTTTTATTCTTGAAAACAATTATTATTCTATTAGGCATAATACAACTCTAAATAAGGATATTTTAAATGATAATGATGCATCAAAGGATTTAAAAACAGTTCGATTAAATAATTTCCGTTATACAAAGCCCATACTTTATGTAGAAAAGAACACTGAGTCTGCTAAATATTCTTCTCTTAAATCAGGTATTAATAGTATTGTTGAGAAATATAAAACTGATGGGAGTCTTAATTCTGCATCTGTTTATATAAGGGATTTTAATAATGGTGAATGGATGGAATTAAACCCTCAAGAGTCGTATCAACCGGGCTCGTTGCTTAAAGTTCCCATCTTGATTACTTATTTAAAGATGAACGAAAAAGACCCCAATACTCTTGACAGTTATGTAATCTCTAAGAAAACTTATTATGGGGGTGTAAAACAAAATATCTTAACAAAATCAATTAAAGTTGGTCAAAGATATAAAGTTAAGGAGCTTTTACATTATATGATAGCTAACTCCGATAATAATGCAACGTATTTACTGTCGGAATATATGGATGCTAATATTTATAAAAAAGTATATACTGATTTAGGTCTAAGTATTAAGGATATGGATAATAGAAGTCTTTTTCATTTATCAGCAAAAGATTACTCTGTTTTCTTTAAGGTTTTATTTAATGCTACTTATTTAGATAATAAGGATTCAGAGTATGCCGCATCGTTATTGAGCGAATGTGATTTTAAAGATGGTTTAATAAAAGAATTACCTAAAGATGTAACGGTTGCTCATAAATTTGGAGAAGCAGGTACTGATGATATGCACGAATTGTCAGAGTCGGGTATTGTTTACGTTGCTGATAATCCTTACCTTATTACTGTAATGACTAAAGGACGTAAACTAAATAGTCTTTCTTCAATTATAAGTGAAATATCCAAACTGGTTTATAATAGGATGGCAGGAGGAATCTAATCAACTTAATTATATTTAATAGAGCCTTCAGCATTAGTTTGTTGGAGGCTCTTTGTTTTCTATTACAGCCGACATCTCCATTTTAATGCTCTCTTTATTATTTTTGTACTGTCACGCCCCAATAAGGTTGACAGATTTAACCTTTCAGCTTTAGCTATAGTTTAAAATCATGTTATGATTAAAACGTAAGTTAATCAATACTTTCATTTTACTGATACCTTTAAAACTTTCATTAAGGCATCCTCCAATTTTTGGGAAACCTTCAAAAGTATCTAGCCTTATGTTTATAATTTTTTTATCTGCATAAAGATTAATTAAGTCAATATTTAAGTCTCTCATAATAGTATTATGTAATTAAATTATTTATTTGTAAATATATGTTTATACGTTAAAAATATGATTTAATGTGTAGTAAATATTTTCAATATGCCTATTTTTTCTGGGGAGGCATACGCAGCTATATGCAATATCCCTATTTGTTCTGGGGAGACAGTCGCATCTATTTACATATACCTTCCCAGACCTGTTGAGCCTATCGCATCTATTTACATATACCTTCCCAGACCTGTTGAGCCTATTGCATCTATTTACATATACCTTCCCAGACCTGTTGAGCCTATTGCACCTATTTACATATACCTTCCCAGACCTGTTAAGACTATTGCACCTATTTACATACGTCTCCCTTGACCTGTTAAGGGTATTGTAAATAGCCGCGTATGCTTCCCCAGAGAAATTAGGCAAATTGCATATAGCTGCGTATGCTTCCCCAGAAAAAATAAGGCTATCGTAAATATCTGCGACAGCATAATTATTCCACTTAAGTGTATAACTGAAAGCTGTTAGCGTGTCAAAAATATTTTTAAGGTATAGGCTTGGGGGTGCATCGGCTAATAGTTTAATTTAAGTTTTGCCATCCTTGTAAGTTGATGAGATTCGGTTAACAGATGTATGATTACTTAATTCATTTAAACATTTAGTATTATTTTGGATTGTATATTCATTCCGGTGCAAACTTTAAATTAAAATTGGATAAATAATGCAGGATTTTGTTGATAATTTAAAAATAATAATTATTGATGAAAATAAATTTAGAAATCATGAGCTAAGTCATTAACTTGCTGCTCCTAAAGAATGTTGTTTTATCAAATATAATTTTACCTTTCTTCTTTTTCTTATTTATATTTAAACCCGAGTTTCGGTTATAAATATAATAATCATCATACTAAAAAAAAGAAAAACCTTCAACAACTAAATGTTGAAGGTTTTCTATTTTCCTAAAAGTCTAATAACCTAAACAGCTAAAAGCCTTTACTTAATTGTTTTCAACTCTAGGCACTCCAAACTCTAAGTACTCTAGGCACTTCTTCTTCTTAAACCATCTTCCGTGCATCAATCCAGAGCGTAAACTGCTCGTCGGTTACTAAGCCTAAAGCAATTGCCGATTCTCGCAAGGTTAAATTTTCATGATGTGCCTTCTTAGCTATTTTAGCTGCATTATCATACCCAATGTGTGTATTCAAAGCTGTAACCAACATCAACGAATTCTCAAGATTCTTATTGATACTTACCATATTTGGTTCGATACCGATAGCGCAATTATCATTAAACGACACACATGCATCACCCAATAGTCTTGCAGCCATCAGCAAATTAAATATCATAACCGGTTTGAAAACATGCAACTGGAAATGTCCGTGCGTTCCGGCTACCGATATTGCAGCATCATTGCCTATCACTTGGCAGCACACCATCGACAATGCTTCGTTTTGGGTAGGATTAACTTTCCCGGGCATGATAGATGAACCCGGTTCGTTTTCGGGTAAATGAATCTCACCTATCCCACATCTTGGGCCTGAAGCCAATAAGCGGGTATCGTTTGCTATTTTTATTAAGCTTATCGCTAATGTTTTTAATGCGCCCGAAGTTTCAACCACAGCATCATGTGCAGCTAATGATTCGAACTTATTTGGAGCTGTTATGAATGGAAAACCAGTCAATTCAGCAATTTTTTGAGCTACCAACACATCGTAACCTTTTGGGGTATTTAAACCTGTACCTACAGCCGTGCCTCCAAGTGCCAGCTCCGACATGTGGTACAAAGTATTACGTACTGCTTTCATCCCATGATCCAACTGCGAAACGTAAGCCGAAAACTCCTGTCCCAAGGTAAGCGGAGTTGCATCCATCAGATGCGTGCGTCCGGTTTTAACTATATCTTTAAACGACTCTGATTTAATTGCTAACGTTCCCCTAAGTTTTTCAACTCCCGGCAAGGTAACCTCCATCAACATCTTATAAGCAGCTATGCTCATAGCAGTTGGGAAAGTGTCGTTGGACGATTGCGATTTATTTACATCATCATTTGGATGTATAAAAGTCTTCCCTTCGCCAAGCGTACCGCCATTCAGAACGTGTGCTCTGTTGGCAATTACTTCGTTAAGGTTCATATTACTTTGTGTGCCCGACCCCGTTTGCCATATCACCAATGGAAATTGATCGCTAAGTTTGCCTTCGATAATCTCGTCGCAAACTTTAGCAATTAAATCACATTTTTCTTTTGCCAACACACCTAATTCGCAGTTTGCTAATGCAGCAGCTTTTTTAAGTATCGCAAATGCCCAGATTATTTCCTTAGGCATCGAGGCAGGTTCGCCAATCTTAAAATTGTCTACTGATCTCTGTGTCTGCGCTCCCCAATACTTGTCGGCGGGAACTTCTACGGGTCCCATCGTGTCCTTTTCGATTCTTGTTTTCATTTTTAATTGTTTGTGTTTATTATTTAGTTTTAAAAGATAAGAATTGCTCAATATTCTCAACAGTTTCTCCCCAAACTGCTGCATGTTCCCTCTCAATTATCGGCCGTTTGATCAAAGCAGGGAACTCAACCATGATTTTTATCCATTCATCATCATTAAAATTTTTCTCTTTAAATTGTTTTTTGTACACCTCCTCATGCGTCCGAACCAAATCATGTGGTTTGAGATGTAGTTTCACTAAAAGCTTTTTTAGGTCTTCAAATGTCAAAGGTTCTTTTAAATATTCAACAATTTCAACATCTATTTTGTTGTCGTTTAGATATTGTAAACCCGCTCTAGACTTACTGCAACGGGGGTTATGATAAATTTTAAGCATAGTAGTAAAATTAATTTTGAAATAATCGGTAAATTTATGAAAAAATAAAATACCTTTGACGCAAATTAATAATAAAAAAATGGCTTGGTTATTTCTTTTAATAGCAGGGATATTTGAAACCGGTTGGGCAATCGGACTAAAGTATTCTGACGGATTTAAAAATCTTATTGCTACCTCATGGACCGTAGTATCGATGGCATTAAGCTTATATTTCCTTTCTTTATCACTCAAAACCATTCCAATAGGAACAGCCTATGCAGTATGGACAGGCATAGGAGCATTGGGAGCATTTGTATTAGGAATCGCTCTTTTTAACGAGCCGATGGATTTCTGGCGCATCTTCTTTATAAGCTTGTTAATAATATCTTTGGCAGGATTAAAGGTAACATCTGGATTTTAATAACTCTTTTTCATGGATGACTATCTAATTTATAAAACGTATTACCAATCACCTGTGGGAAGCATTCAGATAAGCGCTACCGATCAATACATTACTTCTGTTTTGTATCTGCCTGACGAAGGAGATAGCTCCATTAATTTACCGGCTGTCATTACGGAATGTATCAAGCAATTAAAAGAATATTTTGCTAAAGAGCGTACTAAATTCGACCTCCCTTTTAAACAAGAAGGCACAGCATTTCAACAGATTGTATGGAAAGAATTATTAAGTATTCCTTACGGGGAAACGATATCCTATCGAACATTAGCAAAAATGACAGGTAACGTTCACAATGCCCAAGCGGTAGGAAGCGCCAACGGTAAGAATAAAATTAATATAATTGTGCCATGTCATAGAGTTATAGGAACAAAAGGAGATTTACGAGGCTATGGCGGAGGACTCTATGTAAAAGATTATCTTTTAAAACACGAAAGTAATTTAATCCCTTTCTAATAAAGATATTATAGTTTCAAATTCTTTTTCACATCTTCGGCAAGTAGTTGAATCCTTGGCTTTACATACTCAAAGAACTTGCGGTAACCGCTACATAAATAATTATGTCCGGGTTCTCCTTCCGGAGAACTGATAAAACGGTTCTTAGGACACTCGCCATTGCAATACTCTAAAACAGGACATTGCTTACAATAATTAGTTAACGAATTCCTCTTTTTAGAACTAAAATTAAGTTGCGGAAGCGAATAAACATATCTGGTTAAATGATTATCCAAGATATTACCAAGCTTATATTCAGGATACACATAATGATCGCAAGAAAAAATACTGCCATCATGCTCCATCACCAAACAAAACGGACAATCAGGTTTAAACACACATACAGGACTTTCCAACCCAACGGCAGTATACACAGCAGACTCAAAGGTGTAAATCCAAGTCTTACCAATATCATGTTTGTACCATTCATCAAATATCCTGCAAAGAAAATTCCCGAACTCATCAGGATCAACTGACCAATCAGTTGCAATAGAATTGTCATAGCCGGGTTTGGCTTGCTTGCTACCCATCAAAGGCAGTTCTTTATTAATATATTGAGCAGCTTTCTCAGTAAATTCATTTGGATTAGCCACCGGAATAAATTGCATACGCTTGGACTTAACCTCATCGCGCAAAAAGCGATAAACTGCCAGCGGATGCTTGGCATTCTCTCTGTTAACAGTAGTTAAAGTATTAAATTCAACACCATATTTATTTAATAAATTAGCAGCATTCATTACTTTATCAAATGAACCCTCATCATTTGAATAACACCTATAATAATCATGTAGATGCTCAGGCCCATCAATGCTTAATCCAACAAGGAAATTATTTTCTTTTAAAAACTTACACCAATCATCATTTAAAAGCGTTCCATTAGTTTGCAGATCGTTATCACATTTAATGTTAGGATTGCTCCATTTCTCCTGATACATCAGTACTTTCTTAAAGAAATCAATACCTAACAAGGTTGGTTCCCCACCTTGCCACGAGAATATTACATTACCAGCCCCATGACCTTCAATATATTGTTTTATAAACCGCTCAAGCACCTCATCAGATATCTTGCCGGGTTTATCATAAATAAAATTCTCTTTACTCAGATAATAACAATAGCTACAATCAAGGTTACACGTAGAACCAAATGGCTTTACCATTACATGAAACTGAGGGATTTGTTTATCAGCAGCAGCTTTATTTTCTGTCATTTGTTTGTTATTATAATATAGAGTTAAAAGAGTTTACAAAATTACTAAACTTATTTTAAGATTTAATACTTAATCTTATTAAACTATCGTTTCAGATTATAATCAAATTTATTTGTACTTTTGCAAACTCATTAATAACAGAAAATGGTTGTAATACCGGGCAAACTTTTATCATCAGTTAATTATCCTTCAGACTTAAAACAGCTGAACGTAGAACAACTCCCTAAACTCAGTGAAGAGCTAAGGCAGTTTATTATTGATGTTATTTCTCATAATCCCGGGCATCTAAGTGCGAGTCTTGGCACCGTGGAGATGGCTGTTGCTATCCATTATGTTTTCAATACACCTGATGATAAGTTAATATGGGATGTTGGTCATCAAGCATACCCACATAAAATTTTAACAGGAAGAAAAGAAGTTTTCCAAACTTTACGTACCTATAAAGGGATAAGCGGTTTCCCTAAGATGAGCGAAAGCGAATACGATGCATTTGGTGTAGGTCATTCATCTACATCTATATCTGCGGCTTTAGGCATGGCTGTTGCCTCCTCCTTAAAGAATGAAAAGCATCGTCAACATATTGCTGTTATTGGCGATGGCTCCATGACTGCCGGTATGGCTTTTGAGGCTTTAAATCATGCAGGTGTAGCTAAATCAAATATATTAGTTATCCTAAATGACAACGGTATTGCTATTGATAAAAATGTAGGCGCTTTAAGCGAATATCTTACACGTATCACCACTTCATATTCTTATAATCGTTTAAAAGATAAAGTCTGGAAATTGCTTGGTGGTGGTAGCCCTTATGGGAAAAATTCAAGAGCTTTTGTTCGTCAGTTGGGAAGAGCTGTAAAGACTACTTTAGTTACTCAAAGTAATTTCTTTGAATCTTTAAACTTTAGATATTTTGGTCCTATTGATGGACATGATGTTGAGAACTTTGTTAATGTGTTACAACATCTTAAGAATATCCCCGGTCCTAAACTATTACATGTTATTACTAAAAAAGGGAAAGGTTTAGAAAAAGCCGAACAAGATCCTACAAAATATCATGCTCCGGGAAACTTCAACAGTAAAACAGGTGAAATTATTGAATCAACATGTAAAGATAGGCTTGCTCCTAAATATCAAACCGTATTTGGAAGAACAATCATTGAACTTGCCGAAAAAAATGATAAGATTATAGGAATAACTCCTGCAATGCCTACGGGTTGTTCGTTAAATCTGATGATGGAGAAGATGCCAGATCGTGCTTTTGATGTTGGTATTGCCGAACAACACGCTGTTACTTTTTCTGCCGGGTTGGCCGTTCAGGGGATGACTCCTTTCTGTAATATTTATTCTTCGTTTATGCAGCGGGCATTCGATCAGGTAATACATGATGTTGCATTGCAGAAACTTCATGTTGTCTTTTGTCTTGATAGAGGTGGGCTTGTTGGAGAAGATGGCGCCACTCATCATGGGGCTTATGATCTTGCGTATTTTAGAAGTATTCCCAATATTACAATCGCATCACCTTTAAATGAAATTGAGCTTAGAAATATGATGTACACTGCTCAATTGGAAGGCATGGGGCCTTTTGTTATTCGTTATCCACGTGGCAGAGGTGTTAATCCCGATTGGAAGACTCCTTTTCAACAGCTTAAGATAGGAAAAGGGCAGACACTTAGAGATGGCAAGGATATAGCAATAATTAGTATAGGTCATGTTGGCAATACAGCTTTTGATGTTTGTAATGAATTGGCAACCGAAGGTATTGATGCTGCACATTATGATATGCGATTTTTAAAACCTATTGATAAGGATCTTTTACATACCGTTTTTGCTAAGCATAAAAGAGTTATTACCATTGAAGATGGCACTATATTAGGTGGGCTGGGTAGTGCGGTTATGGAGTTTGCTGCCGATAATAATTATCATGCTAAGATAAAAAGGCTTGGTATCCCCGACAGATTTATAGAACAGGGTACTTTAGATGAACTTAAAGCAGAATGTGGCTTTGATAAACCCGGAATTATCAAAGCAATCAAAGATATTCTATACAATAAAAGCACTTAGATTTCAAGTAATTAAATATTACTAATCTTTAACTAATAGAGCTTTGTTATCCTAAATTAGATTTAGTTTTAAGACAAAACGGAAGTACAGGATTACCTTAAAACTGGTTTTATGATAAAACGGAAGTACAGGATTACCTTAAAACTCGTTTTATGATAAAACGGAAGTACGGGATTACCTTAAAACATTTTTTAAGTATTCAAGAAATCTTTTTATTTCATAAAAGTTTACGTTTTAACAATTATTTATCAGTAATGAATTAGATTTTTTATTATCTTTGTTGAAAATTTTATTAATAAGTACTTTTAATAGTTCAACAATGAAAAAAATTATCACTTTATTGGTTATTATTATGTCATTTATGCTTTTTGGACATAACCTAAAAGCTCAATGGACAAATATTCCTTTTACAGGATTTACTGCGGATGTTGTAGCTAATGGATCAAACTCTTCTACGTCATCTACTTCAAATAGTGTTGATGGAACAAACGTATTTATTGATGGCACTTATAGTCCGGGATTTAATGTTTGTGAAACTACTAATGTATGGCCTGCCAATCTTAATGTAAGCAGCCTCTTAACACCTGGTCTTACTTATATATTACAGGCTGCAAACGTTAATAACTCTTTTAGAACTTATGCCGGTAGTTCAGGCACTATAACTTTAACTACACCAACTGTATGTACAGGTTTAAAATTCCTCGCATTAGGAGGTGGGGATTCTGTTAATTTTAGTGCTAAAATAACATTTACTGATGCTACTACACAAAATTTCTCCAGTCTTACTGTTCCTAATTGGACAAGTGGGACAACTCCTGCTACTGCACAGTTTTATCGAACAGCGAGAAGCAACTCTTTAAGTTGTTCTTGTAGTCTGGGGCAATATATGTATGAAGTAAATTTGCCAATAGATTCTGCTAATCAAACTAAAAGTATTGCCTCAATAACAGTAACAAACCCCAATACTGCTGAGGCTATAAGACTTCATATCTTCGCACTTGGAGGTAATATCTTACCAGTTCCATGTTCTACTCCACTTAACCAACCGACTAATTTAGTACTAACTCCCGGAACTAGCAGCAATGTTACAGGCTCTTTTACAGCTTCTGCAGGAAGCCCAAGTGCTAATCATTATCTTATAATTAGAAGTACCTCTGACACCCTTACTCAAGTTCCGGTTAATGGTCAAATTTATACTTCCGGTAGTTCGTTTGGTGGAGGTAATGTTGTAGCATATCAATCAGGGACAACATTTACGGATGCAGGTCTTACATCAGGAATAAACTATTATTATTTTGTATTTGCAGCTAATTCAAATTGTATTGATACCTCCAGATATGTAATTTTAAATCCACTTACTGGTTCAACTAGTATATTTTCCGGTGTTTTAACTTCATCTAACTTGCCTATTATTGTAGTTAGTACTAATAATGTACCTATTTATAATAACGACTCTAATCTTTATCTAACACCGGGTAATATGGGTATTATATATAATGGTCCCGGCGTTAGAAATTACGTAACCGATCCTTTCAACAATTATAAAGATAGTATAGGTATCCGTGTAAGAGGTTCTTCTTCGCGAATGTTCCCTCAACTTTCATATAAGGTGGAAACATGGGATAAAAATGGAAATTCATTAGATACCATAGTTCTTAATATGCCTACTGAGAACGATTGGGTATTGTATGCTCCTTACGATGATAAATCGTGTATGCGTGATGTATTAGCATATTATCTGGCAAATCAAACCGGACATTGGGCGCCACATACTCAGTTTTGTGAGTTGATTTTGAACGGTCAATATTGGGGAATTTATGTATGGGAGGAAAAGATTAAAAGAGATGCTAACCGTGTAAGTATTTCGAAGTTGGATACTACTGACATAAGTGGTGATAATGTTACAGGTGGCTATATATTTAAGATAGATAAAACAACAGGTAGCGGAGGAAACGATGGATGGAATTCTAATTATACTACTGCTGCCGGTTCAACTGTTCGTTTTTTGTATGATTATCCTGCTGGTGATGCAATTGCCCCTCCACAGGCTACCTATATTGCAGCTTATGTTGATTCATTTGAAACAGCTCTTAAAGCTACTAATTTCGCCGATCCAATAAATGGGTACAGAAAATATATGGATGATAAATCTTTTATTGATTATTTTATTATTAATGAAATAACTAATAACGTTGATGGTTTACGATTGAGTACTTTCTTTAATAAAAATAGGAATAGCCATGGAGGTAAGATAAATGCAGGACCTGTATGGGATTATAACATTGCTTTTGGTAATGCTAATTATAATAATGGAGCTCAATATACGGGATGGGCTTACCAGATGGTTGAATCAAATACCGGTGCTGTACCCTTTTGGTGGGCAAGGTTTATGCAAGATACTTTATTTAAAAACACTTTGCGTTGCCGATGGTTCGATCTAAGGAAGACAGTATTAAACACAACTACAATATTTAATTATATCGATAGCACTGCAAACATATTAAACGAAGCACAAGCACGCCATTTCTCTCAATGGCCGATATTGGGTGTATATGAATGGCCTAATCCAACTCCAATTCCTACAACTTATGCCGGAGAAATATCATATTTAAAAACATGGATACAAAACCGTCTGGCATGGTTAGATGCTAATATGGTTGGTACAAATAGTTACCCTATAGTTAATTTAGGAAATGATACTACAATCTGTCCGCA
>Ga0364867_10474_pt3 | contig 10940 bp, 6 predicted proteins | sample ExccelAu500001D4_3_FD_206915 | JGI IMG/M metagenome (GOLD analysis project Ga0364867, IMG submission 206915) | Enriched cells from Trout Bog Lake Hypolimnion, Wisconsin, USA - BchlTB.Aug13.5000.01.D4 | ecosystem: Environmental > Aquatic > Freshwater > Lake > Hypolimnion/Profundal zone | place: USA...
CAACTTTTGTGTTTTCAAATGTAGGTTATTTTTCCTCATTTTGATTAAATATTTTTTTCTTTTAATTGAACTTTGTCCTGTCTGATATTTTTTGTTTGTGCTATAAAATAAAACCCAACCATTTGGCCGGGCTTGTTATCTTAATTGGTATAAACTACTGACAGCTTACCACTCCCTGGAAAATAGTGTAGACAGTTACAAGCGAGTGGAATGCAGGCAATTAAAAAAGCAGATAACAGAAGATTGCACTATTTTACAATGTTTGATTTGGCTTTAAAAAACTCAACCATAAGTTTACTTCTGTATAGTAAGAAAATGCTCAAATAAAGTGCTGCAAAAACAATAAAACCAATTAATAAAAGAACATAATCATTAAGCATTATTTCATGTTGTTTGCACTTTACATAATAAGATATTGCTCCAGAAGGAATGACAAATGGCAAAACTCTAACCAACATTCTCCTGTAAGAATCTTTTCGGTTAAGCATTCCAAATACAGAAATTACAATAACAACTCCCAATACTAAAAAAAGAACATTCTGAATAAAGTTTAATTCTCCACTTATTACTCCAACTTTTCCATTAAGCTTTTCCCGCACACTTGGATATCTGATTATCCAAACTAACCATTGAAAGCATGATAAGTGATTATAAAGAAGGAACGCTAATGCTATCAAATGCAATGCTTTAGCCTTTATATAACCCCTTGAACTTGCAAAATCAAAGACAAGAATAAAAGCAAAAAATAAAATAAAAAAAACTGTAAGTATAGCCATTGCCTTTGAGTCTGTTTAAATATCCATTTAAGGTTTATTTTCTCTGTCCTTCTTTGTTTGGTATCTGTGAATATAATATATCCATGCCGTAAATAATCCTGATAAGAGCGCATATATAGGCATTTTAACAATACTCTCTTGCCAAGTCAGTGGAGATGGAGGACCTATTTTGCCTCTATATCTATCGCCCAAAAAATGAGACAAGAAAAACATCATAAAGAAGAAAAAATAAAAAAACCTAAATACCAAACTTTACTTTTTATCCTTTTCATCCTTTTCCGTATTACTTTGTTGTTGCTTCGTAGATTGGGTAACAAATGTGATAATTGCACTTGTAAACTGTTGTGTCAAGTCTGCTACTTGGCCAGGTAAAGTAACAGCATCATGAGGTAAATTTGCATAAGTCCCAGCTGTACCTACAACAAGGCCTGCAGTTACAGCTGCTGCTGTATTGGTTTCAACGGCAATAGCTGCAACTTGTGCCGTATTTTTAATACCAAGAGCTAAACTTGCAACATTACCAACAATAGCAGGTGCAGCTTCTCCCGCAAGAACAGCGACTCCCATAGCAGCAGCGCCTGTCGCCACTGATTTAACCACTGGGTCTATTTTAATGTACTGTTGCATATCGGGGGAGGGAGTAGCCATCCATGCTTTTTCATAAGCACTTGGAGCTGCACTAATAGTCCCAGCATTAACTTGAGTATTATTCGTCGTAACGGCAGGTTTTGGAGTAAGTTTTGGAGTAGGTTTTATAGTAGTCGTTGCGTCTTGTCGAGTCACTAATGGTTCTGCCTTTAACTTTTCAGGGTCTCCTGCTTCCATTCCATCTGGGTCGATAAACCTCATTGGATTATTAACGCAATAGTTATACGGGCTCCATCTTCTTGACTTCTCTGCCAACGGGTCCACGCTATGCCACCTTCCTAAAGCCGGGTCATAGAACCTAGCGCCGTAATCGAATTACTAATTATCAAGTACAATATAATCAGTCAAATACCATTTGCTATTTTTTAATGAAAATGTTAAAGTTTCTCTAAATCCAGAATTTTCAATATAAACTGTCTCAATTATTTGTGAATTTATCCTTTCTATCTTTCGTTTATATATTCGACCATCAATACTAGCAATGCTATCATTTTTAATGAAGTAGTCATTTCGCATCATCACCCAATTTTGTTTAGTTAAAACTGGGGTCGTGGGTTCTTCAACAACATTAGTTGAAGAATCTATAACATCACTTGCTAATGGGAAAATAACTCGACTCATTTGAAACACGCTATCCGAATAAAACAGCTTATGAAACTCATCAAATTTCTCCTCCTTAGATTTTGTATGGGATAATTTGACTTGTTCATTTATACCTTCATTACGACTGAAATGACAACTTTGAGAAAGAAAATAAAAAAACAATAACGAACTTAGTACTTGATATTTTTTCATAATTCTATTACTTAAATAAAACATTTTTAATTATTTGATTTCTTTTTCATATCATTGTAATACCATTTTATAAACTCATCGCTTTAATATTGGTCTTTTGCAGTTTCATTTGTCTTATTGATCTGGCATTTTATTCGTTATAACTTCATTTGTAATTAGGCCAACTTTAATGGGACCTAAAACTCAGTGGGAGGTCTGCTCTCTCGTCCATTATTTTCTGGTTCTGGTGCAAGTGGTGGTGTAATATCAGGTAAATTTATCGAGGTATTATAAGCATTTGCACGAGTAGACTGCACTTGACTAGACTGTACCTGAGTATACTGTACTAGAGCCGATATTGGTTGTAATGAAGCTGCTTTCCCTTCACCCATTATCTCAATTTCACCTAATTCAACAGGATTATCTTCATTAAAAGGGGAATCCAGATTTAAAAGATCTTCCTGTAAATCGACAATTGTCATTGGATCTATTGGGTTTCCGTTTCGTATTATTTCTAAATCCAAATGCGGACCTGTTACCCCCCCTGTTGCACCAGACAAAGCAAATATCTGACCATTTTTTACACTTTGGCCTTTTTTTACGCTGATGCTTCCTTTTTGAAGATGAGAATATTTGGTTATTGTCCCATCTGAATGGGTAATATCAACATATTCTCCCCAACCAGTTCCTTTTTTAGGATTAAATTGATAATTTACCATCGAAACAACACCATCAGCAGCGGCGTGGACATTACTGCCACATGGTGCAGGAAAATCTTGTCCACTATGAAATCCTTTCACATTATGACTTATAGGATGTATTCTAGGGCCAAAACGATCGCCAATCCTACCTCCATCAACAATTTTTCCTGTTGGATATTCCCCATCTACATCTGCAAATATCACAGGGTTTCCCTTACAATATGTATATGGACTCAGTCTATAATAAAATTCAGCCAGTGGATCCACGCTATGCCATCTTGCGATTTGCGGGTCATAGAACCGTGCGCCGTAATCATACCAATCCAGCGCCGTACTACCAGTTCCCAATACATCGTCCTGTTTTTCCTTCCCGTTGTAAAGGTACTTATTACTGGTTCCCGCAAGATTGAACATGGGCAGGTAGGTACTTCCAAACGGATAATATTCAGCCACCTGTGTGAGTGTTGTACTACTCCCGTTTGGCTGAAAGGCAACGCGTGTATTGCCAAAGTGATCTTTAATATGGTACTCGTAGGCATATGCACTTGTACCTTTATTCACCAATCCTTCCTCCATCAATATGAAGTTTAGCGATTTATCATTATAATAGACCATATTCCCGGTATAATACAGATACGTGTTGTCCTTCCTCTTCTTGGCCAGTTTCGTACCTGCGGCGGACTAAATATAGGACAATTAGCCATGATCTGCAATCGTCAATAAAAAATGCGATCTCTTATATCATGGGTAATCTTTGTGGCCACTGAAAAAACAAAACAATCAACACAAAAATATTATCTGTTCCGCTGGTAATGCTATTGGGTAAATTTAAACATATAAGCGGCTGTTTTTGAGATTTATATAATAATTTATATAACACTGACCAAAGAAGGTCAGAATAGCCGGCGAATGCACTATGATCTTAAAATAAAGAACAACTGAACCATGAACAATACGACTGTGACCAATAAATCTTTTAACGTAAAAGAGAGGCTATATAAAGTATAGCTTAGTGCAAAAAGCGCAATACTAAAAAAAGTATAAAGTATCAACTTATCTCTATAGCCCTTGAAGGACTTTGACTTTAAAGAAAGTGTGATATTTAATAACAAGTTAAAATAACAATACATACCTCCAAAGAAAATCAACATTGAAATAGCGGCGTTATAGCTATATTTATACCATACTACTCCAGTAACTACCGGTATTAATATTATGAAGACTATTAAATCACCATCTAATTTGCCTATTTTTATTTTCATTATTGAGGGTTTTGAGTTTTATCCTGAACTTCTTTGACCGAATTTCCAACTACCCCAGAAACTCCCACTGCTGTTGCCGCTGCTCTTGTCCCAGTGAAATTCTCTAGTTTCTTTTGTGCTGCGGCTTGTGCTGCAACTCTCGAAGCTCGACCTCCTACTGCTATTCGTGAAGCTCGTCCTTCTTGATATTTTAATACTTTTCCTTCAGTCGATTTTAATGCTGATGCTTCGGCTTTATCGCCTAAATGTCCTCCAATAACGCCAGCGACACCATCTACGGCTACTTTTACTCCATCAATTTCTCCATTAACCACCTTTTGTTGTATCGCACTTGCAGTAGCACTAATCCCTCCGTCAACAGTTCTTTTTATAACGGCTCCCAATACTTTCGTACCCAATTCAGCTACTTCCACATATTTACTCACTCTGGCAGCTACTCCAACTCCGGTAGCACCGGCAACTGCGGCAATACCCACTGATGTAAAACTAAAATCCTTTGAAAAGGTTTTGTGATCATCCAAAGCGATATCTATTGATTGGAATGCGACATCTAGTATAGCACCCACGGCAGCACCAATACATTCCGGACAATTTCCATCCGGGTCGTCTTTATTGATGGGATCATTCGCTACATAGGCATATGGAGATAAATTGATCTGTGTTTCATCTTCTGCTTTTTTATCCACACTCGTCCATCTTCCTATTTGCGGGTCATAGAATCGTGCGCCGTAATCATACCACTGTAAACTAATGCCGTTGATAACATCATCCTGAAACTCCTTCCCATTGTACCTGTATTTGTTATCTAAACCTCCATTGTAATTCGCAATATCCATTCCAAACGGATAATAGTCAGTCTGCTGTACAATTGTTCCTCCGGTACCGATGGTATTGACTACCATCCGGGTATTACCTAGATGATCTTTCAGGTAATATTGGTAATTTCCGCCAGGAAGGTACATACCTTCAGGGTGCTGAATATAACTCAAAGAACTTCCACCGTAAACAAAACCTCCGGCATAATAAACAGTATCCCCACCTGTTCTGATTTTTGCCAGCTTTGCTCCAGTAGCATTGTAAATATACGAAATATACTGGCTCGTTGTTCCAATGCGTTTAGGAAGGTTCAAGTAATTGTAAAGAATGCTGCTAAATCCTTTATTCGCATCTGATATAAGGTTCCCATTATTGTCAAAAACATACTCATTCGCTTGTTTTACAAGCTCGGAGAATCCGTTAGCTCCTGATACTGCATCATCCACCTGATCGAGCATATTACTTACATTACTGTCTTTATAGGTATAGGTAAGATTGTCAATCAGCCCTGTCCCTTTCTTGTATCTTGTCAGAGTCTTAATGTTTCCATTAAGGTCATAGGTCACATTCTCGTTATTTGCTCCGGCATTTGTTGCAAACGTCGAGCCTTCACCATAAGACGAATTAAGCAGCCGATTGAGCCCATCATAAGTAAAACCATACCCCTGTTTGTCTGCAGGGGAAAGAGCTCCGGTTTGCAAAGGTGTATTCCAGACTATTGCGGATATATTCCCGTTGTACTGTGCACTTGCTGTGAGTCCAGTTGGTACATTATAGTAGTAAAGACCAAGATTCAGTTTTTGAAGACTGCTCAAAGATGGGTTGACATCCGGATTGTTGATTTTTTCGAGCCAGCCACGAATGTTGTAGGAATAGTTCAAATTTTGAATTCCACTACCTACTGCTCCATGTAGGGATTTTTGCCTAAGCTGCCCTAATTCGTTATAATCCATTGACGCCAGAGTTACTTCGGTCCCGGTATTAACCAGATGTTTTATCTGTTTTAACCTCTGCAGATGATCGAATGTATTGGTTTGCGTAACTGTATTAATTGCTCCGAAAAATTGAACATCTTTGGATTTGGTTAATTTACCGGTAAAATCGTATTGATTGGCCAATATCTCTGTACCACTGTGAATCCCATGATATAATGACCTGCAATTTTGAATTACGCGATAACGATCATCATAATAATTGACACTTAAAAGCCACTTAGCCGATGACGTGTACTCATTGCCGTCGAGTACTTTTACTTTTGTTCCACTGACCTGTCCTTTGACATTATCAAAATAGCCATCGATGTTTCCGTCGTTGTCTGTATAAGTATCTATGTCATAAGAACTGTTATAGGCTAATTGTGGTAAGAAGCCATTTACTGTCAAATGTGAATAATCATCATAATAAGTGATAGTGAGGATATCTGTCTCTGCAATAATGTTGGTGACATTCGAAGGAAAACTGTTATTGAGCGTATAACCAATATTCCCGGTTGAAAGCTTGGATTCATAAAGCGGTGTGGATGCTGACTGAATATACCTTTTGAATCTTGCTCGAATTGTGTCAGGAATTGTAATGCTTATTAATGTACATCCCGTGATTACCGGCCTGCCTATTAGGTCATATTTGGTAAAATACCATTTAGACGGATTTGCAGAACGTAACACCCCGTCCTGGGTAAGGACCAGTCTGTCACGGGCATCATAAACCATGATTGTACTGTCTGCACCTGGCATTTTTTTCTTGACCATTCGATTACGATCATCATACCTGTACTGATAACAGAGATCATTTAATTTAGCAGTCGATAACGAATAGATACCATCCTCGAAAGTTTTAGGTGGGAGCACAAACCTGAGTAATTTAAAATTATCATATACATAATAGGTAGAGTATTTTTTCGATCCCACACAGATTCGTTTTAACACTACATTTCCTAACAGGTCCTTGTATTCTTCTGTGCTTGTTGAAGTGGATAAATCTTTATTATTGTTTTCATCCCAGGTTATGGTTTTATAAAGTGATTTTACTGGGTAATAAGCAGTAGTGACTGGAGTATTGCTGGAATTTAATGTCCACAACCGAACGCTATCAGTGGCGGAATTGGTTCCATAATTATACTTTTGCGAATAATCAGATGCGGCAACAGTATTGGGCTGCCATACTGATCCGGGAGCTCCTTGCTTAAGAGGCCTATTCAGTGGAGAAGTTTCAAACTCTGTTTTTGAGAATGCTGTAGTGCCGTCAGTGGAGCCGTATAGTGCTGTATAAAAGCTGCTTTGTCCAGTTGAATCAGCTGTTACGAAAGTTCCATTGTTAGTTATACTCATCGTAAAAGGAAGGAATTTTCTCACCTCACGACCAAATACATCATATTTTACCGGAGTAACCATATCATACCCAAGCGGCGATCCTGCAACTTGAATTTGCTGTTCCGTCCTTCCAAGTCCGTCGAAAAAAGTGATACTCCTTTGCCCGTCTTCTTTGCTCAATCCGGGAAGAGCCCACTCATTAGTAACGGCTACCTGAGGATGATAGTTTGTAATGTAGTTTTTAGTCGCTGTTTGAGCAAAACATCCGGTTATCGTGACAAAAAATGTGGCGATGGAGATGATAAATTTTTGTACTATTTTCTGTTTCATAATAATAGCTTTAGTGTTATTAAAGTGCCCCTTGAAGGATACTAATGGTAACCGTAGTACTACCATCGGTAGTTGTCAAAGTAACAGTTCCCGATCTGTCCCCATTTGGCAAGTCCGATACCATAATTGTTAAAGTACCATTCCCGGTTCCACTTGTTGGTGAAGTTGTGATCCAGGTTTTATTTGTTGTTACTGTCCATGATGTATTTGAAGTAACAGTTACAGGTGAACTTCCTGGTGCATTTCCGAAATTCAACTGAGTTATATTTGTACTTAGGGTATTATTTCCAGCTAACTGTGTAATATTAACAACTTTGGTTAAGCCGTTTCCGTAAGTTACCGTAACTGTAGCCGAACGGGCATAACTAGCATTTGCGGTCGCTGTTACAGTGACACTGCTGCTCAAGCTTCCCGATGTGGGGCTAACCGTCAACCAGGTCTGACTACTTGAAACGGTCCAAGAACAGTCTGACGTAATAGCAAAGGAGGAATAGGATGCTGTTCGTGGAAGAGTAATTGCAGTAGTACCTAGAGTCAGAATAGGCACATCAGAGGATGTATCCGAATAATAATGATAGTAGTTTCGCCCCAATATATTTTGATCTTTATCTCTAACGTTTTTCAGTCTTCCAAAGGTGTCGTATTCATAATAGGTAGTCAAACCGTTAGGGTCTGTCTGCGAAGTCATGCCAATGAGGGGAGAATAAGTGTAAGTAGTTACCAATGCGGTAGGTAAATAGGTACGTAATCCATTTAAAAGACTACGCATTGAGGCATCATTTGATACAGCGGCATCAATTTTACTTTGTGTAATCTGATTATTGGCCATGACTGAGGTGACTGTGTAGTAATCACTCCCAACAATTTTTACAACTGGTAGGTGCGACCCGTAACTCCACAAATAAACCTCCTTGGCATCATTTGTTTTTTGTTGTTCGAGAATATTCCCATAGCTATCATATTGATTATACTGAATTCGGGTTTCAAGTGGCAGATAAAAAGTTGACGCTTTTATAGAATCTGGAACAAACAGATTTCCAACTTGTTTGTAGTTTGTATCGACAGTTGAAAGTTGAGATTCGGTGCCATTAACTGAATTAATAGTTTTTTCTTCAACAACAGGGGTAAGAATATTCTTTGAGGCCATCGCTATATAAACTGCATCGGTAAGGTCCTGGGGATATTTGAATCGGGTTATTTTTGTCGTGTATGGCTCGCTAAGGGACAAATCTGTCTCTGTTAAATACCTATTCACGGGATTAGTATATTGAAAATTAGTAATTGTTGTAGTACTATCGGAAGGATTAATTTGACTATAAACAACTTTTGTTTCCTTGGTTTTACGACAAGCACCAGTTGGTATTGGATATTGATAAATACTATAAAATCCCTGACCTGGTTTTGTGCTTGAAGGTTCTGGTCCGGTTGAATACGTAGAACAACCAGAACAAATCTGAATAAATTGTTTAAACTGTTTTACCACTATCCCAGAACCAGAGGTTTGATTGTATTCACTATATTCATTGCTTACTTTGGTTAAAGGGACATATTGAGTCCCTGTATTCGAATAAGTTGTCTCTTTAATTAATTCTCCCTGATGCCAGGTTGTATTTAGCGCTCCATAGTTACCGCTGTTTATGAACTCATCGGGCATGGGTGTTTGACCGGTTACAACATTGTATTGAAATACTGTTTTTCCAATATTATTGGTCCCATCCCCTTCATACTTGGTTACTGCAGAATAAAGTACTGGTGAACCCTGGTAGGTTAGCGTATTATATTTTGAAATTCCTAAAAAATTTCGTTGCCATACAGGCGTGGTGGCATCCGGGTAGCAAGCCCCCCCCGCAATATTCCCAGCTGGTCGGTAATAGGCCATTACAACGTCTTCATAATTTCTATAGAAGTTTCTTTCGTCAAATATTTTTAAACCAAGTCCATTTTCGTTCGTTCCGTATTTATAAATCTCCTGTTTTAACAGTTTATCGTTACTGTTATAGCTTTTTATGCTAATGATCCTTAAACCTCCACCTATTTTAGTCTGGCCCGGATAAATATCCGAAAGATATTGATGGGGTTCATAGTCCAGAACTGAATAACCCCCCGTAGGATAAGTAATTTTTGTAAGTACCCCAGCTTTCATATAATTGGAATTGGGTTCACGGTTTGCGTTACCAAATATCCAGGAAAAGCTCCCCGTAAAACCGTTATTAAAGCTTTCCCCGTTTGCAAATGTAACACCGTTGACTTGTGATGTATTGACAGTATCTATCGGTATAAGACCATTATTACCATCAGCTCCATTATAGTATCCCCAATAATCCATTGCATATTTCCCGAATCCGGGTAAGAGTGTGGCGTTATAGTCAAAATTATAATTTCTTTTTATTAAAGATAAGGTGTCAGTTCCAGTCTCGGTGAATCCTGTCAGTTTTAACCTACGACGAGAATCTTCTGTGTTATAAACATTAGCAACATAATAGTCATGGTTAAAGGCAATCCTTTTAATAATCAAATTTAAATTATTTGATACGACGATTTGATCCAACATTTTGTTGTAATTTGGCGAATCATCCACACGGGTGGTATTTCGCTTAAATTCCACTGACCCATCTTTAAAAGAGATCTTTTTGACCAAAAGTTCATTGTAATGTACATTAATCGTTTTATCTATTATAAGCCCATTAGCATCTCCATTTACTGTACCAATAGATGTTACATTGTTCACACAAACTTCTCCTTTTCCAATTGGGTAAGATTGCTGCCTGATTTGATCATCAATTTGAACCGTATCATAAGTAAATCGTATTGTATCAGCATAATTATTTGAGATCATTGAAGAAAGGTACCAGGTACTTCTTATGTTCAGAAGTGGCCTAAGGTCAGAAACTGTACCGGCATAATTTTGAAAATTATAAATTGTACCATTATCATCTGTAATTTGGAAAGAAATGTCATAGCCGCCAGAACTAGCTTTACTGATTTTTATCGGCTCAAAGGGGATAGTTTGAAAAACACCATTTGGTCCATAAAAGAACTTTCCGGACTTGCCTCCAATGTTATATACAAAAAGATCTGGTTCTAAATCAGATCCTGGATTACTATATTGTTGCATCAAATAATAATCATACAAACTTATAAGTTGAGTATAACTTGGAGGGGTATAATTAAAAATTCCATATTGACTTTCATCTTTTGCTCCATAAACAGTCCTTGAGATTTGACCTCCAGCATTAACACTCCAGCTGAGGCCTACATCAGTAGCCTTTTGGTTTACCTGGTTACCACCTGCATGGTACGATAAGGTGATCGGTAACTTTAAAC
>Ga0364867_10875_pt1 | contig 10933 bp, 9 predicted proteins | sample ExccelAu500001D4_3_FD_206915 | JGI IMG/M metagenome (GOLD analysis project Ga0364867, IMG submission 206915) | Enriched cells from Trout Bog Lake Hypolimnion, Wisconsin, USA - BchlTB.Aug13.5000.01.D4 | ecosystem: Environmental > Aquatic > Freshwater > Lake > Hypolimnion/Profundal zone | place: USA...
CTGCGCGATCTTGATAAGGATCGGTTCACGATACGCAATTTTTACTACCGCCGCATACGCCGCATCATGCCGGCATATTTCGCCCTAATCGCGTGTGTATTTGCCGCCGGATGCGCCATTTATTATTCTCTGCCGCTGATTCACCTCGGAGATGCCACGGTCATGGGAACGCTTTTTTCGGCCAATCTTTATTTCTGGGCGCTGGGGGGTGATTACTTTGCGCCCGACGTTCACACCAACCCTTTGTTGCATTTGTGGTCTCTAAGCGTTGAGGAGCAGTTCTATCTGTGCATTCCTCTGTTATGCGCCATCCTTTGGAAATTCCGCCGTCAGTTGGTCGCCCCCACACTGGCGACCATCGCCGTCCTCTCCTTTGCCGGGGCCGTTTACGCCGTGGCCACAGGCAAACAGGGCAACGCGTTCTACCTGTTGCAGTTCCGCGCTTGGGAGCTTTTGGCCGGTTCCCTGCTCTCAATGTTGCCGAGCCTAAAAGCGCAAGTCGAAACACCAACGGAAGTTGCGCCGCGGTATATGCGCATCGGAAACAGACGACATTTATCCTTCTGGTCGCGCTTGGCCAATCCGTCTCCCCTTCTTGCTGCCGCCGGCCTGCTGATGGTTCTCATCCCCTACGCCGTGCTCTCATCCAAGACACCTTTCCCTGGAGCCACTGCGCTGTCATCAGTCACTGGTGCCGCCTTGCTCATTCGCTACGGTCAAACCGGCTGGATCAAAGCTCTGCTCTCCTGGCGCCCCTTTGTCGCTATCGGCAAGATTTCCTATTCCCTCTATCTCTGGCACTGGCCCGTGACCGTGTTTTGGAAATATGCTGTGTATAACCAATTGTACGTCTATGATTACATCGGCATGTTCCTGTTTTCGCTTTTGCTCGCTTACCTCTCCTGGCGGTTCGTTGAGCTCCCCGTGCGTACCTCGCCAGCCTGGACCCTGCGGCGTTCCTTTACCTTCGCCGGGGCTGGAATTGTGTTGCTCGTTTCCATAGGCACAATCTGCGTATTTCAAAAAGGATGGCCGACGGTTTTGCATCCGCTAGCCAACAGCCTGACAAACGAAAGGCCACAGTTTGTGGAATCTCTGATCCGAAATAAGCTGCGACAACTTAAGATTGCATTGGGGTACAAGGTCGCCTCTGACGACTTTGTTCCATTTGCGCTAGGCGGAGGGGGGGGATTTTCATCTTGGTATCACGGAGCAGCCGCCTGAAGTCTTTCTTGTTGGGGACAGCCATGCTGGTGCACTCCAATATGGGTTGGATGTCTTGCTCCGCGATCAAAAGCTAAGCGGCTATGTTATAAGTCGTGGCGCGGAAGCAATGTTTCACCTCCAAAGTCAGCAGAGTCAATATGTTATCAATCGATTGTCAAGGGAGCCAAGGGCTTCAAGAGTCGTGCTTGCTGAGCATTGGCGTCTCTATAACAAACCATCCATGTTTGTTGAGGTGGAGCAATTTGCCTTGCGTGTAAGAGGCTTGGGAAAAACGCTATTTGTCATTGCTGATGTCCCCTCTTACAAGAATGCCCCGAGTGACATTGCGGCCAGAATAAGAATTATTGCACCCCGTAGAGATCATTCAGGCTTGGGTGACTTATGGCAAAGCGAAGCGGAATACAACCGCGTTGAGGCAGCAATTAATCGTAATTTGGCAGATGTGTGTCAGAAAACAGGCGCCGTGCTGGTGCCGTTGAACATGGCATTCAAGGAGGATGGTCATTACATCGCCTTTGCGCAGGAGAATGGACGACTCATCCCACTTTATAGCGACAGTCACCATGTTTCCCCGGCGGGCTCCCTGCGCGCGGCTCACTTCCTCCTGCCCTATGTATTTCCGGAAAAGCCATCTTCGTTGGCGAAACCTGATGCGTGAGAGACGGGGACGATGCGTCCGGAGGCTGGTTTTCTGTACCTCCGATGAATCGCTGCACAGAAGCGTCCTAAAACAAGACAGCCTACGCGCGCAACGCGTCGGGGACGACCATCGCCGCAATCAAAAATGGTGGAGAATAGAAGGTGGAAGATGAAAAAAGCGGTTTTGCATACGCACCAGAAATCTACCCCATACTGCACGGTTCTTGGGCATTGTAATGAGACGCCATGTTTCCAAATTGCGGACGGAGCGCCCGTCCTCCGTAGCAGTACTGCGGAGGGTGGACGGGTCTGTGACCCGCAACCGCTTCGCCTGCCAGAGAGATTGTGCCCTGGCGTTTTTGCGTTAACGGAATTCTTCCCACATGGAACATTTCCTGCTATCGTATCAACTATGGCAACAATGATGTCGGTTCTGCATAGCGCCCGAGGCTGGGCCACAGTGTTCCGGAAGGCTTCAGCCATCGCTGCCCTCTTCGTGGCCAGTCAAATTCCTTGCGCCGAAGCCACCACTTATTACGTCTCATCCAGCCAAGGCAACGACACCAATTCCGGCACGAACCCCGCCGCAGCGTGGTTGACCGTCAGCAACATCTATAATCACAGCTACGGCGGAAGGTCGTTCCGGCCGGGGGACTCCATTCTATTCAGAGCTGGAGATTCATTCGATGGCCCGGTGGTGGTCAATCAAGGTGGAACAAACGGCGTTCCGATTACGCTGGATCGCTATGGGAGCGGGGCAAACCCGATCATCTATGGGGATACTCCCCATGCCGTCTGGCAAGCCGTTGCGGGCTACACCGGACTTTACGCTGCAGATCTTGGATGCCTGTTGCCAGTGGCTCCAATTGACAGAGTTTATGACACGAATGGACTAGTTTACTATCACCTGCTGCAAGGGACCAACACACTGGCCAATTACCTGAGCACATTTACGAACACCTGCTGGGGCAGCAGCGGAAATTATGCTTATGTGATGACCAGGAACAGCAATGCGCCCGCCCAACTCCATCTGTTCCGCACTAGTGTGGTGCTGCTCAGCGGCGGATACCATATCATTCAAAATCTGCAGATTGGCAATGGTGGCGCGGGTATCTCGGTGGACGGGCAGAGCAATATTGTGCGGAACAACCTGATCCACGACGGAACAAAGAGCGGCATCATGGTCTATGACGGGGTGGGAACCCAGGTCGTCAGCAACACGATTCTCAACAATGGCTACACCATGATTTATCTGGTAGGCGGGGGCAACAATTGGGTGAGCTACAACACCGGGATTACCAATGGCAGGACCATCTGCGGCAACGTTGTCCTGCCAGCGGGCTGGGACACCAGTGGCGTTGGCTTGGATGCGAGCACCAATAATCTGGTAGAACATAATTACTTTGCCCACATGAATCAGGCGTTCTTTGATTATTATTTTGAAGAGGGCAGCGAGGTGCGTTATAATTATGGGTTCCATGCCAGTTGCGGGGCCTCTCCCAGTGGGACCGGATTGCTATTCCATCACAACATCTTGGATTTGGACGGGGCCGGTTCCGGCCTCAGCGTATCCTACGCCTATGATTCCACTCAGAGTCCGGGTCCCGCCACCGGTACCAATCTGATTTACAATAATGTAATTTACAACTTCACCGGTTATGGCTGCTATGGCACCTCAAATTCGTCGGCGGGGGTTTGTTTGAGGAACAATATATTTGTGACTCCTTCAACCACAACGATAATGGCTTCCATGGGGCAGGGAGTTGACCTAAATTACAACCTCTATTTCTGCTCCGGTGGCACGCCCAAGCAGTGGACTTGGAACAGTGCCAGGGAAGCCACGTTCGGCGTGTTTCAAGCTGCGAGCGGTAAGGAGGCCAACGGAATTTATGCTAATCCTCAATTTGTTTCCGCCAGCCCCACCAATGCGGCTGACTTTCAAGTGAAATCAAACTCGCCCTGCGTTGACGCGGACCAGAATCTGAAGCTCGCGGGCTGGCTGGCCCCCGCGGCACCATACCAAGACTATCTTGGCACAAAAATCCCCCAAGGCGCTGGACCGGATATTGGGACGTACGAAATGATCTCGCTCAATCCGCCGACGGGTGTGCATCTTGATAACCTTCATTAAAGAAGACTTTTCGGTTAAGCACGAAATACACGAACCACACGAAAAGAAAGGGACGAACGAGAGTTCGCAGGGCCACCCAGTTTTCACCCATTTGGTGAATGACTTTTCTTTGCAAGACCTTTGCAGTTTCGCGTATTTCGCGTATTTCGCGGTTTCAATTTCGGAGCTTTGGTTAACATTAATGCGGTTCCCAAGGGCACCGGTTGTTTCGCCCTTTCAGGGCTTGTCAAACGGGAGCGAACCCAAACCCAGGGCAACGCCTTGGGCTGTCATGTTCTGCTGCTTTCAGCGCCACGATGAAATCGGCGAATTCCCATTACAAACATCCGTGAACCTGCTTTTGCGATGATGAAAAGAGCCTTCGACCTCATTGTAGTCTTGCTTACGGCGCCCTTCTGGCTGCCCGTGCTCGGCCTCGTGGCGACCTTGGTGCGAATCAAATTGGGCAGACCCATTTTGTTTCGCCAACTCCGGCCCGGCTTGGGGGGGGCGGCCGTTCGTGCTGATGAAGTTCCGGAGCATGACCGAGGTCCAGGACGGCAAGGTCAACTACCTGCAAAATGAGCAGCGTTTGACACCCTTTGGCCGCTGGCTGCGTTCGGCCAGTCTCGACGAGCTTCCGGAATTGTTCAACGTGCTGCGCGGGGAGATGAGCCTGGTAGGGCCACGGCCGTTGCTCATGCAGTACCTCGGGCGCTACACGCCCGAGCAGGCCCGGCGGCACGAAGCCATGCCCGGCATCACCGGTTGGGCGCAGGTGCATGGGCGCAATAACATCAGTTGGGAGGACAAATTTAAGTTGGATGTGTGGTACGTGGACCATCAATCTCTTTGGCTGGATATCCGGATTCTCTGGATGACCGCAATGGGAGTCTTGGCCCGGAAGGGTGTTGACAAACCGGGTTACGTCGGACAAGAGGAGTTCATGGGAAGCCACCGTGAATGAATGAAGCAATACTTTGTGGGTCGAAGAGGAAGTGCGGCACCGAATGACGTTGGCAACAGGAAAACCTTGGGAATTTGGCAGCGAATTCCATTGGCCGTTTGTCACCGAACCGGCCGGTGGCCCGATTCTGCCTGCCGAGGCCGTGGTATTTGCCACCGGTCGCGATGCCATCCGCGCACTGATCACAACCGGAATCAGAGAACGCGGCTGGCGGCGTTGGTTCATACCTACTTTCTTTTGTGAGGAAGTGGCAGCATGCATCGCCGCGACTGGCATCGAAATTGCGCGTTATGAAGACTCGCCCTTGCTGCCGGGTCCGCCAAGGCTAACCAAGAAGTTGAGGCAAGGGGACGCATTGCTGCTGGTGAACTATTTTGGTCTACGGGGAGCGGGGGCGGCGGATACTCTCGATTATGCCCCGGCCGATTTGATCGAAGACCACACCCATGACCCGTGGAGCCAATGGGCCCGGGGAAGTCATGGCCATTACTGCATCGCATCACTTCGCAAGACGTTGCCGATTCCTGCGGCCGCTGTCGTTTGGTCGCCAAGACGTCTGAGGCTGCCCGATCAGGCGCCTCCGACACGAGTGCGTCGCGATGCGATATTGATGAAGCTTGGGGCAATGATGATCAAGGCACTCTACCTTGAAGGACACGCCGTTAGCAAGGAGACCTATCGCGCCCTTCAGTTGTCTGGGGAGGAAAAGATCGCTGCGGGCGACATTGCTGGATTGGACGCGCTGATGACGCGAATGCTCACCAGCCTCCCTTGGGAGCCGTGGCGACGCCAGCGTCGCGCCAACCACGCGGTGCTTGCGCAGGCCCTTCGGGAGGTGCCTGGCCTTGAGGTGTTGCCGCCCTCGGTTGACGAAGGCTCATGTCCTTTCGCAGTTGTTGCCGTGTTCGCGGATCGCGCTTTGCGCAATTCACTTCGCACCGGCCTGTTTACCACAGGAGTTTACTCTTCCGTCCTGTGGCCGATTTCGGCAAACAACCAACCGGAACTCGCAGAGGCAGGACGCCTATCCGAACGAATACTCGCCTTTGCTTGCGACTTTCGTTACAATCCGCCGGACTTGATGCAGGTGGTCGCGCTCGTGCAAGCCACTTTGGCAGAACACTCCGGGCGCTCCTAATTTCACCTCGGCCCAATCCCTTAGTCGCAACCTGATCCACTTATGCAGTGCCGCCTTCTAACGCCCGATTCGCCGCTCTGGCTGGAATGCCTATCGGCGGCGAGGCACGATTTTTACCATCTGCCGCAGTTTGCTGAGCTCAGTGCGTCTGATGCGGAGGAGCAGCCTAGGGCGCTTTTTGCTGAAAGCGGACGCAATCGCTTCTTCGTCCCGCTAATTGTTCGTCCTGTAAAATTGGCCGAAGAAGCAGATTGGAAAAATTTGGATGCCATTTCTCCATACGGTTACCCTTGTCCACTTGCTTTCACATTGGATGGCGGAAATCCAGACGCAGGTTTCCTCTCAGAAGCCCTGCAGTCCATGTCCACCGTTTTGGGAGAACATAGAATCATCAGCATTTTCCTTCGACTCCACCCGCTCCTTCCTCTTCCAACTGCCCCGTTCCAGAACCATGGATGCCTTGTGCAGCATGGTCAGACAGTTTTTGTTGACCTGACATTGGCCCACGAAGTTATGTGGCAGCAGACATCGAGCACAACTCGCAATTTGATCAATGCCGCAAAAAGAAAGCACTATGTCGTGGACATGGACAGGACCAGCGAGAACTTGAATGCTTTCGTCGAATTGTATGGCGAAACGATGCGCCGGGTTGGTTCAGCCAATCAGTACTTCTTTTCCCGGGAGTATTTTACCCAGCTTCTGCAAGGTATGAAAGATCATCTCCATCTGTGTCTTGTCCGTGTTGAGGGGGCGGTTGCAGGCGGCGGCATCTTCTCGGAATCATGTGGGATTGTTCAATATCATCTCAGCGGCACCAAAGAGGAGTACCTCAACTCCCAATCCACCAGGTTCATGCTCGACTTCATTCGCACTTGGGCGAAGGATCGGGGAAATCGAGAGTTTCACCTGGGAGGAGGACTGGGTGCAGCAGAAGATTCCCTCTTCAGATTCAAAGCCTCCTTTTCTCCGCTCCGGCGGCCCTTTTATACGTGGCGGCGAATCGTGGATCCGGACGCCTACAACAACGAGGTTGCCCAATGGGAACGCCTTGCGGCGACAAAGGCAGATCCTCTGGATGGGTTCTTTCCAGCATATCGTAAACCATTTGTGATCAGCTCATTACAGTTGAACCCCTGAATTAGAAACCCATCGGCATGAATCAATAGGCAGCATCCGCAGTGGATCCTCTGTCCCTGCTCTGGCTGGCCTTCTGCGGAGCCGCAACCTGGCTGGCTTGGAAGCGGCGTTTGCGTATCTCGGCCTTGATTGGCAGCCCGGCAGCGCTGTTCTTCCTGTTCGGCAGTCTGCCGGTTGCCGGCCATCGACTACTGACCATCAATTCCTTAAATATATTAAAGTAATTGAATAAACTCACCATTACCCGCCCGCCCGATTTTATCGAATTCCCCATGGAATCCGTTAACCAGGGCATCCACCAGAGATTCGAGGAGCAAGTGCGCCGGCACCCGAGCCGGGTCGCCATCAAGAGTCGCAACCTCTCGCTGACCTACCGGGAAACCAATGGACTGGCTAATTCATTGGCAGGGGAAATCTTGTCCGCGCGCGGCCGGGAATTGGAACAAGCCATCCTGCTTTTGCCGAACACGGCGGACACGATCATCGCCTTGCTCGCCGCGCTAAAAGCCCATAAAGCTTATGTGCCGTTGGATCCCCATTTTCCGAAGGAGCGGTTGCGAGCCATGGTGGAAAACGCCGGCGCGACGGTTTTGCTGACGGATGATGAACATCTGGGGCTGGCGGAAGAGCTTGGCGGTACGGGGATTCCGATTATTAACATCTCCCGGACAAAACACGATCCGGAGGCGCCCAATCCCGACGTGCCCTGCGACCCGCTCGAGCGCGCCTATATCCTCTACACCTCGGGCAGCACGGGCCAGCCAAAGGGAATCACCTTTCTCCATCGCAACCTGCTGCACACGACCATGTGCCTGACGAACAACCTGTTCTTTTCGCCGAGCGACCGCGTGACCTGGCTGCATTCGGCCAGCTTCGCCGCGTCCGTGGTGGATATCTACTGCGCCCTCACCAACGGCGCCACGCTGTACCCGTGGGATGTCAAGGCCCGGGGATTTGCCGGCCTGGCCGACTGGCTGGTCCAGGAAAAAGTAACCACGTTCCAATGGATTCCGAGCGCCTTCCGCCAATTCCTGCGGACGGTTCCGGGTGATTTTGTTTTTGGAGACATGCGTATCGTGGTGATGGCCAGCGAACCGCTCACCGTCAGAGAGGTGGACTTGTTCCGTCAGCATTTTCCCCGCGGCAGCCACCTCGTGAACCAACTGGGCACCAGCGAATCCTACAACTATTGCCTGTATCCCGTTGACCATTCGCTGGCCATCGAGGGCGCCAATGTGCCGGGCGGGTATGCCGTCTCGCCCGACCGGCAGGTCGTGATCCTGGATGAGAATCGCTCCGTGCTGCCACCCGGGCAGGTTGGCGAAATCGGCGTCAAGAGCAACTATATGTCGGCCGGCTATTGGCGGGATGAGGCGCTGACGCGCAGCAAGTTCATCCAACTTGCCGGGAATGCCATGCCGGTGTTTTTGACGGGTGATTTGGGTAGGCTGGAACCGGATGGCGGTCTCCTTCACTTGGGGCGGAAAGATTTCCAGGTCAAGATCCGTGGGTACCGCGTGGAACTGGCAGAGATAGACCATGTGTTGACGTCCGCCCCGGGGGTGGCTGACTCCGTGGCCTGGGTGGTCAAGAACCGACTAGGCGAAGATCGGTTGATTGGCTACGTGCTGCTGCGGTCCGGCAGTTTCGATCAGGACGCGGTGGAACGATATTTAAGATCGCGGCTGCCGGATTATATGCTGCCCCAGCACTACGTGGTGCTAGAGTCGCTTCCGATGTTGCCCACCGGCAAGGTGGATCGCCGGGCCTTGCCCAATCCATTTGCCGGAGACGGGGCGGGGGCATCCTCCGCCAGAGTCTCACCGCCGGCAACTTTGGAACAGGAAGTGATCAATATTTTCAAGGAGTTGCTGCAATTGGACGACCTCGGCGCTGATGCGGATTTCTTGAAATCGGGCGGGGATTCGCTGCTCACCGCAGTCCTGACGTGTCGCATTCAACAGCAATTCAAAGTGGACATCCTGTTGGATGAGGTTGCCGAATCACTCACCTCCGCCCATCTCGCCACCATCATCAAGACGGCCTTGGATGGCGGCAGGAATCAGTCCCCGAGCCGGAAACAACTGTCACCAATGGCGATACGAAGGTTCGAGGGGTACAGCAGGGACCAACCCCCGAGCCGGAGACAACCGTCACCGAGGGCAGTACATTCGCTCTACGAACCATTGCCCGCTCTCCCTGCGGAAACGGTCGTTTTCAAGAGACCGATGGAAACGGCAATCCAAGACCAACTAGTCACTTCGTCCTCCCCGAACGTAAGAAGTCTGATCATCATCGGCGCCGGCCAATTTGGCCGGGAAATCTTCACTTGGGCAATCCAGGCGGTTGCCGCCGGTTTTCCCTGCCGGATTAAAGGGTTTCTCGACGACCGAGCCGATGCCTTGGACGGATACGACTACCCGGTCAAGGTGTTGGGGAGCGTGAGGGACTATCAAATTGAAAAGAACGATGTATTCATCGGCGGCATTGGTGATCCGAAGATGAAAGTGAAATGTTACTCCCGCGTTATCGAAATGGGTGGACAGTTTGTTAATGTGATTCACCCGCTGGCGAACATTGGAAACAATGTGCAACTGGGTACCGGGATCGTCATGGGCCCATTTTCTTCGGTCACCTGCGATGTCAAGATCGGCAGTCACGTCAAGATCGGAGCGTTCAGCAATACTGGTCACGACACGGTCGTTGGAGATTGGTGCCAGATCAGCAGCCATTGTGGGATTAACGGACATGCCAAACTCGGGCCAGGGGTATTTCTCGGAAGTCATGCCTGTGTCATTCCCAGCGTTCAAGTTGGGGCTTGGGCGTTCGTGGGTGCGGGCAGCGTGGTGGTCAGGGACGTGCCGGCCGCGGTCAAGGTGTTTGGGAATCCGGCCACCATCATCGGCAAGACATAATTAGAAACCCAACAGCATGGTTCAATGGGCAGCATTCGCGGTAGATCCTCTGGCCCTGCTCTGGCTGGGGCTCTGCGGAGCCGCAGCCTGGCTGGCTTGGAAGCGGCTTTGGCGTAGCGCGGCCTTGCTCGGCAGCCCGGCGATGCTGTTATTCATCTTCGGCACTCTGCCGGTGCCGGAGTTTCTGGTCGCGGCCCGGGAAGCACCCTTTGCGGAACGGAGTGTCTCGAACGCGCCCATCGCAGATGTGGTCGTCATGCTGGGTGGCATCCAGGAGCCATCGTGCCATGATCCGTTTGGCTTTGCCCTCGGCGCCGGGAGCCAGCGGCTCGTCGCCGCGGTGGAATTGGTCCGGGAGGGCAAAGGCAAGGCGCTCGTGCTGGGGGGCAGCGGTCCGCTGCCGGGGAAACCAGAGGTGTCTGAGGCGTCATTGCTGTGCGAGTTCGTGCGGCAATGGAATCTCGGCAACGCGGAGATTATGAATTTGGGTATTTGCCAGAACACCCATGATGAAGCCATCCGGCTGAAGCAATTGCGAGATGAACGGGGCTGGCAGCGTATTACCCTCGTCCCCTCGGCGATCCACATGACGCGGGCCGAGGCAGTCGTCCGCAAGTTAAACGGCCCGGTAGCCATTGTTGCGTGTGATTTCCGGTGCTACGGAGTCAAGAAGGAGCCGTGGAAATCATTTCCATTCCCACAAACTGAGCGGATGAAGATTTTGCAGGATTATCTGCACGAGGTGGTGGGCGGTGTCATCTACCGCTGGCGCGGCTGGATTTCTTGACTGCTGGCCATGG
>Ga0364867_10877_pt1 | contig 10865 bp, 12 predicted proteins | sample ExccelAu500001D4_3_FD_206915 | JGI IMG/M metagenome (GOLD analysis project Ga0364867, IMG submission 206915) | Enriched cells from Trout Bog Lake Hypolimnion, Wisconsin, USA - BchlTB.Aug13.5000.01.D4 | ecosystem: Environmental > Aquatic > Freshwater > Lake > Hypolimnion/Profundal zone | place...
CTCCTCCTATTCTTTTCTTAGCGCAATTCGTGATATTTTAAATCGGCTAAGCTAATGATTTCTAAGCAATTGGCATGGCAAGCCTCTAAGATGACTGGAGGCGCAAAACCTGCCTCAGATGCCTCTAACCATCGCGCAGCACATATGCACCAACGATCACCTGCTTGCAAGCCATCAAACCCATACTCTGGCCGCGGTGTGCTTAAGTCATTGCCGCGAGAAATGGAATAGGCTAAAAATTCATCGGTGACTTGCGCGCACACAGTGTGACTACCATTGTCATCAGGACCCGTTTCGCAGCAACCATTGCGTGTAAAGCCAGTCAATGGATTAAGGCTACATAAACGCAAGGCGGTTCCGAGTACGTTTTTTTCTTGTGGTTTTTTAGTAAGATGATCGGCCATTTAAATACTCTCTAAATTTTGATAAAGTGGCAACTCATGAGTCTTAATGACAAGCACGAGCAATTCCGCTGATGAAGCCAATCATATCAAATTTAACTAAAGGTGAACTATGCGTTATTGGCTAATGAAGTCTGAACCAACTGATGTCTCGATTGATGATTTGGCGGGTTTTCCTAACCAAACCATTGATTGGTATGGCATTCGTAACTATCAGGCGCGTAATTTTATGCGAGACCAAATGCGCGTAGGCGATGGCGTATTTTTCTATCACTCTAATTGTGATGTGCCCGGTATCGCAGGTATCGCGGAGGTCTGCACACTGGCCTATCCAGATCGGCTGCAGTTCATCAAGGGTCATAAATATTATGATGCTAAGGCGACGCCAGAAACACCCCGTTGGTTAAATGTAGACGTGAAGTTGGTGCGCAAAACACGCTTGCTAAGCTTGAAGGAGTTGCGTGAGTACCCAGAATTAGAACATATGCGTATTTTGCAACGCGGTAATCGACTATCTATAACACCAGTGGACCCTAAAGAGTGGACGTTTATCATGGCGCAGCTTAATATGGAGCACAAATAAAAACAGCCTCGCATGGCGAGGCTGTTTAATATTGCCAAGCGTCAATTACAAAGGATTATCTAAGCTACCCATTGATTTAGGGTAAGTCACTACACCCCAAGGTGTTTTCTTATCTTCAACTTTCTGAGTAACTGAAAGTTTTTCAACATCAATCACAAATACACCGTCTGATTTGCCGCAAGCAAGCAGAATTTCTTTATCATCCGGCGTGAAACTAAAGTGCCAGCAGCGGTTTCCTGTGGATATGTCTTTAATTTTTTCAAAAGTTTTAGCATCATAAACTTCTAAAGTTTTAGACTTATTGGCAGCGATGAAGATATGTTTGCCGCTTCGATCAAAAGCAATGCCGTAGGGAGCAACCCCTGTATCAACTGTGCGTAGTACTTTAAAATTTTTGTCCATTACCATCAGTTTGTTGCTGAATTCTAGGGTAACTACATAGGTTTTTCCATCAGGTGAAACTTTGATACCACGAGGGCGGTCACCAAAATCATGGGTTTTGATGGTTTTGAGCAGTTTACCTGTTTTCATACTGTGAACAGTGATCGTATTATCAGCTTCGTTAGTAATTACCAACTGCTTACCATCAAGGCTAAATTCTATGCCTTCAGTTTCTGGACCACCTACAATTTCGCGTATTTTTTTGCCTAATTGCAAATCCACAATACCAATACGGGCTGGTTCTTTATCATCATCTGCCTCTTTTGTGGTTGTTACAGCAAAAGCGCCAGCAGCTGGCGGTGGGCCACCTTTAGAGCTGGGTTCATAGGAAACGAAAGCAAAGTGACCGCGTACGCGAACAAATTCAGGGTTCTTACCAACAGGTATTTGCTTCATCACTTCATTAGTTGCTGTGTCAATGATAGAAATGCTGCCATTTTCTCGTGTGGCAACTATTAGTAATTTTCCATCTTCACTTAATCCAAGTCCACGGGGTCCTTCAGCTTTGACATCAATATCTGTCACAGCTGTCATGGTATTGAGATCAATTACTGTAACACCGCCATCTTGATTAGAAACATAGGCTTTACCACGTTCAGCAGCAGTTGCGTTTAAGCTAAAAGTCACGCTAGTCAATACAGCTAGCATCCAATGGGTTAATTTCATGCTTTAGTTCCTCTAAAATTCAATCTTACGTTTATTACAAAAAATATTTTGGCACTCTATGCCAGTTTTGGTTCAATTTGCAGGACTGTATGATTTTCAAAAATGCATTAGCCTAAAAATAACTTGTAGGCAGGGTTTTCAGTTTCATCCCAGTAGGGATAGCCTAAATGATCTAGAAATTTATGGAACTGAGCAGCATCCGTTGGTGGCACCTGCATACCAACAAGAACGCGACCAAAGTCAGCGCCATGGTTACGGTAATGAAATAGGCTTATATTCCAATCTTGTCCCATAGTGTCTAAAAACTTCATTAAGGCGCCAGGTTTTTCTGGGAATTCAAATCTAAATACCAATTCGTTTTTGGCCTGTGGGGCATGCCCACCTACTAAATGGCGCAAATGTAACTTAGCCACTTCATTGTCGGTTAGATCTAGTGCGGGCAAATTTTTAGCTTGTAAAGCTGACACTAAATTCGTCGCTTCAATAGGATCGGTAATCGCTACGCCAACAAAGATGTGCGCTATTTTAGGGTCTGAATAACGATAATTAAACTCGGTAATATTGCGATCACCAAGCAAGCGACAAAAGGTTTTAAATGCTCCTGGTTGTTCGGGAATGCTCACTGCCAAAACCGCCTCACGTTTTTCACCAACTTCTGCGCGCTCTGCAATAAAGCGCAAACGGTCGAAATTCATGTTCGCGCCAGAAGCAATCCCGATTAAGGTTTCCCCAGTTAATTGATTGCGCTTAGCATATTCTTTAATACCAGCGGTGGCTAGTGCGCCAGCAGGCTCTAAAATACTTCGCGTGTCTTCAAAAACATCTTTAATTGCTGCACAAATAGCATCATTATCAACTACGATCATTTCATCAACATATTGCTGACATAAGGCAAAGGTATACGCCCCTACCTGCTTAACAGCAGCACCGTCAGCAAACAAACCGACCTGATCAAGCATAATGCGATGCCCAAGTTTGAGCGATTGGGTCATGGCTTCGGCATCCTTGGCTTCAACACCAATGACTCTAATTTCAGGGCGCATAGCCTTGATACAGGCTGCAACGCCTGCCAGTAAACCGCCGCCACCTACACAACAGAAGATGGCGTGAATTGGTCCAGGGTGTTGATTGAGAATTTCTAATGCGATGGTGCCCTGACCGGCGATGACGTCTGGATCATCATACGGATGAACAAAAGTAAGGCCTTCGGTTTCCTCTAATTCTAGCGCTCTCTCATAGGCATCAGTATAACTGTCACCAAAAAGAATAACCTCAGCACCTCGACCTTTGACCGCATTGATCTTGATTTGTGGTGTGGTTGTCGGCATGACGATAACAGCGCGGCACCCAAGTTTTTGTGCACTTAGTGCAACGCCTTGTGCGTGATTGCCAGCACTGGCTGCGATGACCCCTTTGGCTAATACATCAGAGGGAAGTTGTGCCATTTTATTGTAGGCACCACGTAACTTAAACGAAAACACAGGTTGCATATCTTCGCGCTTCAACAGTACGGTATTATGTAAGCGTTTAGATAAATTAGCTTGTAATTCTAATGGCGTGATTTTAGCTACGTCATAAACGCGTGAGTTTTGTATTTTAGTTAAGTAGTCGTTGATGCTAAGTGTTGCTTGAGTCATGATCGGCATTCAGGTGCATGGCAATTTTCATTCATTGCTATGCAGTGTATAGTAGTAGATATGTAATTATAAAGAAAATGTAGGGATATAACCAAAATGCAAAAAAATGAAACAAAGTTATCGCAAGATGAACTTAAACAACTAGTGGCAAAAGCGGCTGTTGAATATGTAAAAGGTGGCATTATCGGTGTTGGCACTGGATCAACAGCGAACTTTTTTATTGATGAGTTGGCTAAAGTAAAACATAAAATTGATGGCGCAGTAGCTAGCTCTGAAGCCACAGCTCAACGCTTACGAGCACACGGCATAGAGGTTTTTGACTTGAATAGTGTAGATGGTATGGACATCTATGTAGATGGTGCAGATGAAATTACCGAGCACCTACATATGATTAAAGGTGGGGGTGGTGCTTTAACGCGTGAAAAGATCGTGGCTGCAGTTGCAAAGCAATTCATTTGTATTTGTGATGAAAGTAAATACGTGTCGGTTTTGGGTAAATTCCCATTGCCTGTTGAAGTGTTGCCGATGGCAAAAAGCTATGTGGCGCGCGAGTTGGTTAAATTGGGTGGTCAACCAGCATTGAGAAATTTTACTACCGATAATGGTAATGTCATTATAGATGTTCATGGTTTAACTATTAATGACCCAATTGCATTGGAAGCTAAAATTAACCAAATCGTAGGCGTAGTTACCAATGGTTTATTTGCGGCACGTCCAGCCAATATATTGTTGTTAGCCACAGCTGAAGGTGTTAAAACTTATAAAAAATAATGCATTACCATTAAAGAAGTGAGAACATCTCATAAGATTTGAAATACTATTGTCATATTTGAGCCTTATTATCAAATTCTAAAATTAATTAAGTTTTTAAACGGTACCATTAGTAAAAATCCCAAGGAAGCATGATGCAAACTGAACATACCTTTAAGCAATATGATGCTGAATTAGAAGCTCTCCGTTCCAAAGTGCTTGAAATGGGTGGTTTGGTTGAGCTTCAAATTGTTCAGGCGCTAGAAGCGCTAGTAAAGTTGGACACTAATCTTGCTAAAGAAGTGATGCTCAACGATAAACGTGTAAATGAGCTAGAAATCCAAATTGACGAAGATTGCAGTCACATTATTGCACGTCGCCAGCCAGCGGCGGGTGACCTTCGTATGGTGATGATGATGGTAAAAACCATTACAGATCTTGAGCGTATTGGTGATGAAGCTACTAAAATTGCACGTACTGCGCAAAAAATTTACGATGAAGATCGCATGTATAAACCACGATTTAATGAAGTTAAATCAATGGTAGCTTTGGTCCGTGAAATGTTACGCACGGCGTTGGATGGTTTTGCGCGTTTAGATGTGAGTAAGACGGTTGAAGTGGCTAAGCAGGATGAGTTAGTGGATGAGCAGTTTCGCGCCGCCATGCGTCAGTTGATTACCTTTATGTTGGAAGATCCACGTACAATCTCTATGTCGTTAGAAGTGTTGTTTGTGGCTAAGGCCATTGAACGAATAGGTGATCATGCTAAAAATATTGCAGAATATGTGGTGTATATGGTTAAAGGGATTGATGTGCGACATAGCTCTTTAGAAGAAATAGCACGCGAAACACAACAGTCAGAGGAATAAGTCAAAAACAATAAAAAAGCGCTGAATGTCAGCGCTTTTTTATTGTTTAGTCTCCTTTAGGCGGAACATAACCTTGTGCAGTATCAGCACCCTCGCCGAAGAAATACTTTTCAGTTTGCTCGGTTAAGTATTTACGCGCTGACTGATCTGCTAAGCTTAAACGATTTTCATTCACTAGCATGGTTTGCTGTTTTAGCCATGTAGCCCATGCCTCTTTGGAAACGTGGATGTAAATGCGTTTACCTAACTCACCTGGATAAGGCGGAAAATCCATGCCATCTGCTTCTCTGCCTAACTTTATACAATTGACTGTGCGTGCCATATTTACCTAATTTAATGTTGCCAAAACGTAATGATAGCGCATGTTAAAATAAGCGTAATAAAAATATAGGCTTTAAATTTTAAAACCTCTTGTTAAGAAGACTAACAATGCTAACCTCAACCAATAAAACAAGCAGAAAAATTAAACAGCCCAAAGTGTCTAAGCACTTAGTGAATAGTCCATTTAAAGGCAAAACTGGTCTCCGCAGATTAATAAATGCCTGTGGCTACTCCATAGAAGGTTTTGCAGCTGCATTTAAGCATGAAGATGCCTTTCGCCAAGAGGTATTTCTCGCAGCTGTCTTGATTCCTCTTGGCTTTTATTTAGGCAAAAGCTCAGTAGATAAGGCGATGATGGTAACAAGTGTGCTGCTGTTACTTATAGTAGAGTTACTAAACTCGGCGATTGAAGCGGCTGTAGACCATACCTCAACTGAGCATAATTCATTAGCCAAGCAAGCCAAAGATATAGGAAGCGCAGCGGTATTTTTAGCGCTGACAATATTGGCTACAACTTGGGGTTTAATATTATTAGGTTAATAATTTAGTTAAAATGACTTGCTGAGTCCGATGAAAAGTCCGCGGCGTGGACCATATTGTGGTGCGAATACACCGATACCAGTCCCATCTCGAATTTCATAAATCCGATCAAACAGATTATTAATTACCAATCTCACTTCAGCATCACCAAAGCTAGGCATTTTTAATTTTTGACTAGCACCTAAATTAAAGACGGTGTAACTAGGTAGGCTGGTTGTATTAGCAAAACCATTGCGAAGTCCGCTTGCAAATATTAAGTCACCTTTCAAACGAATGCCATCGGGCAAGACATAAGAGCCGCCACTAGAGATTGTTAACGATTGTGCATGATCAACATTGATCCAGTTGTTGGCGGCATAATTAAGGGTAGCTTGATTAAATAGATATTGGCCTGAAACAATATCTTTTGCTTGGCTGATATTTCTAGCAAAGTTTGCATAAGTAGAAAAATTATCTAACTTATAATTAGCGGTTAACTCTACGCCATAAATTCGACCTTCACCATAATTAAAAGGTGTGAGCAACAACGCGGGGCCAAACTGACCTTCGTCAACAGTGTTTTTGGTTTTTTTATAGTATGTATCGATACCCAAGCTTAAGGCTGGTGTTAGTTGATGTGATAGCCCTGTATCTAAATAGTCTCCGCGCTCTGACTTCACAGGTGAGTTTAGCAATGATGTAGTTTGCCCCGTGGTCCCTTGGAATAAAGCGAGCGTTGATGACGAAACTAGTTCGGTTGGCGGTGGTGTGAAGTAGCGTGCATAACCAGTATGAAAGGTGGTTTGGTCAGTTACTTTATAGACAAGGCCAACTCTTGGGCTGAGTTGATGTTCGCTTATAAAAGCATCTACCGCATCAAAGCGCGCACCATAGTTGACAGTGAGTTTATTATTTACTTTCCATGCATCTTGAAGATATATCCCCATAAGCGTATTACCATTCTTGGGATTATTATCAACAATATTAACTACTGGACTAGAGATACTCCCACTGCTTATAGGAAACACTGAAGATGTATTATTGCTCTGGATATTCTCTACACTACCCAAGAGACCAAACTTAACGATGTTTGCATCATTTAAGTGGTAACTACTATCCACTTGTAATCCTGTACTGAAGCTACTTCGAAAGATATCGGAAGCTTCGCTGTTGAAAACAAGATTACCAACGACATCTGGCACATATTGGAAACTGGAGTAGCGGGTAAATAGAGCCAATTGATAATCTAATTTCTCTGTTAGCGAGCCTTGCAGGGCTAAAACACCAAAACGACTAGTTTCTGATTGCTGGTCATTTAGTGTAGAGGAGTTATATCCTCGGGGCAAATCAAGGGTGGTAAGATTATCGGTGTTAGGTGTCTGTCCTGGATTGTTCGGTATCTGAAATTTGCCACTGTAAGTACCACCAATAAAACTTAAACTAGTTGAGTTATCAATAAAGTAATTGAGGAATACGAATCCTTTTTCTTGCTTGGTGTTGTCATGATTGGAATTAATGCTTGAGGTCGGATTTTCAATGCCTAAATTATTGGTAAGATAAGACCCATTCACATAATAAGAAAAGTTGCCATCCGTTCCTCCAAACTGAATACTTGGGTTATAGGTGTTGTTGCTACCGCCATAAAGATCAATGTTTCCACCTTCGTTATAATTACCTTTGGTAGTAATCTCGACAACTCCCGATGTGCGAAAGCCATATTCGGCTGGCAGTGCCCCCGTCAGTAGATTAATATTATGGGCAAAGCGAGTATCTAACGCTTGCCCAAATCCTGACAGGCCTTCTGGCAGAACAATGTCGTTAATGCGGTACTGTGTATTGGCATGGTCTCCTCGAACGTGTAATTGACCATATGAATCATTTACCACGCCAGGGGCTTGAAGTAAGACCTCATTTAATGGCGTATTTTCACCTGAAGGTAAATTTTTAATATCGTTGCTATCAAATTGGTATGCACTCCCACCCGTTTTAGAGGACACACTAGACCTACTTTGTTTAAAACGCTCGCCAGTGACCTGAATGGCTGGAAGTTCAATGCTTTCGTTTTGAAGGGATTGATCGTCGCTGATTAATACCTTTACTGGCAAGATATGTTGATCTGTATCTAAATTTATCGTATTAATAGTCACTAACTCTGAGGGTAATGCGACGTGATTCGTTTCGTCAGCTAAGCTCATTGGACTTGAAAGCGCTGTAATGATGCTTAAGAGTATGGGTTTGTAAGCATGGCTAGCTGGCAACCATGATTGCAGTTTAAGGGGTAACTTTATCATCAATATCTCGCGAAGCAATAGTAATATTAGCCAAAATAATGACCGAGAGTAGCATCTAAATTCAGATGAGTCGGACGAAAATAACTAAATAATTAAGCGAGAATTGGAGGTCCACGGGCGCTATTAGTAAAGGGATTACTGATACCGATGCTATAGCGTTGATGACTGGTCAGGATGTTTTGTGACGAGGCTAGAGTGAATGTAATATGACTGCTGGTCATTGCGTTGCCTAAGGCGGCATAACTAAGGCATTTTTCACAGTGATGGTTCTGCGCGGATTGACCGTTTGAGTTTGAGTCATCAGTCTTGTCAATTCCAACTTGCTGACATAGGACACTAGCATCGGCGTAATGCGTGAGCTCATGACTAAAGGCAGCCATTTGGGCTAGACCAAATGATGCAATCAGTGACAAGGTAAGTATTAAACGCCGAAACATTCTATGAATAATAGCAGAAACTCAGGTGTTATCTCCCTGTCCCGTCCTAAATTAGATTGACAGTTATTTATCTACTTTAGGTTGGTTAAGAAACGCCTGATGCATAGCATCGGGCGTTTTGTATTTTAGGCCTAGATGCGGTCTGACTGCATTATAAATTTGTACCGATTCCTTGACCATTTTCCTTGCATCCTCCAAGTCTTTTGGCTTACTGATTAAGAATTCACTCTTCAGAATACCATTAACCCTTTCAGCAAGGGCATTCTGGTAACAGTCATATCCATCCGTCATCGAACAAGTAATATTGTGCCGCCGATGAATGGCTTGATACTCTGCTGAGCAATATTGAATCCCACGATCAGAATGATGAATCAATGGGCCTTGATAAGCTCTTCTTCTGACTGCCATCTTCAGCGCTAGACCAACCGCACTGGTTTGCATATGTGAGTCTACATGGTAGCCCACAATCTTTCTGGAGTATGCATCCGTCACTAAACTCAAGTAAGTGTTTTGTGTCTGCGTTGGAAGATACGTGATATCGGCCACCCAGACTTCCTCTGGTCTAATCGGCACCACTTGATTAGGCCCTATCTTAAGGAGGTTTGGATGCTTGTAGAAGCGATGATGACTCTGTGTCGTCTTGTGATAAGACCGCCTTGGTAGGACGAGTAATCTTGCCTGCCTCAGTAAATGAAACAAGGCATCACGGCCTAGTTTAATGCCACGCTCAGCCACGGCATCTTTCAACATAAAGTGTAGTTTGCGTGTTCCAACGCGCGGTTGAATCAGTCGATATTCACGGACGAGACTGAGCACTTGATCGGCCTCGTTAGCTTGGTGCGTCTCCGCAACTATTCTCTGATAATACGCCTGGCGGCTAATGCCCACGAAGCGACAGGCTTTGCTGACACTTAGCTGAACAACTTTCCCTTCTTCAAGGGTGCGCTTAAAGGCTTTTTTGGGAGTTTTACCCCGTACTCAGTCTTAATGATATCCAGCATCGCTTCAAAAAGCTGCGCTTTGAGATTAGCGTCTTTCAATTCAACCTCAAGGGCCTTGATACGCTGTTCTGGTGTCTGCGGTAAAGATAATTTCTTGTTCATATCAGTTCGCTTAATATCTGATGATGACAAATTATACCAATCAAAATGGCCGTGTTTACGTAACCAAATCAACACTGTCGACCTACCCTGAATACCATATCGGTGTTGCGCTTCTTTATAAGTCAGCTCACCACGCTCAACTTGCTCAACAACATCCAATTTAAAAGCCAACGTGTAATCACGTTGTGTCCGCTTAATCCCAATGCTCATGTGACTCTCCTTGATTAACTCAAAAAAGTGTCAACTTATTTTAGGACGGGTCACCCAAATAAAATAAAGGCCGCAATAGCGGCCTTTATTTTTTTAAAGTTACACTATGTCTTAGCTTGCAAAGTTTGCGCTGGCAAAGTCCCAGTTGGCTAATGAAGTCAAAAATGTTTCTACATATTTAGGGCGCGCATTACGGTAGTCAATGTAATAAGCATGTTCCCAAACATCGATAGTTAACAGTGCTTGATCACCAGTGGTGAGAGGTGTGCCGGCAGCACCCATGTTAACGATATCTAAAGAGCCATCAGCTTTTTTAACCAGCCAAGTCCAGCCAGATCCGAAATTACCAACTGCTGAAGTTTGAAATGTTTTTTTGAAGTCATCAAATGAACCCCATTTAGCATTAATAGCATCTGCTAATGCGCCAGTTGGAGCGCCACCGCCGTTAGGTTTCATACTTTGCCACAAAAATGTGTGGTTCCAGATTTGTGCTGCATTATTGTAAATGCCTGCAGAAGACTTTTTGATGATTTCTTCCAAGCTATTAGCCTCAAACTCTGTCCCCTTAATTAGGTTGTTGAGATTGGTGACATAAGCTTGGTGATGTTTACCATAGTGAAACTCTAGTGTTTCTTCT
>Ga0364867_10638_pt2 | contig 10782 bp, 10 predicted proteins | sample ExccelAu500001D4_3_FD_206915 | JGI IMG/M metagenome (GOLD analysis project Ga0364867, IMG submission 206915) | Enriched cells from Trout Bog Lake Hypolimnion, Wisconsin, USA - BchlTB.Aug13.5000.01.D4 | ecosystem: Environmental > Aquatic > Freshwater > Lake > Hypolimnion/Profundal zone | place...
TGTATCTTGAAATCAAGCTGATGGTCCAAATCTGTAAATGGTGAAATGTAATAATACTTTACCTGCCGATCGTTAAATCCCGTGTCACTTTTCTTTTCCGGCCCTAAATAATAATATTTTAATTCCCCAAAAGTGTTCCCGATTTCGCTGACCACACATACAGGATTTTCATCTGTATCAAAACAAAAATAAAAGGACACCGGATTAAAAATATAGCCAAAAGCGCGCACATTGGTCATTAATTGAATGCGGGCAATACGCTGTTCTACTCCTTTGGTCTTAAGGTAGGCACGGATATTTTCTTTGACTGATGGAAACCCGTTAAGAATATGGTCCTTGTCGTTGAATTCATAGACCCGGGGCTGATTATAAGCTAAAAGGAAGCTGAAACGGGACAATTGAGGCAACTCATCCAAATCCAGGTAAAACATAAAAATCTTGTGAGCAAACTTATATTGCTTAGGGCTTTGACGATCATGCCTGATCGTGCATTCAAAAAGACAGGAATTCCTGATAGTCAAGGTCGAACCATTCAGGCCCATACTTCCCCCCTAAAGACAGCCCTTGCTGCATCCAACCCTGACATTAGCCCATCTTCATGAAATCCATAACGAAAATAAGCACCGCTATAAAATGTCACGCCGTTTTCATTTAGCTTAGGCAGCTTGGTCTGTGCCGCTTGCGATTCCACGGTGTACAAAGGATGGCTATATACCTTTTCCCACAATATTTTACGAGGATCAACCAGGCCAGAGTCGTTAAGGGATATAAAATAATTCTTGTTCTTTGACACTCCCTGCAAATTGTTCATCCAATAAATAGTCGCCGTTACTGGCCTCCCTGAAAAGTCATTATCAATACGATTATTCCATGATGACCAGACAGCCTTGAGCTTTGGCATTACGCGGTCATCTGTGTGCAGGGTGGTCCTGTTTGATACATAAGAAAACTTGCTTAACAATGAGGTTTCTAAATCAGTCGGATCAGCTAATAAACTCAAAGCTTCATTGGCATGGCAGGCTAAAATGACTTTATCATAAATAAGGGTTTTACCTGTTGAATCCATAACACAAACCCCTCCAGCCTCCCGCTTGAGTTTAACCACCCCGCGATTAGTCCACACACGATTGCCAAAGGACGCAATGATCTTATCTCGATAATGACGACTGCCTCCAATACACGTGCGCCATGCCAGCTGCCCATCCAAACTTAAAAAACGGTGATTCTTGAAAAACCGCACCAGGCTTTGTGCTGGAAAATCTAGCATTGTCTCTGCGGGAGTTGACCAAACCGCTGAGCTCATAGGAATTAAGAATTTCTGCAAAAAATCTTCGCTATAATTCTTGGAACGTATATACCGTGCCAACGTCCAAGAACCATAGAGGGGATTATCCAGCACTTCTTCTGATTCTTTTCGAAATCGATCAATCTCTAAAAGCATCCTAACATAAGGAGGATTAAGGATATTACGCCGCTGGGCAAAAAGACCGTTTAAACCTGTCCCACAGTACTCCAACCCGGAAGGTACATGCTGTACACTAAAAGACATGGAGGCAGGTTTAGTCTCAACATTTAATTCTTTAAATAGCCGGGTCAATAGCGGATAGGTCGTCTCGTTGTAGACCATAAAGGCAGAATCGATATAAATATCCTGACCGCCTTCCTTGACGATCAAGGTGTTCGTATGCCCTCCGGCATAATCTTCTTTCTCATAAAACGTGACATTAAACTTATCACGCAGAAAATATCCCGCACTCAATCCAGCGATGCCTGTTCCTATGATGGCTATATTTTGCATAGTTTAAAATTATCTTTTCTTAAAACGGTAGTGACTAACGATCCATTGGGTGCCGTTTTTATATCCCCAAAGTTCAGCGCATGAGAGATAAAAAACCCGCCAATAATTCCACCATTTCACCCCTTCTTTGGGACCATAAGTGTTGCGCAAAATGGGCATAACGTCAGATTTATGAGCGTCCAAATTCCTAAGCCAGGCTTCTGCTGTTTTGGCATAATGTTTGCCAGACACCTGCCAATGGTCTTCCACTAAAAAACGGTCCTGAAAATACAAAATCAGATGATCTGAAGGCATAATGCCGCCTGTAAAGAAATATTGGCCTATAAAATCACCCTTATCGTCAGCATCATAAAAGTACGCGTGCTCGCGATGGGTAAAAATGTGGATAAATAATTTTCCCTCTGATTTTAAGAATGAGGCAATCTTTTCTAAAAGTTTAGGCCAACCCCTCATATGTTCAAACATTTCGACAGAAACAACACGGTCAAATTTTTCGTGAATATTAAATGTGTTCATGTCACAGGTGATGACATTTAAATTCTTGATTCCTCGGGCCTGGATTTCATCATCAATAAATGCTTTTTGTAAATTAGAATTGGAAACGGCAGTAATGCGTGCCTGGGGAAAACGTTGGGCCATAAATAAGGACAAGCTTCCCCATCCGCAGCCTAACTCCAAAATATGCTGACCATCTGATAAATCAGCCCGCTCGCAGGTGATGGTCAGCATGTCCTCTTCAGCTTGATCTAAAGTCTCATGCCCATGCCGGAAATAGCAGGAACTGTATTTAAGGCGTTTGCCTAAACAGTATTCAAAAAATTTGGTTGGCAATTCGTAATGCTGTTCATTAGCCTGCTGTGTATGGATCGCAATGGGAGCCGCATACATGTGATCGATAAATTGTATGAGACGGGCCTGACCTGCTTCAATACCCTCTTTTGATTCATCCAGTAATTTCTGACGCAAAAGGCTTCTGATTCCCTGGCGCAAAACTACGTCAGGCAAGAGCCCCCGCTGTAACAATTTAGCAGATAAGGGAACCAAAAATTTCATATGTCTACCTCACTTAGATGGTTGATTAAGCGATCAACCCTTATTTTATTCCAAATATAAATCAAAAACAAACACCAAAGTAACCTGAGATTAAAAACTTACTTCTACCAAAGATTGATAAAGCCGTTGAACGGCTAGTTCTTTGGCTTTGGCCTCAACTTCTACAGTGATATTCAACCCTCGCCAGCATTTCGGAAAATCTTTGAAATCAATATAGTCGTGGTGGCGGTTTGCATTAGGCCCCTCCCATCCTTCTTTAGGGCTTGATAGGTGAAATAGAGGCTCCCGGTCCCATGTTGCTAACGCTAATTTTGTTGCCATTTTAACACTCATCTTATCCGGATTACATCGATGGTGATGGACATCATAAACAAAGGGAATCCCTTCTTTTTGGCACAATGGTAATAAATCCCCGGGGGTGTATGTCTTGTCATCATTTTCAAAAGTTAAACGTTGGCGGACAGACTTTGAAAGAAGTTTATAATTACGTGCAACCCTCTCTAAGGCCTCTCGCTTATTGCCATACGCTCCTCCCGCATGAATATTGATCACATCCGCTCCAATCCATTCGCACATTTGAGCATGATAATTTAAATCTGCCATGGAACGCCTTGTCACCCCGTTGTCAGATGAGCTTAACAGGATAAATTGGTCAGGATGAAAAGTCATTCTTAATCGATAGGCCTTAAGTTGTGCCTTGCATTTCATGAAAGCTGTGATTATTTCTTTTGCGTCAGGTAAATCTTCAACTTCATAAGCAAGCTCCGGATGCGTCTTTAATGGTAAGATTTGGCTGTTGACACGAAATGACCCGATATTATTCCCATGGCAATAAACTAAAGCCTGCTGCAGGGACTGGGCATTTTTTAAACATAGTTTGGATATCTTTTCTCGGGCATCTGCTTTCTTAAGCTTCATTAGTGCGCTTGCCGTCGTTATATAAAACCTAATCGGCTGTGCTTCAAATTTACAACAAAGTCCTAATCTAATCATTGTTTTCATCAAAAGTTCTTTTATCCCTGACCCGCCTTAGTTAAACCTATATTAATCTCCCAACTAACCGTAAAATTATCTCCGACCAAAATTCCACCACGATCTAACAACTTACTCCAAATAATATTAAATTCTTTACGGTTAATGATCCAGGAACCCTGAAGCTTAAAAAATTTCCTCTTAAACTTTTGATCATAGGCATTCTTAACAAAAAAAGGAAAAACCTCAGGCCTTGTGATCCCATGCATATTTAGAACACCTTTTACCATGTAACCATTCTTATCGTGTATGATTTTATCACTCTTAAAAATGACCAACGGGTACTTAGCGGTGTCCAACAATTTTCGTGACTTTACAACCCTGTCACACAAGGGACAATTGGAAGTAATGCTCCTTGCCACAATTTCCAGGTCGACTGAATGGACCTCTTTTAAGTGATCATCAAAAACAATCTTTCCGCTAAACTTTTTAAATTGCGCTTTATATTTTCCAATGAGGGAATAATGAATGGAGCCTTCTATTTTCGTTTCCTTGGGGCCAAATGAATAAGCCTCTTGAGCATAAGATTGGCCGCTTTCCATTCCCCAAAATACAAAGATGATGAAACTATAGGCAATAATTTTATTCATATGTCCTTCCCAATACCTGTTCTTTTAGATGTTTGTCAAAGGGCCTTTTGCCGATCCAAACTGAAAAAAGCGCTTTGGCAAAATCTTTGCCCTTGATAATGCCGACTAGTGTACCATTATGGGCAAATTTAGTCCCAATGTCAGGCAGATATGTCAAAGAAAACCTGTCCCCCGGTTTTAAGTCTACAAAATACCTGCCCATTTTTATGATTTCATATTTTAACGCTTCTAAATCAGCCTTACTAACATTATCCTTCATTCTTTCAACCGTATAATTGTTAAGCTTTTTTCCTGGGATATTAACAAAATATTCAACCTCAATCCTTTTGGGATAATTGCCTAAGATATCCGCTTCATTAGTTTTTCCCTTATAAAACCCAGCTGCAAAGGCCTTGATAAAAAGAAAACTTTTAAGACCTGTTCCTTGTAGGGACATTGGGACGCCTTGATCTATATAGTTCTCATTAAACCGAGCCCCTGAAATATCACCGGCATAGGCAGAAGAAGAAATAGTCAAAATTAATATTAAAAAAAGAACTCTGCTGGTGAATGTTAACGATTGATTAATTGCCTTCCTCATTCCTACCTCCTCTTTGAACCTAATGAAAGCATACCAGAAATGGAAAGATGATCAACGCCTCTTAATAACCTATATTTCATGTATATAATAATACATGAAATGTAAATTATGATTTAAAGCGTTTGAAGGTAGGTGGTTAGGTTAATATTCTTGTTTAGAATATCTAATTTTTTGCGGATTTTGTTGCGATGGGTTTCAACAGTTTTAAAAGAAATATTAAGCAAATTGCAAATCTCTTTACTGCCAACCCCGCTTTTAATCAAATTAGCTATCTCAACTTCACGAGGAGAAAGCTTAAATTTATTTTCGGAGACATTCCTGCCAAAAGAACTTGTTAGGTTCTTTAAATTCTGCTCTAGAACATCAATGTATTTCTTATCAAGCGGCGTTCCTTTCCTGCGCATTTTCTTTAAAGCAGGCAGCAAGACCTCTTCTACATTTAACAAAACATCTTCTTTAATCCTTTTTTTCTCAATCTCAATCTGCTCTATAATCTCTTTTAAGGCTGAATTTTTTTGAGTAATCGCTTCTTGGGCCTCTATTCGCTTCGTAACATCATGCTGGATCGCAACATAACATTCAACCGCCCCCGAATCATCTCTAATGGGCTCAATATGCCATTCGTTCCAGAATTCCGTCCCGTCTTTACGGTAGTTAACGGCCAGGCCAAAAAACACCTTACCTTCAAGCAAAGCCGTCTTTAGTCTTTGCAGGACCAATCTATCTGTCTTGGGGCCTTGAAACATCCTTGGTGTTTTGCCAATCACCTCTTGGGGCGTATATCCAAATATTTTTGTAAACCCTGGATTAACATAGATGATTTTGGGACCAGGAGGATCCAAATCTTTGCTCGTGATAATGATAGCGTCTTCTGAAAAGTGAACGACGGACGCCAACAGCTTATCAGTCACTTTATAATTTACACTACCTGTTGACATGGCAAGCTTGTCCTTTATTCTTTCGCCTATTTAGGCCATTCTTTTTGAAAAACGCCGGATGCTGAAAATAATAACAAGGACAGCCATTAAAAGCAGTGGCCAGACCTGGTCCAACAGGTCAAAAAAACCCATCCCTTTAAGGATAATCCCTCTAACTATCTTCAAAAAATAAGTCATCGGTATCAAATAACTGATATCCCGTACCCACAGGGGCATTGATTCTCTGGGAAAAATAAAACCGGAAAGCAAAATGGAAGGCATGGCAAAAAACATGACAATTTGCGAAGCTTGCTGCTGATTATCCGCCACCGTCGAAGCCCATAATCCAATCCCTAAACATACGATCAAAAAGATTAACGTTAACAAAAACAACGTGATAATACTTCCATGTATAGGGACAACAAACAGCAGGTGCATTGTCGTGATAATGCTGGCCGCTATAAAAATACCAATAACAATATACGGAATTATTTTTCCTAAAATCAATTGATAAGGCTTGATCGGGGTCACTAAAAGTTGCTCGATATTCCCTCTTTCTTTTTCACGTACTATAGCTGTCGCCGTAATCATAGGGATCAAAAACTGCAAAACTAAACCAATCAACCCAGGAAGCATGAAATAAGTGCTTTTAAGGTCAGGGTTGTACCAAAGTCGTGGACGAAAATCAATGGGAAGAACTTGTACCGGGATCAATTTCTCATTTTGCATAAAAGCATTAAGGATGGCCTGGCTGGAATTAAGCGCCACATTGGCCGGTGTAGAATCAGTGCCGTCAATTAATAACTGCACCTGCGCTGTTTTTTTCTTGACTAAATTGGCGGCAAAATCAGGAGGTATGACCAGGGCCGACTGGGCCAGGCCTTTATCCAATGCCGTGTACACCTCCTGCAAATTAACCGCCTGGGTCTTGACCGTAAAGTAATCACTTTGGGTAAAGGCGTTGATCAGTCGACGGCTAAGATAACTGCGGTCCTGGTCATAGACATAGGTGGGCAAATGTTTGACGTCGGTGTTTATCCCATAGCCATAGATCATCAACTGCATCATGGGCATAATGAAAAGCAATGCCAATGTCCGCCGGTCGCGCAAAACATGGATGAATTCTTTATAAGCAATCGCCCAAATGCTACGCATGATTAGCCTTCCTTGCATCTAAATCAGAAAAAACATCCTCCAGAGAAGCAGGGATAGGTCTGATGGAGGTGATAGTGATCCCTTCTTGACGGGCAACAGCATAAACACTCTTTTCAACACTTTTTTGGTCGCTTACATTCAAATTTAAAGTAGTCCCGTACACGGTAACCCCCCTGACCCCTTCTAATCTTAAAAAAATCCTGGACGCTTTCATTAAAGGCTGGCAAGCCACTTCCAAAATCTGATCGTGCAGCTGTTGGCGCAAGACTGACGGCTGACCGATTTTTAATAACTTCCCATCGCTGATAAAGGCGATTGTATTACATCTCTCGGCCTCTTCCATATAATGTGTCGTCACAAACAATGAGGTTCCTCCTTCCGCCAATTGGTACAAAAGTTCCCATATCGCCCGTCTGGACAATGGGTCCAAACCAGCTGTAGGCTCATCTAGAAAGATTATTTTTGGCTTATGCAATATCGCGTTAGCAATAGCCAGCTTCTGTTTCATCCCACCAGAAAGGTCCCCGGCAAGCCGCCCTAGAAAACGATCTAATCCTGTCAATGTTAAAACCTCTTTAATACGATTTTGTAAGGACACCCCTTCCAGTCCATAGATCTGCCCATAAAAAATAAGGTTTTCGGCAACAGTCAGGTCAGAGTATAAACTGAAGCGCTGGGACACATACCCTATAACAGTCTTGATCCCTTCAGGTTCTGTTTGCACATCAAAGCCGCCCACCTTTCCATTGCCGCTGGTGGGTGCTAAGATACCACAGAGCATACGGATGGTGGTGCTTTTACCTGCGCCATTGGCCCCCAGGAACCCAAAAATAGACCCGTAGGGAATTTCAAATGAAATCTCGTCTACCGCAGTGAATTTACCAAATCGTTTAGTCAGCTTATCTGCACTGATGGCAATGTCGGGCATACCATAAACCTTATCAATTGAATTTTACATCCGCTGCGACACCTGCGTGGAGATTCTCATCTGCGTCGTCAACAGTAATCTTAATGGCAAAGGTTTGAGTGACACGTTCTTCAGGAGTTTGGACGTTGCGCGGAGTAAATTCAGCCTTATCCGCAATAAAACTCACATGGCCTTTATAACTCTTATTACTTCCATCCACCGATATCGTTGCTGTCTGATTTAAACTCAGCTGATGCATTAAATCTTCAGAGACAAAAATCTTGACCCATTGGTCCGAGGGGTCTCCGATAACCGCCACCCCTCCACCGGGGGGAATGATCTCGCCGGTCTCAGCACTTTTTACCAAAACAATGCCCTTTAAAGGAGAAATCACTTGCTGGTCTTCCATGCTCAATTGGGCATTCTCTAAAGCCTGTTGATTGGCCCCGCCATTCTGATAAAGAACACCGACACGGGCGTAATCTTTTTTATCCTGCTCATAGCGGTCAAAGGTGGCCAATAACTCCCCCTGAAAGACCTGGTCTCCTTCTTTGACGTTTAGAGTGGTCAGGCGTCCAGCAGCCTTGACACCGAGCACATGTTCAGTCATCTCCATCGTTCCGGAGAAAGTCATATCTTTAAAATCTTTTTTCCCAGAGCAGCCGCTCATTAAAAGCACTGCCAATACTCCTATTAAAATGCGCACGTTATTTTCTCCTAACTAGTTCCCGTTATTTGCCCGTTTTCAACTGGTGTGATCTCTTTTTTAACCACCCCCCTCAAACGGCCCTGGGCATGAAGTAAATCAATAAGCGCCATTTCCCACGCAGCTTGGGACTCATTATACTCATCTTCAGATAAAGCTAACTGCGCCTTGGCCAGCATCACTTCAAAAACCGAACCACTGCCGCTTTCTTGAGAACGCAATGCAATGATCAATGACCTTTGAGCGGTCTGGCATTCTTGGGACTTTGCTTTCCTTAAATCATCCGCTTCCACAATGGCCTCTCGGGCCTTGGCTATATTAACTTGGACTTGTTGGCTGGTATCAAGGAGGCTGGCCTCATCTTCTTTGATCTTTGCTTTTGTTTCTTTAAGTTTCGCCTGTTGCGATCCCCCTTCCCAAAGTGGTACTGTTGCCTTCAGGCCAACAAAATAAGTATTACTGCCATGCTCTGGTGATTCACCCGAACGGCCATAATCTGCGGTCCCTGTTACTTTCGGCAAAAAATCTGCCTTGGCGGTTTTTTGATCGGCCTTACTTACCTCAAGCTGGGAGGCGGCAAGCGCCCTATCAGGGCTATTCTCATCAGTTGAATCATTCACCACATTTACTTCTAACTTTCTCTGGAATGCTTTATCCTCAACTAATACCATCGGCACATCTAAAGGTAATTGCAAGGCAGCTGCCAAGTCCAGACAAGCATCATCCGCCTGCAGTTTTGCTTGGGACAATAAATATTTAGTTTGATCTAAATCTGATTTCAGTTTATTAGTATCCAATATACTGCCTAACCCTTGGCTCAAATTATCTTCACTTAAATTAAAGGCCATTTGATCTCTTTCCAAAAGAGTTTGTATCAGTTTAACCGTTTGCTGTTTACGCTGTGCATCTATAAAAAGAGTGGCCACCAATGCTAATACATCTTCACGTGTTTTTTGTACTTCTACCTCTGAAAGACTTTCTTTCCTTTTAGCCGACTGGAACCGTTCAAACGCAGATAAATCAAAAAGCGCTAATGTAACACGGCCTCGCGCATCAAATGTGTTATACGGTCCAAAATGAGGTCCGATACCCGGAAACTGAATGCCTTCGGCACGCAAATCGCTCGATTGGCGGCTGGTACTGGCGACTCCTTCAATATGGGGCATTAAATCTGCCTGTGCCTGGGATATTCGGGCTATCGCTTGCTCAAGCCTGGCATTGGCCATCATGACCTGAAAGTTAATTTTAACTGCACTTACTAAAGCATCTTTCAAGGTCAGATGAAAAATGTCCTGTTCCTTCGATGGCAAAGGACTCCCCGTCTCCTGGGCCAAAACTGCAGAAGCAAAAAACACCCCCAAAGCAATCAATATAAAAATTCTTCTTAATTTCACTTGCCTGCCGCTCCTCATTTATCGCTCACTGACTCTTCAATGTGTGAGGTATTTTACCCTCTTGAATGCGTAAATTCAACCTCCCTCTTCATTTACTAATCGTGTAGGTTCCCTGTATCACTTTCCCGTCAAAGCCCAGCTTTAATTTTCCCTATTGCGGGCTTGTGGATCCTAGGTTATTATTGGATCATGCTAATGCTTAGGAAAATTATTTTTTATTTATTCACCCTTATCTATCTGATCCTGTGCCCTTTGATCGTGGCTAGAATGTTGGGGTTTGTTATCAATCCCCTTACCCAGCGCTTAGTCAAAACCGGCTTGGTCTATATTTCCACCAACCCTCCGGATGCAACTGTTTACATTGACGGACGTCAAGCCAATCAAAAGACCCCAACGGTGCTTCGTGACCTGCCTCCGGGAAAACATTTTATCCGTATAGAACAAAATGGATACAACGATTGGGAAAGTGACATCCCTATTGTAGGTAAAAAGGCAACAGTCTTGGCCAACACCTTACTTATACCTGAAAAATGGCCCATTAAAAGAATTTCTAAAAAATCTTATCAAAACATTTTTCTAGCCGCAGGTGATATTATTATCGCAACCAATCCTGCCCTCAAAGATATTGATATTTACCGCATCTCTCAAGA
>Ga0364867_10884_pt1 | contig 10781 bp, 6 predicted proteins | sample ExccelAu500001D4_3_FD_206915 | JGI IMG/M metagenome (GOLD analysis project Ga0364867, IMG submission 206915) | Enriched cells from Trout Bog Lake Hypolimnion, Wisconsin, USA - BchlTB.Aug13.5000.01.D4 | ecosystem: Environmental > Aquatic > Freshwater > Lake > Hypolimnion/Profundal zone | place: USA...
TGGTGGCGATGATCGAGCGCGGGCTGCTCCCGGAACTGCGCTGCTCGATGGCGATGGCCGGCGACAAGCCTTCGATAAAATCCACGTCCGGCTTTTGCAACTGGTCGAGGAACTGCCGCGCGTAGGCGGAGAGGCTCTCCACATATTTGCGCTGGCCCTCGGCATAAATGGTGTCGAACGCCAGCGACGACTTGCCGCTGCCGCTCAAGCCGGTGACCACCACCAACTGGTCGCGCGGGATCTCCAGCGTGAGGTTTTTTAAATTATGCTCGCGCGCGCCGCCGATCTTGATGAACTGTTTGCTCATGACCTGTGAATTTCTTGTCGAAACGAAAAATCACCCTACGCCACCTCGGCCAAAAAGCAAAGCCGCATTTGCTGCCAAGTGCGTGGCAGGGACTACCCACCGGAGCGCGCCCGTCCTCGGGCGCAGCAAGGTGCGAACCTGATGAATGCTTGGGGGATGACCACCTGGATTCAATCACGCAAAAACATGGCAGCGGGTTGATGAACCGGGCCTTCAGCCCTGATATCGGTCTGCGTACCCATACCTGGGACGTTGTCCCAGGCTGGTATGAAGGCGCGCCTTTGGCGCCGTTTCAAATTTCGAGGATTCGGATTTCGGATTTCTCAGGTAACCGCGCATCCCGAAACGAGCCGGGTCAGGAGACCGGCGCTCCGGCGCGGATTCTGTCAAAAGACACGGCATCGGGCCGTGCCGGCGGCCGGCGCTCCGTCGGCGGCGCGCAGGACCGCAAAAATTTTTCAAGGTGTGGATTGATTTCTGCGCGCAGCTTTCGATAATGCACAGGTCTGAAGCATACTGATGAATAGTCCGACTGACGCAGCGCCGCCACCGTGGAACCTGGACGCGGCGCGCGCGCTCTACAACATCCAGCGCTGGGGCGCAAAGTATTTTGACATCAACGATGCCGGCCACGTGGCCGCGCACCCGTTGCAGGAGGCCGGCGCGGCGGTGGACCTGACGGATGTCATCGAGGAGGCGCGCAGCCGCGGCCTGAAATTTCCGCTGCTGATCCGCTTTCAGGATATTTTGCGGCACCGGGTGGAGGCCATCAACACGGCGTTCCGCAATTCCATCGCGGAATTTAATTATCAAGCGAAGTATCGGGGCGTGTTTCCCATCAAGGTCAACCAGCTCCGCGAAGTGGTGGAGGAAATCCTGGACGCGGGCCGGCCCTTCGACTTCGGCCTGGAGGTGGGCAGCAAGCCGGAACTGTTCGCCGGGCTGGCGCTGCAAAGTCATCAGGGCTGCCTGATCGTGTGCAACGGCTACAAGGATGCGGAATTCATCCGGATGGCGCTGCTGGGCATCAAGCTGGGCAAGCGCGTGATCATGGTGGTGGAAAAGCTCGAGGAACTGCGGCAGATCATCGCCATTTCCAAAGCGCTGGGCGTGGAGCCGCTGGTGGGCATCCGCGCGCGGCTGTTAAGCAAGGGGGCGGGCCGCTGGGCCGAGAGCGGCGGCGAAAACGCGAAATTCGGCTTGAGCACGGCGGAAATCCTCGCGGCCGTGGAACTGCTTCAGGCGGAGCAGCTCGGACATTGCCTGCGGCTGTTGCATTTTCACATCGGCTCGCAGGTGCCGGACATTCTCACGGTGAAAAAGGCGGTGCAGGAAGCGGCGCGGCTGTATGCCAAGCTGCACAAGATGGGTTTCGCCCTTGAGTACCTGGATGTCGGCGGCGGGCTGGGGGTGGATTACGATGGCAGCCGCGCGGCCTTCGACAGCTCCACCAATTACACGTTGCAGGAATACGCCAACGACGTGGTGTATTACATCGCCGACGTGTGCAGCGCCGAAGGCGTGCCGCACCCAAACATCATCAGCGAAAGCGGGCGGGCCATCGTGGCGCATCACAGCGTGTTGATCGTGGAGGTGTTCGGCGCAATTGAAAAGATCCGGCCCGGCGATTTCTTGAAGTATGGCGAGCAGGAGCACGCGCTGGTGCGCGAGTTGCTCGACATCCGCAAGAATCTCGGCAAGCTGAACAAACTGGAGGCCTATCACGACGCGCAGGAACGCCGCGAGGATGCGCAGCACATGTTCACGCTGGGCCTGATGAATCTGCCGGACAAGGCGAAGATTGAGGAATTGTACTGGCAGATCAGCCGGGAAGTGGTGGAAAGTTTCCAGGGCCAGCCCTACGCGCCCGAGGAAATCCGCCAGCTCGAGGTCACCCTGGCCGACCAATACCTCTGCAATTTCTCGGTGTTCCAGTCGCTGCTGGACCACTGGGCGCTCGGCCAGTTGTTTCCCATCATGCCGGTGGCGCGGCTGAACGAACGGCCCACGCGCGAAACCACGCTGGTGGACATCACCTGCGATTCCGACGGCCAGGTGAACAAGTTCATTGACCTGCGCGACGTGCGCGACACGCTCACCCTGCATGCGCTCAAAACCAACGGCAACGGCCTGCCGGAGCCTTATTACCTGGGCTTTTTCCTGATGGGCGCCTATCAGGATATCATGGGCGACCTGCACAACCTCTTTGGCCGCGTGAATGAAGTCCACGTTTTCCTGGAGCCGGACGAGCCCGCGGGTTATTACATCGAGGAAATCATCGAAGGCGCCACCATTGTCCAATCGCTCGCGGACGTGCAATACGACGAAAACGAACTCAAGCGCCGCATGAAGGCGCAGATGGACGAAGCCATCAAATCCGACCGCATGAAGCCCAGTGAGGCGATGCGGCTGCTGGATGATTATGAACGCGGGTTGAAGGGGTACACGTACTTGAGTTTTTGATGGACAAACCCGCGCCCAATCCGCAACTGCTCCGCTCGCTGGGCAAACTCGCGCGCGGACTTTCCGCGTTGTTCTGGGGGCTGCCGGCCGCCCTGCTGGTTTCCGCCGAAACCGCCCGCGCGGACTGGCTCAAGCCGCTGGGCATGCTGCCCTTGCTGGCCATCAATGTCCTCCTGCTCCATGGCCTCTGGCAGATGGGCGAGTTCCAGAAACAGGAACGTCCCTGGCGGCTCGCGCTGGACCGGGCGCGATTGTTGGCGCTGGTCAACCTCGGGCTTTGTCCGTTCATTTACTGGCACAACCGCCTGCCGGGCGAGGATTTTTTCACCTACGCGGTGATGCTGCTGGAGCTTTCTGCCGTGCTCTTTTTATTCAATCTGAATCTGGTGCTCAAGCGGCTGGCGGCGATGCTGCCGGACGAGACGCTGCGCCAGGAGACCCGCCAGTTCACCGCGCTCAACCGTTGGCTGCTGGTCCTGCTGCTGTTCTTCTCCATTGGCTTCCTGTGGTTCACCAGCATGCCCCTGGCCATCCTCCCCGTGGGCAAGCTCGTTTACTGGGTGAACCATTGCAGCGGCCTGCTGCTCATTTTTTTCATCCTGCTGCCGCTGGCCATGACGATGGCGCTCCTGTGGAAGACCAAGGAAGTCATCCTGGACGCCGTGTTTGGCCGGCGGATTTAGTCCGAAATCCGAAGTCAGGGGTATTCCATGGGCGACGTCCAATCACCCCGGTATATCCACCCCTGCGAAATTTCGGCCTTGCTTGGCCGGTCCCAAGGCCTCGACTGGGCGATGCCTGAATCAAACGTCCCACAGCCAGCACAGAAAAGCAGGCAAGGGAAGACGAGGAAAATCAGTCCAAGCAGCTTCATGTCCCAACCATAATCCAATGGACGCAAATTGCCAGCAGATTTGCAAGGGGGCATGATTTCCGAGCAGGGGAGCAAGGGGCTGACGCGCACCCGCTCGCCAGGCCGAACGCATTGGCAACTGCCGGGAAGCGCTTTAAAGTCAGGACGCGGCTGCGGCCGAGGACGGCCGCGCTCCGCAATGACCGAGAATTTTGCCAGGGGCGAGGTTAAGATTGCATTTTCGCGGCGTTTGCCGGAACATCAAGACGCAATGTTTATGAAAGCCATCTGGGCTCCCGCAATTTTATGCTGTTCGCTCATGTTATCCCATGCTGACATGCCAACCCCCGTTCCCCTCTGGCCGGACGGCGCGCCGGGCGCGCTGGGCACTTCGACCAACGACATTCCCACGCTCACCCCGTACCCGCCGGACGCCACCAATGCCACCGGTGCGGCGATGGTGATCTGTCCCGGCGGCGGCTATGGCCATCTCGCGCCGCACGAAGGCAAGGACTATGCGCTGTGGCTGAACCAGCACGGCGTGACCTGCTTTGTCTTGCAATACCGGCTGGGCAATCACGGCTACCGCCACCCCGCCATGCTGCACGACGCGGCCCGGGCGGTGCGCTGGGTGCGGGCGCACGCGCGGGAATTCAAGGTGGACAAAGACCGCGTCGGCATCATGGGCTCCTCCGCCGGCGGACATCTGGCGGCGACGCTGCTGACGCACTTTGACGCCGGCGACACGAACGCGGCGGACGTGGTGGAGCGGGAAAGTTCCCGGCCGGACTTGGGCGTGCTGTGTTACGCCGTCATTTCCCTGGGCGAATTCACGCATCACGGTTCGCGCAACAACTTGCTCGGCACCAATCCGCCGCCCGAACTGGTGCAACTCCTGTCCAACGAACTTCAAGTGACGACCAACACCCCCCCGTGTTTCTTGTGGACGACGTTTGAGGATAAGGCCGTGCCGATGGAGAACACGATGCTGTTCGCCGAGGCCTTGCGGAAGCATCACGTGCCGTTCGCGCTGCACGTCTATGAAAAAGGCGGGCATGGCATGGGCTTGAAAGACCAGCCGCCCTTTGCGCATCCGCATCCCTGGGCGGCGGACTGCCTGTTTTGGCTGCGGGAACAGAAGTTTGTGAATTGAAGCCAGGGCGCGTTTTCAAAATCGAAACGGAGCGCGGTTCTGCGCCCCGCAGCCACTTCGCCCGGAGCGCGGATTGTCTCCATCCGCAGCGCGTGGTTGGGCGAAGACAACCCGAGCGATCACTGTCTGGTTTCGGCTGCGCTCGACTTCGTTTGGTTTTGGGGGCAACATTCCCGACATGGCCGACGTAAATCAGCGCTACATCGAGAAGCTCGAATCGAACCTCGCGCATCTGGAACATCAATTCGAGCAACTGAACGGGGTAGTGATCGAACAGGGCAAACTGCTGGAGCGCCTCAAAAAGGAAGTCCAGCGCCAATCCACCGCGATGCGGACGCTGGAGCTGGAACGGATCAAGGCGAACGTCCAGAAGCCGCCGCATTACCAGTGAAAACTCCACGGCTTACCCGACGCAAATTCCTGGCGGCCGCCTTGCTGGCGACGCCCGGCATCCTGTTTGCGGATTCCAAATGGGTTGAGCCGACGTGGTTGAAGACAGGCCATTTGCGCCTCGGGAAGGGCAAACCTGCCCATCGTTTCGTCCACTTCACGGACCTGCACCACAAGGGCGACCGCCCATATCTGGCCGCCGTGGTGGCGCGCATCAATGCGCTCAGGCCTGATTTCGTTTGCTTTACCGGGGACATTGTGGAGGAGGAGAGATTTCTCGCCGAGGCGCTGGAATTTCTGGCCAGCATCGAAGCTCCGGTGTTCGGCGTGCCGGGCAATCATGATTATTGGAGCAAGGTTTCGTTCAAGCCCATCCACCAATGTCTCGAGGCCGGCGGGGGCGCTTGGCTGCTGGATGAGCAGCGCGCCATTGCCGGCGGGAACATCAACCTCATCGGCATTACTTGCAGCCATGCCAATCAGGCCCGGCTGCCGCTGGATTCATCCCGGAAAAATATTCTGCTCATGCACTATCCCGCCTGGGTCAAGAAGCTGGACGACCAAAAATTCGACCTCATGCTCGCTGGCCATTCGCACGGTGGCCAGGTGCGCATACCATTTTACGGTCCGGTCTTCCTGCCGTTTGGAGTGGATCAGTATGACCTTGGCCTCTTTCATACCCCAGCCGGCCCGCTCCACGTGAATCCTGGCATCGGCTACATTTACGGCTGCAACTTCCGTTTCAATTGCCGGCCTGAAATCACTTTGGTTGAGATTTGACTCAAGAAATCGCGCACGCAGGGGGTGGGGACGGCTCGTCCCCACATCCTTATTTTTGATTCAGCAAGAACTCGGGGACAAGCTGTCCCCGCCCCGTATTCTCGGATACGCCCTGGTTTGGCAGTGGTTGAGATTGGTTGAGATTTGAATTCGAGACTTGTATCGTGCAGTTCATGTCAGCGCCGGAACACCAACACTCACCGTCCGCAGCCATTGCTGGCGCAGCCCCAGCCGCATCCGCCTTGCGCGCGCCGGTCACCGCCGTCTGGGGCGTGGGCGAGGAGCGCGCCAAACTGCTCGCGCGGCTGAATATTTTCATCGTCGAGGACTTGCTGCTGCACCGGCCGCGCCGTTACGAGGACCGGAGGAAATTCCTGGCCATTCGCGAGCTGAGACTGAAGGAAGCCGCGACCGTGCGCGGGAAGATCATCGCCGCCGGGGTGAAACGCTTTCGCAAAGGCACGCGCTCCCTGTTTGAGTGCATCTTCGATGACGGCACGGCGCACTTGTATTGCCGCTGGTGGCAGGCGCAGGCGTGGATGCCGGACTGGTTCACCGTCGGACGTGAATTCCTGATCTACGGCAAACCGGATGCGCTCAAACCCCGCACGATTACCCATCCCGAAACGGAACTCGTGGAGCCGGGCGATGATGAATTCATCCACGTCAACCGCATCGTGCCAATCCATCCCTTGACGGAAGGTCTCACAGCGCGGGTGATGCGCACATTGGTGTGGCGCGCGCTGGAGAAGTTTGTGGCGGCACCCCGGCAGAGTGCCGCAAACTTCCCCGAATGGCGTTTTTTTGACGAGCGAATTGCCGCACGCCCCCGGGGCACACCCACCCTGCCCAGCCGCGCCGAGGCGGTTTATCAGATTCATTTTCCCGGGGAACAACCGGACGTGGAAGAAGCACGACAGCGGCTGGCGCTGGATGAATTTGTGGAAATGCAAACGCAAATCCAGTTGCGGCGGAAGAAATTCGAGGCCGCCGCCAAGGCGCTGCCCTGTGCCGGCGACAATCACTTGCTGAAGCCGTTTCTGGCTGCGCTCGGTTTCAAGCTGACGGACGCACAGACCAAGGTGCTCCGCGAGATTCGCGCCGACCTGGGCGGGGCGCATCCCATGCGGCGCTTGCTGCAAGGCGACGTCGGATCGGGCAAAACCGCGGTGGCGGCCTGCGCCGCGTTGATGACGCTGGAAAGCGGGTTTAACGCGGCCCTCATGGCGCCGACAGAAATTCTGGCCGAACAGCACTTCCGCAATTTCTCGAAATGGCTCCAGCCGCTGGGTGTGCGGGTGGAAATGCAAACGGGGACCAGGAAAACATCCAACATCCAACCTTCAACACCCAACATCCAACCTTCAACACCCAACATCCAACATCCAACATCCAACATCCAACCGTCCGGAAACGATGCATCACGCATCACGCATCACGCATCACCTGCAACTTTATATGTCGGCACTCATGCACTGCTCAACAGCGGTTTCGACCTACCGTCGCTCGGCCTGGTCATCATTGACGAGCAGCACAAGTTCGGCGTGGCGCAGCGGGAAACCCTGGTGCGCAAGGGCAATTACCCGCATCTCCTAGTGATGACGGCCACGCCCATTCCGCGCACGCTGGGCCTGACGCTTTATGGCGACCTCGATGTGTCGGTGATGGATGAATCGCCCGCCGGGCGCGGCGAGATCAAGACGTTTCTGCGCACCACGGAAACGTTGCCGAAGGTCTTTGCCTTCATCCGCGACAGACTTTCGCAGGGTCGGCAGGCGTACGTGGTGTATCCGCGCGTCGAGGTGGCGGACACGGACCTCGACATCAAGGCCGTCACCAAGGAATTTGAAAACGTCCAGCGGGCGTTGTCGCCGTTCAAAGCGGGCTTGCTGCATGGCCGGGTGCGCCCGGCGGACCAGGAGCGGGTGATGGCGGATTTCCGCGCGAACAAAATCCAGGCCCTGGTCGCCACGTCACTCATCGAAGTGGGCGTGGATGTGCCCAACGCCAGCGTCATGCTCATCGAAAACGCGGAACATTTCGGCCTGGCGCAATTGCACCAATTGCGCGGGCGCATTGGACGCCCGCTGCCGTCCGGTCCGGGCGCGACCGGCCGCGCCCATGAGAGTTTTTGCATCTTGATCTCGAACGCGCAAAACGAAGAGGCGCAAGCGCGGCTGAAAATTCTCGAACGGACGAACGACGGTTTCAAGATCGCCGAGGCGGACCTGAAATTGCGCGGCCCGGGCGAACTGCTGGGCCAGCAGCAAAGCGGCGCCATGAAATTGCGCTTTGGCGATCTGGTAGAGGATTTGCATTTAATCCAGCAGGCGAAGGAAGTTGCGGCCAGGAACTTGCAATCACCGGTCTGATCAGGATTTTTCGGAGCGCGACCGTCCTCGGTCGCAGCAATGTTCAAACTCCAAGTGGATTCGGTTTTATCGCCAACTTGCCGTGCTGGCGAAGCTGCGGCGGGCCACAGACCAGAGCCGCGCTTTAATGGTTTGGACCGCGATTTGTCCCAACTCGCAGCGCTCCGCCAGACTCGCACGCATCGCATTATCCAATCCGTCGCTGCTGCTCCACGCGCTGCGGATTAGGACAATCGCGTCGGTATGTTCTTCCAGCGTCGCTACGCGACGCGGGTTATTTCGGATATTTGATCCCGTGGGTTGAAACCCACGGCTACCGTCATGGGTCGCTCCGCGACCGAGCTGGCCTGGTTACGCAATCGGTCGTTCAGTTTCGCGGCGCAGCAGCGGATGCTGGCAGCCGTGGGTCTTAACCCATGGGGTCGCTCCGCGACCGGTCCGGACTGGTTACGCAATCGGTCGTTCAGCTTCGCCGCGTAGCGGCGGATGATGGTAGTGGGTTTCAACCCACGGACGGGGCACGTCATGGGTTTATTCGCCGCGTCGCGACGGTTGCCGGGCACATGGCTGGCCAGCCCGCGAAACCACGCCCTATAGCGCCAGATAGCGCAACACCTGTACTTCGCGCCGGAAAATCAACTGGATGGAGTTGCCATCAAAGGACCAGTTGACCGGACAACGGTCGAGGGGGTCATAATAGTCCCACAAGATCCGCCCGTCGGATGGCCGGAGACGGCTGATGCGCAGGTAGGCCGGTTTTTGCAAGACGGTGGTCATGTCATTGAGGTCGTCCGCGTCGGTGGGGTTCGGGTCGTACGCCTCAATGACATAGATGAATTGCCCCGACAGATAGGAAATATAGCCGCCGGGCTGGATGGTCCACAGAGTCTTGCCGGTCTTCGGCTCGAGCTTGGAAACCACGGCCTGGGTGCTGCGCGAGATGTCAATCTGGCGCGCATACTTGAGGTCATCCGGATTGCCGGTGGTGGTGTTGACATACACATGGTCTTGGTCGTCAAAAAACAAACCGAGGATGCCGACGGATGGCAGCCGCCAGCGGGCGTTGCCGGAGGCCAGTTCAAACGCGGTCAGCACCGCCTGGTCAAAAACATAAAGCGTGTGGCCGCGTTCCACGCACGGACCTTCGCCGTAGGGCGACGCCAGCCGCGAAAAAGCTCCGCCACCGTTGGAAACCGGATACGTCAAGGACGCCTGCCACAGCTTCTGGTTGCTCTTGTCCAGCACCACCACGCTCTTGCCGCCGGCCAACACATTGACAGTTTTCAAAACGAACAACTGCGGCGGCCCCACCACTTCGCCCGTCCAATCGGCGGTCCCAGCGGCGCCGGGCAGGTGCACGGTGACTTGATACCGGCTTTCGTCCTCGGTCACGGTGTCGCCGCCGGCATTGCGCTGCATTTCGTTCAGGAGTTCGTTGGCCACTTCGGTCGTCTGGCCCACGTTCACGTCGCCATCCAGGGCCGATTTCTTCGGCGCCGCCTTCATGGCGGAGCGGGTGATCAGATGCGGTTCCAACATGCGCCAGGAAAACTGCGCGCACCCGGTTGGTCCGGGAACCATCCGAAACAGCTCCGCCCCAACCGGCAATGCGGTTGCACCATTCCGCCCGGGATGCAGCGGATCGTCCTTGAGCGCCTGTTCGAGCTGCTGCTCGTGCCGGGCGTTGCTCAACAAGGCGGGCAGCGCGATCCTGGCGGGCAAATTCAAATTTTGCGCCTGGGCCTCGACCTTCCGCGGATCCAATTTGCCCGCGCCCGCGCCCGGCAGGCCGCCGCTGGCGTCATTTTGCGCAAGCGACACGGTTTTTGCTCCCGCCGGGCCAAACTGCTCGATTTGGGCATCCCCGCTGACCAGGCTGATGTGCGTGACCGTTTGCGCCCCGATCATCAGCAATTCGCCGCCGCTCTCCACCAGCTCCCCTGCCCGCTCGGGCAGCGTGAGGTCGCGCACGACTTTGCCGGTGTCCCAATTGTAATGCGTCAGCCGATCCCCCCTGCCCACCCAAACATTCTGGCCGGAAACGCGCAGGATCAGCTCCGAATGCAAAGCCTGTTTCACGGTTCGTTCGATGGTGTCTTGGGTGAGATGCTTTTGATAACCGGTGCCTTCATTCAATTTGGCCTGTTCCTCGTTTGCCAGTTTGACCCCGTCGTCAACTTGCTGTTTGGTGATCAACTCCTGCGACCAGACCGGCTGCTTCGTTTTCAGGTCGTAGCGCGCCAGCGTGCCGCCATGAAGAAACACCACCTGGTCCTGGCCCACCAGTTGCGCGCGACCATAATAACCGCGATCCGAGTCCGCAAACCGCACCGAAAGACAAGGATGCGGCTTGGAACCATAAAACTCATACCAACCCCACGCGCCCAGAAACAACAGGACCACCAACCCGATAATGCCCGCGACCAGCCCCGTCCGGCGCCAGAATCTGGCCTCCACCAAATC